>Ga0154020_10005925_pt1 | contig 14346 bp, 13 predicted proteins | sample Klosneuvirus_201_FD_109709 | JGI IMG/M metagenome (GOLD analysis project Ga0154020, IMG submission 109709) | Active sludge microbial communities from wastewater, Klosterneuburg, Austria - Klosneuvirus_20160825_MG | ecosystem: Engineered > WWTP > Aerobic digester > Activated sludge | place...
CTCGTCTGGCAGCCGATCACGATCGCCGCCGGAAAGACGCGCACCCTCGCGAACGTCCTCCGCGAGCCTCCGTTCCTCGTCGACTCCGGCCGCTTCGGCGTCATTCTCGTGCGCGGCGACGTCCTGCCCGCCTCGCCGGTGATCTCGGCCCGCACCTACCATACGGACGGCATCGAGGCGAACGGCACCTACGGCCTCTCGATCACGTCGGCGCCGGTGACCGGCGGCGTGAGGCCACAGTCGCCCGCGGCCGCGAACTTCCTGATCGGTCTTCGCGAGAACGACGGTTTCTACACGAACGTGGCCGTGGCGAACCTGAAGGCCATACCCGCCTCGGCAGAGGTGACGTTCTACGACGCCGCGGGACAGCAGCTCGGCGACAAGGTGAGGTTCGACGTCAACCCCTACGGCGTGTCGCAGATCTCGCACGCGCTCCGGGCGGCGAACTACACCGGCTCGGTCGACACGTTCACGGCCTCGGTGAAGCTCGTCGACGGCACCGGGATCCTCCCGTACGCCACCGTGATCGACGCCCAGTCGAAGGACCCGATCTTCGTCACGCCGTCCACGAGGCCCGCGGCGTCCTATCGCCTTCCGGGTGTGGTCCGGACGCGTGGCCAGAACAACACGCTCTTCCGGAGCGACGTGGTCCTCTACAACCCCTCGGCCACGGCGCGCGACATCGAGGTGAAGTACTCGTTCGTCAAGGATGACGACGACCGCCTGGGCCAGACGAAGGTGATCACGCTCGCGCCGAACGAGGCGAGGGAGTGGGTCGATTTCGTCAAGCAGTGGCTCCGGCTCACCGAGGACGACGCCCACCGCTACGTCAATTCCTACATCGACTTCGCACCCGCCGACGGCAACACCGAGCCGATCCTCGTCCTGGGCCGCACCTACAACAGCACCGCCGTCGGAACGGAGGGGATCCAGATCCCCGGCTACGTGCCCGACGACGGCGCCACGGCGAACGACCCCAGCCGGCGACGGCTGGTCATGGCTGGCCTCACGTCCAACACGGCATATCGCTCGAACGTCTCGCTCTTCTACACGGGCGCCGCGGGCGTCGGTGGGGCCACCGTGAAGGTCCTCGACAAGACGGGTGTCACCGTGAAGACGATCCCGGTGGCGCTCACGGCGAACAACACCTTCGTCCAGCTCGCGGACGGGACCCTCTTCGGAGACCTGACGGGCGACAAGAGCGCCCTGAGCGTCATCGTCGAGGGCGTCACGGGCACCTCCAGCGTGGCGGCCTACGCCACGATGATCGACAACGCCTCCGGCGACTCGATCCTCATCAGCGCACAGACGATTCCCTAGGCTTTCCCCTGCCCGAACGTCGGGCGACACCCCATTCGGCCCGGGCTCACCAGCCCGGGCCCATTTTTTTGTCGAGGAGACGGGTCTGCGGGTTCCCTTAGACTGCCGCCGATGGGACGCGTTCAGGTGCTGCCGGACCTCCTGGTGAACCAGATCGCGGCGGGCGAGGTGATCGAGCGGCCGGCGTCGGTCGTGAAGGAGCTGGTGGAGAACGCGCTCGACGCGAGCGCCCTCCGCGTGGGGATCGAGGTGGACGCGGGAGGCGTCGCACGGATCTCGATCACCGACGACGGCATCGGGATGGGCCCGGAGGACGCCCGGATGGCGTTCGAGCGCCACGCCACGTCGAAGATCCGGTCGCTCGAAGACCTCTCGCGCATCGGCACGCTCGGATTCCGGGGCGAGGCGATTCCGTCGATCGCGTCCGTCTCCCGCATGACGCTCACGACGTCGCCGGACGACTCGGGGCTGGGGACCGAGGTGCTCGTCGACCGGGGCGGGGCGCCGGCGGTCTCGCCGTCGCGGCACCCCCGCGGGACGCGCGTCGCCGTGGAGGACCTCTTCGGGAACGTCCCGGCGCGGAGGAAGTTCCTGAAGAGCCCGGAGGCCGAGCTGAAAGCCATCGTCCGGACCGTGACGTCGCTCGCGCTGTCGCAGCCGCAGGTGGCCTTCACGCTCGCGGCGGGCGAGCGTCCTCTCCTGGACCTCGCCGTGGCGCCCTCGGCGGGCGCCCGCTTCGAGGAGGTGCTGGGGAAGCGCGCCGCGGGCGACGTCCTCCCCGTGGCCTACGAGGGATGGGGGATGACCCTCCGGGGCGTCGTGACGCGGCCCGCCGTCTCCTTCGCCTCCAGGAGCTACCAGTGGCTCTTCGTGAACGGGCGGGGCGCCAAGGACGGCTCGGTGTCGCATGCGGCGGCGCTCGCGGCGCGCGAGGCGCTCCTCGGCGACCGCCATCCGGGGTTCGTCCTCTTCCTGACGTGCGATCCCGCGGCGTGCGACGTGAACGTCCACCCGCAGAAGCTGGAGGTCCGCTTCCGCGACGCGAGCGTCGTCCACTCCCTCGTCCACCGCGCGCTCGTGGCGGCGTTGACGAAGGGGAAGACGGCGGTCGCGTTGACCGGAGACAGCCTGGTCTCATCCTCCTGGCCCTTCGAGTCGCGCACCCCGTTCCCGGCGCCCTCGCGGGCCGCGAGCGTCCTGGCGGAGGCGATCGGCGTCTTCTCGCCCCGCGAGGACCGGGGCTCGCTCGTCGAGGCGCCCGCGGTCGGCGTGTCGGGCTCGGCGTACGCCCCCCTCTCTACCGACTCGCCCCTCGGGACCCTGCGGCTCCTGGGTCAGTACCGGGACTCGTTCCTCATCGCCGAGAGCGGATCGGGGCTCGTTCTCGTGGACCAGCACGTCGCGCACGAGAGGGTGCGGTTCGAGAGGATCCGGGCGCGCCTTTCGTCGAAGGCGATCGCGTCGCAGCAGCTCCTGATCCCGGTCCCGTTCGACGCCTCGATCGCGGAGGCCGAGGAGCTCCGCCAGCGGGAGGGCGATCTGTCGAGCGCGGGGTTCCTCGTCTCGGAGCTCTCGGGACGCACGTTCCTGGTGACGGCGGCTCCGGCGGACTGCGCGGCCGCGGCCGTGGAGCCGTTCCTGCGCGACTTCCTCTCCCGAAAGGAAGCGGGGGCCGACCGGCTCACGGCGCTCGCCGCGTCGCTCGCGTGTCGCGGGGCCATCACCGTGAACACGCCGTTGAGGGCGGAGGAGGCCGCCCGCCTGCTGGCCGACCTCTCGACGTGCGAGGATCCGTACACCTGCCCCCACGGCCGCCCGATCCTCCTCACCTTCGAGCACGGAGAGCTGCTGAAGCGATTCGGGCGCCCCCGCTGAACGCCGCTTACACTCCGCACGCGAAGGGGGACGGGCACGCCATGAATCCGGGCACGCGATGAGATCGGGACGAGACCTCTACGAGCCGCAGCTCGGCCTGACGCTGCCTCTGGCCGGCCTCCATTTCATCTTCTACTTCCTCGTGCAGGCCGACCAGGAGCGGGCCTACGGGCTCTTCGGCTTCCACCCGGAGACGGCCTTCTCGCACCCCTGGAGCTTCTTCACATATCAGTTCCTGCACGGGGACCTGATGAGCCTCTTCTTCGGGGCGATGATCTTCTACCAGCTGGGAATGGTCCTCGAGGCCGAGTGGGGGTTCGGCGAGTACGCCGTCTTCTGGCTCGTCGCTACCCTCGGCGGCTCGGTCGCCGGCTGGATTCTCGGGACGTCGCTCCTGTCGGGAATGCTCCTCGTCAACGTGTCGATGCTCTTCGCGTACGCCTATCTGTTTCCGGACACCGTCTTCTACATCTACTTCATCCTGCCGATGAAGGTGAAGTGGCTCGCGTACATCACCCTCGCCGTCCTCGCCATCCTCTTCGTGCTGGACGTGCTGCGCGGCCAGCTGCTCCGCGGGATCGTCGATCTCTGCGGCGTCTCGGCCGGCTTCCTCTACTTCTGGATACGCCAGAAGGGCCAGTTCCACGCCCGGAAGGTCGCGAAGCGGGCCCTCTCGTCGGTGAAGGAGGCGGGCGCGGTGCGGCAGGATCAGGCGCTGGAGCAGCGGAACCGGACGCTCTTCCCGAAGGTCGAGGCGCTTCGCGAGGCTGCGCGCGCGGGCGCCGAGCTTCCCGCGAGCTCCAAGGGCTTCGCAGAGGAGCTCGCCACGCTCGTCGTCCCCGGTGTCAAGATCTGCAAGCCGGTCGACTTCAAGGGGGATCGCGACGGCGTCTGCGTGAGGTGCGAGGGATTCGCCGAGTGCTCGCTCCGGTACGTGGCCGGCCAGCCCGGGGAGATCGTCGTGAAGGCGCGCGAGCCTTAAACTAGCGCGATGAGCCTTCACCCATTCGTCTTCCTGCTGGCAGCCGGCCTGGCGAGCATCCCGACGCCGCCCCAGGGGGTCCTGGACAACGAGCTGACGAAGGCCGCGAACGAGCGGCTGGCCGTCGAGACGAAGTCGTTCCTGAAGGAGCTCGACAAGGACCCGCGGCCAGCCGCCGAGAAGGACGAGATCCGCCGGAAGCTCTCGCGCGTGAAGATCCAGGTGTACACGTCGCTGAAGTCGATCGACGACGCGGCCGCGTTCTACGCCGGGAAGATCGACGGAGCGGCGTTTCTCTTCGCGGAGCGGCAGCTCCTGCCGGACGCCCAGGAGGTCGCGAGCTCCCTGGGTCTCAAGCTCGACCTGGCCACCGAGAAAGAGTGGGCGGGGAAGACCGGGCGCTCGGCGCGATGGCGGCGGGACGACGGGAGCCTCGAGATCGACCTCGAGGAGCACCTCATCGACCCGCGCACCGCCCGGATCTCGAAGAAGACCGTCGTGATGATCACATCGGCGGAGTAGCGTCCGGGGACGACTCGCCGGCCGCCTTCCTCTCGGCGTCCTTCTTCTCCTTGAAGTAGCTGAAGACCTGCCAGCACCCGAAGAGGACGAGGAGCAGGGGCGCGTTCTCGCGCAGGAACGTGAGGTCGATGTTCACCCACCGCTTGAGCGTGTAGAAGAGCCCGATCAGGATCATCAGCACGCCGAGGAAGAGGCTCCCACCCTTGATGGGGAGGTCGTTCGCCACCAGGTTCGACTCCGCCGCGCCGGTGGCGTTCAGGTGCTTGGCCTGCCGGACGGCGTCGATGAGGACGAAGAGCCACCAGAACGGGATCGCCACGCCGATCGGTCCGCCCATCTCGCTGGCGATCGTCATCAACGCGACCCAGATCAGGAAGAACGTGACGCCCCGCTGGTAGAGGCCGAGGTAGAGGTGCCCGCCGCCGGGCAGCAGCGAGAGGACTCCCGCGGCTCCCGGGTTCCACCGCTGGTGCACGGGAGAAGCGTAGCCGGGCTGAGCCTGCGGCGACCCGAGCTGAGGCACCGGAAACGCGGCCGGGGGTGGCGGGGGCGGGGGCGTGTTGGTGTCGGTCTGGCTCATCGTGATCTCGCTCATGTCAGGGCTCCTCTCGATCGTGTGAGGACTCAGCCCTTCGTGCCCGCGTCCTCATCGTCAAGAACGTAAGACGCGGCCATTCGGTTCGGCATTTGGCTCGGCGCTCGATTCGGCACCTGGTTCGGTGCCCGTGTGGCCCTCCGGTTCGCCAGGCGGCCGTCGTTGGAGCGTTTCGGGGAGGAAAGGTCGGATTCGTGCGCGGGGCGCTTCTGCGGGGGCGTCGACGATTCCGTCACGACCTCCACGCCGCCGAAGACCTTTTCGAGGACGAGCTGGCCGTACGCGGCGGCGCGGGCCCGGGTGGCCGCGAGGGCCCGGTAGGCGCGGTAGTCGAACCGGTCGCGGAGCGGCGAGAGGCCCGACTTGGCGAGGCGCTCGGCGGCCAGGCTGCGGGCCTCGGTGACGGCGCGCTCGCCGGCGGACGTCAGGTCCGACGCCGTCTCGCGGGCGGCGGACAGGGGGTCGAGCCCGAGCACGAAGAGGAGCACCATCGTCACGGCATAGGTGGCCGCGATGGTCACTCGCCAGTCCCCGAAGAGCCACGAGAGGATGCCTCGGGGACGGGCCTCCTGCCCGTTCTGCGCGTTGGCGCGGGTGGGGAGGAACGCCAGCTGCGCCAGCAGCTCGGGCGACGGAGCGGGCGCCGTGAGGGTTCCGGGGCGAAGCAGGTCGAGGATCTCGCTGGCGGCTCGCCGCTCGGCGAAGTCGGACGGGGGAGCCGAGAGCCGGCCGACGAACGAAGCGTCGACGCGGGCGGGCGAGACGTGCGCGAGGATGGCGGCGTTCAGCCGGACCGCGAAGAGGAGGCCCCGGCAGTCGGAGCAGGCACCCACGTGGGCGTCGAAGAGGAGCGCGTCGAGGCTCTCGACCCGCTCCGTCGAAAGGGCCTTTTCGAGGGCACCCTCGAAGGCGCGGCAGCGATTCACGCTCATGAGCTGACCCCCCTGGGCGCCACGGCCCGTGCCACGGGCGAGAGGATGGTGTTGAAAAGCGACGTCTTGCTGGGCGTCGGGTCGCCCACGCGCTTGCGGATGGTCTTCGCGAGCTCGATCCGGCCGCGATTCAGCCGCGACTTCACGGTGCCGTCGGGGAGGCTCAGGAACTCGCTGATCTCCTTGTAGTCGAGGCCGTCGAGGTCACGGAGCAGGACGACCTGCGCCAGCTCGTCCGGAAGGTCCCCGATCGCGTCGAGGAGGAGGCGCAGGCGCTCGCGCTTGACGGAATCCAGCTCGGGGTTGTCGGTGCCGGGGAGCAGGCTGGCCACGGCGTCGTCGCTGACGAACCGGAAGCCCTTCTCGCGCTTCCTCTTCCGGTAGTTGTCGATGCAGAGGTTCCGCGAGAGCGCCGCGATCCAGGCGAGGAGCGAAGCCTCGGACGGCTCGTACCGGTCCAGGTTCTCCCAGATCTTGAGGAAGCAGTCCTGCGTCAGCTCCTCGGCTTCCGACCGGTCGAAGGTGAGGTGATAGGCGATGCCGTAGATCTTCTGGCCGTAGCGCGCCACCAGCTCCGCCCATGCCCTGTCGTCGCCCTTTCGGCAGCGAAGGACCAGGTCCGCGTCCGGATGAAGAGGGGGAGACATCAAGACCTCGTGGAGAGGAACGCAAAATTGGGCGGCCAGGTTCCCACCATGGCTATAATTTTGAGTCCTTTCGGAGGAACCGGATGAAATCTTTTCGAGGCGTCCTCTTCGTCGCTCTGATGCTCGTGGCCGCGCCGGCGTTCTCGCAGGGCCAGCCCCCGGCCGCGAAGCCTGCGGACGCGGCTCCCGCCTGGAAGCCCTTCCAGGAGCTGGCTTTCCTCGTCGGAGGCTCCTACTCGGGAACGGCGGAGCAGGGCGCGCGGATCGGCGGCCGGGTGGGCCGGTTCAGCCTGGAGATGGGAGGGAACTACCTGCTCCATCGGGGCAACGTGCTCTTCACGGCGCAGAACCAGATGCCGGAGGAGGCCATCGAGGAGGTGGGCTACTACGTCTACGACCGGGAGAAACGGAAGTACACGGCGACGTACTTCTTCTCCACGGGAGTCGTCGGGATCTACGACGTCGACTTTCCCTCTCCGGGCACGGTCCGGCTGGTCTCGCGGGAGCTCCTGAACTACGAAACCGGGGGAAGGTCGCGGCTCGTCATCACGAAGAGGTCCGACACCGAGATCAGCCACCAGAGCGATCTCGCGCCCGCCGGGAAGGACTTCGTCCCCTACATCGTCAGCAAGCTGACGAAGAAGTAGCGGGCGCGATAGGATCGCGGGGTGAGCGCCGCCCGCCCGGGTCTGATCGAGCCCCTTCTCCGGAAGCTGAACCCACGCTTCCCCACGCTCTTCCTCGTCTTCCTGGGGCTGACGATCGCCGACTTCTTCGTCCCCGATCCGATCCCCTTCGCCGACGAGATCGCGCTGGCGCTCCTCACGGCGATGCTCGCGCTCTGGAAGGACAGGAAGAAGCCCCCGACGATTCCGGCCCAGGTGATTCCGAACCGTTGAGCGATCCTCCGCTTCCCCAGGGTACGACCCGGACGCGAAAGCCGCTCTACGTCACCCTCGGCGTTCTCGGCGGCATCCTGGTCGCCGTGTCAGGATTCCTGATCATGTGGAACAGCCCGTTCACCAAGGACGCCCCGGTCTTCACGGCCTCCCGCTGGACCAGCGGGAACCGGATCTTCCCGACGCAGATCGCGGTCTACCCGGATCGCGTGGTCCGCTACACGCCGAAGCTCGTCGGCCACCTCGAGGAGACGATCTCGACGGACCAGATCGCGTCGGTGAAGATCGTGGCCGGGATGCTGTTCGCGGACGTCGTGATCGAGACGACGGGGGGCTCGCAGCCGATCGTCTGCCACGGCCACTGGAAGGGCGACGCCGACGGGATCCGCCAGCGGATAAGCGAGGCCCAGGAGAAGCGGCGACCGGCCCCGGCCGCCCCGCCGCGCTAGCAGCGTTCGTCTGTTAGAGTATCCGGTTCGAGCGGCGTCTCTGCGACCGCTCCGGAAAAGGACACCATGAGCGGCCTTCGGAACCTCGCGATCATCGCGCACGTCGACCACGGCAAGACCACGCTCGTCGACTGCCTCCTCAAGCAATCCGGCACTTTCCGCACGAACGAGGCGGTCTCGGGGGCCGAGCGGATCATGGACAGCAACGATCTCGAAAGAGAGCGGGGCATCACGATCCTCTCCAAGAACACCTCGATCCGGTACCACGGGACGAAGATCAACATCGTCGACACGCCGGGCCACAGCGACTTCGGGGGCGAGGTGGAGCGCGTCCTGAACATGGTGGACGCGGTCTTGCTGGTGGTGGACGCCGCCGAGGGGACGATGCCGCAGACCCGTTTCGTGCTCCGCAAGGCGCTGGAGCTGGGGCTGAAGCCGATCGTGGTCATCAACAAGATCGACCGTCCCGAGGCGAACCCGCACTACGTCATCGACCAGGTGTTCGACCTGATGGTCGACCTGGGCGCCACCGACGAGCAGCTCGACTTCCCGATCGTCTACACGTCCGCCAAGCAGGGCTTCGCCCGGCGCGAGGTGGACCACCTGGACGGCGACGTGCGGCCGCTCCTCGACGCCATCCTCGTCGAGGTGCCCGAGGCCGCGGGGGACGCGACCGCTCCCCTCCAGATGCTGGTCGCCTCGCTCGATTACGACAACTACCTCGGCCGCCTCGCCATCGGGCGGGTCATCAAGGGGACGATCAAGGCGGGCCAGAACGTCTCGATCTGCCGTCTCGACGGCTCGATCAAGCCGGGGCGCGTCACGAAGCTGATGGCGTTCGAGGGGCTGAAGCGGGCGGAGATCTCCGAGGCGTCAGCCGGAGAGATCGTCGTCGTCTCGGGAATCGAGGAGGTGACGATCGGCGAGACCGTGGCCGCCGTCGAGAACCCGGTCGCGCTGCCGCCCATCGCCGTCGACGAGCCGACCGTCTCGATGACGTTCCGCGTTAACGACTCGCCGTTCGCCGGGCGCGAGGGGAAGTACGTCACCAGCCGCCACATCCAGGAGCGCCTCACGAAGGAGCTCCGGACGAACGTCGCGATGCGGGTCGAGGCCACCGATAGCCCGGACGCCTTCAAAGTCTCCGGACGCGGTGAGCTCCACCTCGCGATCCTCGTCGAGTACATGCGGCGCGAAGGCTACGAGTTCGCCCTTTCGCGCCCGCAGGTCATCCTGAAGGAGATCGCGGGCGTCACCTGCGAGCCGATCGAGCAGCTGGTGGTCGACGTCCCCGAGATCGCCATGGGGACGGTCATCGAGAAGCTGGGCCGCCGCAAGGCCGAGATGACCAACATGACGAACCACGGTTCGGGCCGCGTGAAGATCGAGTTCAAGATCCCCACGCGAGGCCTCTTCGGCTACCGCAACGAGTTCCTCACCGACACCAAGGGCGAGGGGCTCCTCTACCACGTCTTCGGCGGCTACGAGCCGTACAAGGGCGACGTGGGCGGCCGGCGCGAGGGCGCGCTGGTCTGCAAGGAAGGCGGCGAGACGACCGGTCACGCGCTCGAGCGCTTGCAGGAGCGGTCTTCTCTCTTCCTGAGCCCCGGAGTGGAGGTCTACGCCGGGATGATCTGCGGCGAGAACGCGCGAGAGAACGACCTCGTCGTGAACCCGTGCGTGAAGAAGCACCTGACGAACATGCGCGCCTCGGGCTCCGACTTCGCGATCCGGCTCACCACGCCGCGGCCGATGCCGCTCGAGGCCGCGATCGAGTGGATCGAGGACGACGAGCTCGTCGAGGTGACGCCGAAGTCGGTCCGCGTGAGGAAGAGGATCCTCGACCACTCGATGCGGCGCGTCTCCGAGAAGCGCGCGGTGGCCGTGGAGGAGGAGGAGGTCGTCTCGTGAAGAAGGTCGTCGTCCTCGGCTCGGGTCTCGTCGGTTCGCTGATGGCGAAGGACCTCGCGTCCGACGGGCGCTTCTCCGTGGTGGCGGTGGACCGGAGCCACGAGGCGCTCTCGCGCCTCGCGGGGCTCCCGAACCTCACCACCCATCACGCCGACCTCGCGTCGGCCTCCGAGATCACCGCCACCATCGCCGATGCCGACGCGGTCGTCGGGGCGGTTCCCGGCTTCCTCGGCACCGCCATGCTCCGGACCGTCATCGCGGCGAAGAAGCCGCTCGCGGACATCTCCTTCGCGCCGGAAGACCCGCTCCTTCTCGACGCCGAGGCGAAGGCGAACGGCGTCACCGCCGTCGTCGACTGCGGCGTCTCGCCCGGCCTCTCGAACCTGGCGGCGGGCCGCGCCACCTCGCTCCTCGACGAGACCGACACCGTGAAGATCTACGTCGGCGGCCTCCCGTTCCGCCGCGTCTGGCCCTACGAGTACCGGATCGTCTTCTCCGCCACCGACGTGATCGAGGAGTACACGCGCCCGGCCCGTCTCATGGAGAACGGCGTCCTCGTCACGAGGCCGGCGCTGTCGGAATGCGAGCTCCTCGACTTTCCCGTCGTCGGCACGCTCGAGGGTTTCGCGACGGACGGCCTCCGGACGGTGCTCTCGACCATCAAGGCGAAGAACCTGATCGAGAAGACGCTCCGGTATCCGGGGCACGCCGACAAGATGCGGATGCTCCGCGAGACCGGCTTCTTCGCCGAGACGCCGATCGAGCTCGGGGTCCTCGAGGTGAGCCCGCGCGCGCTCACCGAGAAGCTCCTCTTCTCGAGCTGGAAGCTCCCGGAGGGCGAGGAGGAGTTCACGCTCCTGAAGGTCGTCTGCGAGGGGAAGAAAGACGGCCGGCACGTCCGCCGCTCGTACGACCTCTTCGACCGGACGGACATGAAGACGGGCGCCACGTCGATGGCACGGACCACCGGCTTCCCGTGCACCATCGTGGCGCGCCTGCTCCTCGACGGGACGTTCCGGGAGCCGGGCGTCCACCCGCCGGAGGTCCTCGGACGCGTTCCGGCGCTCTACGACGCCTTCGTCGCGGGCCTCGCCGCCCGCGGCGTGGCGTTCACGGAGACCGTCGCCGCGTGAGGCCGAAGACGCCCGGGCGAAAGGCCGAATCGAGCCGCGGCTCCACGAGGGGGATGAACGACGAGCCCTCGGCCGCCTCGAAGAAGCCGAAGTCCGAGCGGCTGAAGGCCCTCCTCCCCGACATCTGGGCGCTCATCTCGCCGCGCAAGGGCCTCCTCGCGACAGGGCTGCTCCTGATGGCCGTCAACCGCGTCTCGGGGCTCGTCCTGCCGTCGTCCACGAAGTTCCTCATCGACGACGTCGTCGGCAAGCGGCACACGGAGATGCTCCTGCCGATCATCTTCGCCGTGGTCGGCGCCACGGCCCTCCAGGGGATCACGTCGTTCGCGTTGACGCAGGTCCTGTCGAAGGCGGCGCAGCGCCTCATCGCCGAGCTGCGGCAGAAGGTGCAGCAGCACATCGGCCGGCTCCCGGTGTCGTACTACGACGCGAACAAGACCGGCAACCTGGTGTCCCGCATCATGAGCGACGTCGAGGGGATCCGGAACCTGATCGGGACCGGCCTCGTCGAGTTCGTCGGGGGCCTCCTCACGGCCACCATCGCGTTCATCGTCCTCCTCCGGATCAGCCCGCTGATGACGATCCTCACCTTCTCCTTCCTCCTCGTCTTCGGCGTCGTCCTCAACCGGGCGTTCTCCACCATCCGGCCCATCTTCCGCGAGCGCGGTCAGATCAGCGCCGAGGTGACGGGCCGGCTGACGGAGTCGCTCGGCGGCGTCCGCGTCGTGAAGGGGTATCACGCGGAGAAGCGCGAGGCCGAGGTCTTCGCGGGGGGCGTCAAGAAGCTCCTCGACAACATCCTGAAGACGTTGACGGCCACGTCCGTCATGAGCCTCTCGTCGACGGTCCTGATGGGGATCGTCGGCGCCATCGTCATGTTCGTCGGGACGCGCTCGATCCTGGCGGGGACGCTCACGCTGGGCGGCTTTTTCACCTACACCATCTTCCTCGGCTTCCTCGTGGCGCCGATCTTCCAGATCGTCGCCATCGGGACGCAGCTGACCGAGGCGCTGGCCGGGCTCGAGCGGACGCGCGAGATCCTCCACGAGAGGCCCGAGGACGAGGACCCGAAGCGGGTCGTCGCCCTTCCTCCGATCACCGGCGAGATCGTCTTCGAGGACGTCTGCTTCTCGTACGACAGCGGGAAAGAGGTCCTCCACGGCGTCTCGTTCGTCTCGCGGCCGGGCACCGTCACGGCGCTCGTCGGGCCCTCCGGGTCGGGCAAGTCGACCATCATCGGCCTCGTCGCGGCGTTCCACGGGCCCGCGTCGGGCCGGATCCAGGTCGATGGCGTCGACCTCACCAGCGTGAAGCTCGATTCGTTCCGCTCCGCGCTCGGCGTCGTGCTGCAGGAGACCTTCCTCTTCGACGGGACGATCCGCGAGAACGTGGCGTTCTCGAAGCCGGACGCGACCGACGACGAGGTGCTGCGCGCGTGCCGCATCGCGCGCGTGGACGAGTTCGCCGAGGCCTTCGAGAAGAAGTACGAGACGGTCGTGGGCGAGCGGGGCGTGAAGCTCTCCGGCGGGCAGCGGCAGCGCGTCTCGATCGCCCGGGCCATCCTGGCCGACCCGCGCATCCTCATCCTCGACGAGGCGACCTCGAGCCTCGACTCCGAGTCGGAGGCGCTGATCCAGGAAGGGCTCTCCTTCCTGATGAAGGGGCGGACGACGTTCGTCATCGCGCACCGCCTCTCCACGATCCGGAAAGCCGACCAGATCCTCGTCGTCGAGAACGGCCTGATCGTCGAGCGGGGGACGCACGCGTCGCTCTACGCGAAGGGCGGGCGGTACTTCGACATGTACACCAAGCAGCACGGCGTGGAGACCAACCTGTTCCTCGCGCCGGGCGAGGGGGACTCGATCCCCGACGAGCCCGAGCGCCGCGAGGCGGCCGTGGCGGGCTCGGGCGGGCTCCTCAGCTGATGCCGCTCGTCGCCGACCGGCTCACGCGCTCGTACGGCGCCCGGCGGATCTACGGGCCGCTGTCGTTCGAGGTGGCGCCCGGGCGGGTGCTCGGCATCGCCGGGGCGAACGGCTCGGGCAAGACGACGCTCCTGAAGACGCTGGCCGGGCTCATCCGGCCGTCGTCGGGTTCCATCACGCTCTCGGGGAAGAGCCCGCGGGACGTGCCGGAGCGGATCGGCTGGGTGGCGCCCGACCTCTCGCTCTACGCCGAGCTGACGCCGGCCGAGAACCTCGCGTTCTTCGCGGAGGTGGCGGGGCGCCAGGTCGACATCGAGGAGAGGCTCGCCGACGTGGGGCTCGCCAACCGCGACGTGCCGACGAGCGCGCTCTCCACCGGCCAGCGCCAGCGCCTGAAGCTGGCGTTCGCCACCCTTTCGGACCCGCCGCTCCTCCTCCTGGACGAGCCCACCTCGAACCTCGACGAGGCGGGGCGGGCCATCGTGATGAAGGTGGTCGCCTCCCAGCGGCGCCGGGGCGCGGCCGTCATCGCGTCCAACGACCCGCGGGACCTCGCCCTCGCCGACGAGACGCTCTCCATCGCATGATGCCGTTCCTCGCGGCTTCCCGCGCGGTCTTCCTGAAGGACTTCCGGACGGAATGGCGCACCCGCGTCGCGTTCAGCTCGCTCTTCCTCTTCGCCTTCTCGGTCCTCATCCTCGTGGGCTATGCCGTGGGGCCGACGACCCTCGCGATTCCCGACCGCCCCGTCGTCAACTCCGTGCTCCTCTGGATCGTCCTCTTCTTCGCGGCGATGACCGGCCTGTCGCGGTCGTTCGTGAAGGAGGAGGAGTCCGGGACGGCGGCGGCTCTCCGCCTGACGGCCCCGGCGCACGCGGTGCTCCTCGGGAAGCTGCTCTTCAACCTCGTCCTGCTCCTGGTGCTCACCGCGTTCGTCGTCCCGCTCTTCCTCATCCTGATGTCGTTCGACATCAAGGCCCCGCTCCTCTTCGTCGCCATCCTCGTCCTCGGCGACGTCGGCCTCGCGGCCGCTTCCACGTTCGTGGCGGCCATCGTGTCGAAGGCGTCGGCCAAGGGGACGCTCTTCGCGGTCCTCGCCACCCCGCTCCTCCTCCCGCCGCTCGTGGCCGCCGTCCTCGGGACGCGCGTGGCGGCC
>Ga0154020_10005926_pt1 | contig 14346 bp, 10 predicted proteins | sample Klosneuvirus_201_FD_109709 | JGI IMG/M metagenome (GOLD analysis project Ga0154020, IMG submission 109709) | Active sludge microbial communities from wastewater, Klosterneuburg, Austria - Klosneuvirus_20160825_MG | ecosystem: Engineered > WWTP > Aerobic digester > Activated sludge | place...
CCCCAGCAGCTAAAAATTCACCAAAGAAATAATCATCACTAGGGTCACCAACATTTTGCTCCTGTCTATATGCAACCGCAATTATTTCCTGTTCATTTACTGCAGTTTTAAAAGTAATAAAACCAGTTTCGTCATGTAGTATATAGTCAACATCTGGTGTTAGTAAAATGAATTGGGCTGCAGCAGTAATACCCGGCTCCGTACTAGACAATGTTTCACGCAAATTATCTGGATATGATTCTCCTTGTCCTACTCGAATGGGATCAAGATTTATATAAACATTTGCATCTCGTACTTTAGATTTGTCTATTATAATCTGATTAAACGATTTCCAAACCTGAATATCTGTTACTTGTAATCTGGAGTTCACTTGCGGGGTAGGATTACCATAATAATCATAAAACACTTTTCCGGTTTTTGAAGCATAAACAGTATCAATAAAATAATGGTTTGTAGAATACTCATATGCTCTTTTTTGGAACGGTGTTTCACTGGTACCACCGGAAACCTGCACTTCCTTTGTTTCACCTTTTTTCTGGCTGGCAATTGTGGTTAATGAGAATGGTCCCATTTTAAACTGTGCCTTAATTCCAAATAGAGCCTCACTACCGCCAACTAAAGGTGAAGTCTGCAGAGATACGTTTCCAGCTTCAATGCTTTGTATAATTTCATCTTCGTAACCAGTGTACTTAATCTTTAACTGATTTTCGTATTCAAACGTTCTCTCTGTATTCCAGTCCGCAACAATATTAAGTTTGTCACCTATTGTACCGTTAACATTTATCTGCACCTGTTGCTTAAAGTCAGGTTCATTCTTGGTATTTCCTAAACGAGATGCGGTAACGCCTTCGGTAGTTTCACTCCTCCACGCACCATGAATCTGCACAGAACCGCCAATCTTCAAACTGATTTTTGGTGTTCCAAAAATACTTAGCACCCCAACGCTGGGTAATGGAATTTCAAAATCGGTTAAACTTTTCATAAGATCGCTCAGTCCTAGTTGAGTATTTTTCAACTCGTAAGCATAACCGAGAGATTCCCATTTTTTTCTTTCTTCCACTTCTAATCTGGTTGCCACATATTCTTCAATCGGCATCCTCAAAATTATTTTGCTTGGTTTACCCGCAATCAATTCTTTGATCTCAACAAACTTGCCTGTAGAATCTATTGTAACTTTTGTGGTTTTATAAGTTGCTGAAGGCTCAACAAAAAAATTAGATTTTTTCTTTTGTTTTAGAGTTGTATAAGGGACATCTTCACGTTGATATCTGAAGTATTGCAATCTGGCTGTAGAATCCAGAGCCATCTGTACTAATCTTAACGAATCCTGGTTTACTTTAACTTTAGTCTTTAATGAATCAGTCCCCTTAACTTTTGATGAATCCAGTAACCCGGTTAAGTCAGTTGAATCAGTTAAAGAAAGTATAGAATCATCAATTGCAACGAAGGGTGAATCTGGTGAGAATGAATTATCTATAATTAATAATTCATCGGGTTTCTTTTGCTCAGGATGTGGGCTGATCAATCCGCTATCAAATTGATTATGCAGATTAAAATTCCGTAGATCGGAAAGTAAATCAAAACAGGCGGCTTGAAGCATAACTTCATTAACCTGAGATTCATAGACGGAGCCAAATCCAAGATTTATACCCGCGTAAAAAACCATCAAAGAAACCGCAACTAATTTTGCCGCTTCAATCATGATGTTTTTTATTTTGTGTTTGATGCAGAATTCCTAGTAATGTGAAACAAAATAAATCGTAGAGTATATTCTATAAAGCTCCATTTTAATTTTCAAAATTTCTTGCAAAAATTAGACAAAATCAGTTATAAATTCAATAATAAACCCAGTACTAATTTTTGTTACTCAAAGTTATCTATTTACTTAACATAAATGAAGGTATTTTTTTTTCGCAACTATTCTAGTGCTCTTTACGGATTTGTAAATCTTAAGATCATACTTTTATGCTTAGGATAACATTTGATAAGATATTCTCTGTTTGCAAGTTCAAAGTCTGAGAAATCAAATCCTGGTGATACTGTGCAGCCAATTAATACAAAGGATCTTTTATTTACTACTTCAGCGGCAAACCAATTATTCTTTTTAATAACTGTTTGAAATATTTCTCCATCCTCTGTTTTCTTACCCAATAGAATTTCAGTCTTACTTCCTTTCTCATCAATCACATAAACTTTAACAGAACTTCCATCATAAAAATGCCAGAGTTCATCAGATTTTAATCTATGGAATTTTGAAATTTGTGAACCTTCGAGTAAAAAGTAGATTGAAGTTGAGACATTTCTTTTAAGATTCTTCTTTGGTGCATCGATCGAAATCATTTCCCCTGCACGATAGATTTCTCTGAAATAGCCGCCTTCAGGATGTTTTTCAAGTTGGAGTTTTTGAATGTAATATTTTGCTTTTTGGTTCATTGTATCCTTAAAAACTTTTGATTTTAGATATCACTTAATACTTGTTCAGCTGCAATTCTTCCGCTTTTAACCGCACTTTCAATTGTAGAAGGTAAACCAGTATTTGTCCAATCTCCTGCTAAGAATAAATTTCTAATTGATGTTTTGCTATTCGGCCTTTTCCCTAAAGTAGTAATTGCCGGAACAAAAGTAGCACGCTTTTCTTTTATGATTTTGTACTGCTTAATGTCATCTCTGACTATTGAAGTATATTGAATAAGCTCATCCATTACAAATTCATAAATCTCTTCTTTACTTTTCTCTGCAAGATAATCTGCATCACTTATTACAATGTTAATGTGTTTCTCTTTTACGAAGATCCAATGTAATGGTGAGTTTAGCAATCCATAAAATTTTTCCTGCAAGTTATTTTTGTCTAGCCAGATATGAATATTCAAAATCGTTGAGTAATTAAGTTCAAGATTAATTTCCAAATTTTCTTTAGGAATAATCTTTCCTAAAGCATGGAGCGGAATTGCAGAAATAACATAATCAAATTCATTGTAATTATTTTCATCTGATTTGACCTCAACTATCTTTTTATTTTTTACTACAACTGCTTTTATAGTTTCTGAAAATATAATTTCACCGCCATTCTTTGCAATAAATGAAGAAGCTGGATTAATTATGCTTTCATTTAATCCATACTTCGGAAGAATAATAGTTGTAGCAAAGTTACCTTTAAAGAAAATCTGCAAAAGGATTTCATAAAAAATAAGGGCAGAGGCTTTTGCAGAATTAGTATTCAATGCCCCAACACAAAGTATTTCCCAAAAAGAATTGATTGTGTTAGAACTTTGATTTTCTTTATCCAGCCACTGTTTAACTGAAAATTTTCTCAATGAACTCTTACTAACAAAAGGAAGTTTTAATAGAAATAGAATAAATGTAAGTTTATCATTCATATCCAGTGCATCATAGTTCTTTACTGCAAACAAAAGGTTAAAAGGATAGAATGAAGAAGAAGCATTCAATTGAAAATGGTTTTTATTTCTGTCTATAAATTTTAGATATAGATTTTTCTGATAATCAAAATTATTTTGTGCCCCAATAAGATTAAGTAACTTAAGTGTTTCTTTGTAACAGCCCATCATTATATGCTGGCCATTATCAATCTCAGTTCCAGTATCTTTATCAGTAAATGAATATGTTCTTCCGCCAAGTTTTGGAGAGGATTCAATTAAAGTAACATCGACATTTTTATAGGAAAGAATTGATGCTGCAGTTAAACCTGAAAGTCCCCCGCCGATAATTAAGCACCGTTTCATTAATAAACTAAATTATACTTTGCCCAAACTCCTAAAGCAATTCCTACCTTTTCAAACTTTGAGACTTTAATTTCATTATTAAATACATCATAATCTGCTGCTATAATATTTTCCAACATTTTATAATAGATATGCTGCATTGCTCTTGCGGCAAACATTGTCTTCTTATCATCAAGATCTAAATTAGCAGTTGCAGAATTGAAATACTGTTTTGCACGACTTGATTCATAAATCATTAAATCTCTAAAATTATCATTGTAAACCAATGACATAATTTCTTGTTCACTATAATTAAATTTTATTAGATCTTCCTGAGGCAGATATATTCTTCCGTTCTTTGCGTCCTTACCAATATCACGTAATATATTGGTCATTTGTAAAGCTATTCCTAGATCCACAGCAAACTGTTTTGTTGATGGATGTTTATAACCAAAAATCTCGATACACATCAACCCAACTGTAGAGGCAACACGGTAACAATAAAGTTGGAGATCATCAAATGATTTATATCTATCTTTTTGTAAATCCATTTCCATTCCTTTGATAAGCTCAAAGAAAGGATCCAGCGGAATATTAAAGTTTGAAATAGTTTTACCAAGCTTATTTAACAAAGCAAATTCTGAATGACCAGAAAAACTCTTTTCAAATTCAATTCGCCATTTTCTTAATTTTTCATATTTCAGATCAGTTGAGTCAGAATTTTCATCAACAATATCATCCGTCTTGCGGCAAAAAGCGTAAACAGTATTCATAGCGTCGCGTTTTTCTTCCGGAAGAAGATTAAAAGCGTAATAAAAACTACTCTTGCTTTTTTTAGATATTTCTTTTGCTGATTCAGACATTCAAAAAATACTTTTAATAAACAATGAAATAAAATCTATTTTACTAAGTTTCGGTCTTTTTGTAAATACGTCATAATCATTTTTTCTTATCTTATTCAAAATCTCTTCACCACCAGCGATTGTCCATTTAATTTCAATTTTAAATCTACCATTTAAATATTTTAGCAGATTTTTACCTTCATCAAAAAGTGACTGCGCCCTTTCAACATTATGTTTTACTAATGCTTTAATATTAGGATTATTTTCCTTTAACTCAAACATTTTTTGCGTTACCTCAAATTTTTTCAGTTCATTTTGAGGATAGTAATTCCTGCCTTTTTCTAAATCAATAACGGTATCCTGAAAAAAATTTGTCAGTTGCAATGCTGTACAAATCTTGTCCGAACTTATTATCGCTTCTTCTTCATTAATATTAAATAGTTCAAGTAAAATTCTTCCTACAGGATTTGCAGATCTTGAACAGTAAATCTCTACTTCATTAAAATCTTCGTATTCTTTTTTAACTACATCTTGCCTAAATGCAGAAAGTAAATCAAAAAAGTATTTGGCAGGCAATTTCTTATCGGAAATCATTTTTGAAAGCTGAATAAAATGAAAGTTTGTTGATTCACCATTTAATGACTTTTTAAATCCATTTTCAAACTTATTTAGTTCGTCAAGTCTTTTATTAGGATCATCATTTCCTTCATCAGCAAGATCATCAGCGGTTCTTGCAAACCAGTAAACTATCGACACATCTTTACGATAATACTTTGGAATCAAAAATGAAGCTACTGGGAAATTTTCATAATGATCTTTTACCAGAGTTCTCTCATTTTTTTCAGTGTTCATAAAATTGTTTTACAAAGTATTTGTTGGTTAATATTATTCATTTGCTCGAATGCTTATTTTCAAAATGAAATAAATGCGTTCTATTAAATATCATAATGAGGCAAATATTTTAATTACTGTGCAAAATTTAACAAAAAGAGAGATAAAAACTATGGAACAAATTTTGTCTAATATGGCACGATGCATGTTTAAACTATTTCAAATAACATGGGATTCAAATACGATAATGAGAACAGGAGAGTAGATTATGAGGGCAATAACAGAAGATTTTGAAACGCTTTTTGTGAATGATTTAGTTATTGAGATTGTCAATCTCAGTCGCGCAACTTACAAAGAAGCTGGACAGTTAAAAAAGAGCCTCGATGAACAGATTCAGAATAAGCATAAAAAAATCATCGTGGACTTAAGTCAATGTGAATTCATTGATTCAACTTTTCTTGGTGTACTTGTTTTATCTCTAAAGTCCAGTGCAAAAATTGGCGGAGATATTCGTTTAGTAAAACCTGATGAAGTTGTTAAAACCTTAATGGAAAAAGCAGGCACTTTAAATGTGTTTAATTTATATGATTCAATGGAAGAAGCTATAAAAAGTTTTGAAGTTAAAGGCGATCAGAATTATTACTTAGGTAACGGTGCTGCAATATTAGTTTAAAGCAATGAATGTCAACATTGGGAAATGTCCTTCATTGGTTAGTGAACCTCTCTTAAATGAGAGGTTTTTTATTTTAAACTGCTTTAATCATTTAGTTAAAGAATAAGGATAAAATTTTTCATCCCTTCCCCACCCCTTATTTGGTTCTGATGACATCACAAATCTTAAAGTTCCCCCATTAACAATTTCATCGTGTTTAATATAAGTCCGATTAATTATCTCATCGTTCAAATAGACTTCTTTTATGTAGATATTCTTTTCTGAATAATTTTCTGTTTCGATTTTGAATTGATTGCCATTTTCAAGGTTGATTTCAGCGCTTTTAATGCAAGGACTTCCAATCACATATTCATTACTTCCCGGTGCAACTGGATAAAACCCTAACACGCTAAATATGTACCACGCAGACATTTGCCCACAATCATCATTTCCTGATAATCCATCCGGTTTGTTTTTATACATTGAGTTAACTATTTGATGAATTTTTTCTTGAGTTTTCCATGGCTCACCAGCATAACAATACATATATGGGACTTGATGACTTGGTTCATTTCCATGAACATAATTTCCAATCATACCTGCGCGGTCAATATCTTCGCTGTGGGAAAAACTTTCATCTGAAATGTGCATTGTAAAAAGTGAATCAATCCAGGTAATTAATTTTTCTTTGCTTCCAAGTAAATTTATAAATCCTTTAACATCATGCGGAACGTATAGCGAGTAATTCCACGCGTTACCTTCAATGTAACCTTGATTAGCTGTGCTTAATGCATCAAAGGGTTCTTTGAATTTTCCATCTGAATTCTTCGCTCTTATAAATTTTGTTACTGGATCAAAAAGATTTTTATAATATTGAGCTCTCTTAAAATATTCATCAGCGATTTTCTTTTCTCCAATTGATTCAGCAAACTTGTAGATTGTCCAATCATCATAAGCATATTCTAAAGTTTTTGATGCAGAGTTGGAATTCAAATCCTCGGGGACAAATCCGTATTTTTTATAATAACCAATACCATCATAAAGTTCATAGTTTGAGCTAGACAGAACTGCATCAAATGCTTTATTAGTGTCATACTTTCGCAATCCTTTCATATAAGCATCAACAATAACAGGAACTGCGTGATATCCAATCATGCACCAGTTTTCATTTGAGTAGTGCGACCAGATTGGCAAAATTTTATGGACACTTTGATCGTAATGTGCTAACATTGAATTTACAATATCATTTGTTCTCTGCTGCTGGATGATTGTATAAAGCGGATGTAGTGCACGATAAGTATCCCACAAGGAAAAGATTGTATAATTTGTAAACCCTTCAGCTTTGTATATATTTTGATCAAGCCCGCGATATTCTCCGTTAACATCATTATAAATAATTGGATTCATAAAGCTGTGATACATTGAAGTATAGAAATTTACTTTGCGTTCTACATCAGTTTCTATTGTAATCTTTGATAACTCATTATTCCATTTTTGTTTTGCTTGTAACTTAATTTTTTCAAAATCCCAGTGCGATATCTCCGCATTTAAATTCTCAATAGCATTATTTGTACTAACAGCGGATAAAGCAAATTTAATAAGTATTGATTCACCATCTTCAGTTTTAAAATTAAAGTAACTCACAATTTCGTGTCCAGCTTGTTCAGGAAAATTTTTATTCTGATTAAACTTTCTCCAAAATCCTTTATAGATCAATTCTTCTTTGTTAACCAGCCCATAAGATTCGATTGGCTTTGAAAAGGTCATCGCGAAATAAAGTAATCGGGTTCTCGCCCAGCCGTTTGTTTGTCTGTAACCTGTAACAAGCGTATCATTCTCAACTCGTATTGATGACCAAATAACTTTTCCATCATAATTATAAATGCCGGAAGTTAAATCAAGAATAATATGTGCAGAATCAGTTTTTGGGAAAGTATATTTATGAAATCCAACTCTTTCAGTTGTTGTTAGTTCTGCATTAATGTTATAATCATCCAGTTTAACCTTATAAAATCCAGGATATGCTTCTTCTGTTTGATGTGAATATCGAGATCGATAACCAGAATCAGGATCGTCTTTGGTTCCAGGATTGATTTGCAATTCACCAAAAGTCGGCATAACTAAAAAATCGCCAAGATCAGAATGTCCGGTTCCATTAAAATGTGTATGTGAAAATCCAACAATCGTACTGTCATCATATTGATAACCAGAACAATAACGATAAACTTCTGGATTGTAACCTTTACCATAAGTAAATAACACTGTATCCGTCTCGGGACTTAATTGAACCATTCCAAATGGAACAGTTGCACCAGGAAATGTATGTCCCATGTCTTTTGTACCAATGTAAGGATTAACATAATCATATGGAGTTTTAACTGATTGGGAAAAAAGAAATGCAGTCGTAACGATGGTAATAATAATTATTTTAGGAACCATTTCTAACTCATTATATTGTGATCTATTAGAAACTTAAAGAAGCAATAAATGAAGAAAATAATAAAGAATTTGTGCCCGAAGGGGGACTCGAACCCCCACGGAAGTACATCCACTAGACCCTGAACCTAGCGCGTCTACCAATTCCGCCATTCGGGCAAAAAAGAATTATGAATTTGGATTTTAGAAACTAAAAATTTAAACATTTATGATTTTTAATTCTAAATTATAAATTCTTAATTAAACTTACCATTGACTATCGCCTTCCTTATTTTCATGAATAATTCTTCCACCTCTGCCGGAGTGAATTTCGCAGTAACCTGGCATCTTACTGGCATCTATCAGATCTGAATAAGTTTCCGGACAAGCATCTGTTGCTAATTTTGCATCACCGAGGTTCATACTTTCTTTACAGAATGTAGCCATCTCAACGCCTTCAGAAAGAGTAAAATATTTTAATGGAAGTTTTAATTCTTTATATGCACCTTCCATAAACATCGCCCAAATTGGTAAAGCTGCACGTCCTCCCTGTCCATACCAGTTTGTAAATTTAACACGGTGATCATCAAATCCAACCCAGGCTCCGGCGACTAAATCTGGAGTGACACCAACAAACCAGGCATCAGAAAATTTTTGTGTTGTTCCGGTTTTTCCTGCTGCAGGATATTGAAAATATCTTCTAACTCCAGCACCGGTTCCGTAATTTATTACATCAGTCATCATGTCTACTATAATGGAAGATGTTTGTGGAGAAATAGCCTGAACAGACTCAGGAACAAATTCGTCCAACACAATTCCGTTTCTGTCTTCAATTTTTAAAATTGATATAGGATCAATGTGAACACCCGAATTAACAAATGTTCCCATTGCAGAAACCATCTCAAGCGGAGTAATTTCAACAGTGCCAAGCGCTATTGATGGATAAGCATCCATGTGAGATTTTATTCCCATTCTCTGGGTAAACTTAACAACTTGATATGGAGGCGCCATATCACTTATTGTTAATCTGCCTGCAATAACGTTAACTGAGTTTGCTAATCCCCAGCGTAATGTTTCATATCCGCTGTAGTCTCCTCCGGCATTTGATGGTGACCATCCATTAAAATTAAATTGCTGATTTAAAACTGTACTTGCGGGATAGTATCCATTCTCAATCGCTGTAGCATATACAAATGGTTTAAATGATGAACCAGGTTGTCTCTTAATTCCCGTAACGTGATTAAGTCCTCTTCCAAAATCCTGATTTTCACCGCCAACAAGTGCTTTGATCATACCTGTTTTTGGATCCAGCACAACAAAACCAACTTCAACCGACTGTGCAACTTTTTTTACAGAATCAATAAAATCCAGATTATATTTAAGCCTATTATAAATTTTTGCTTTGCCTTCTTTAGAAGTTGCGGTTTTATATCTGGGATCATCTTTAATTGCTCTGTCAACTAAATCACTGAGTAAACTTTTATTCCGATCCCAACTCCAGTTTTTATCAAAAAGAGTTTGATACTCAGTAATGTGCTTTTTAGCTGAGCGATTTGCTATTCTCTGCATTCTCATATCAAGTGAAGTATAAATATTTAGTCCATCCCGATATAGATCGTATCCGTATTTATCTGCAAGTGTAGTCATCTGCTGGCGAATGTATTCTAAAAAATGCGGAGCTTCAGATTTTACGTGACTCAATCTTTCAGATGCAAGCTGAATCGGCTGTTGTTTTAACCTGTTATATTCATCTTCACTGAGCATATCAGTATCAACCATATTGTACATCACCTGGTTGCGTCTTTGCAAAGCAGTTTCATATCTTGCAACCGGATCATAGTTAACAGAGGATTTTAGTAATGCAACAAATAATGCAGCTTCCGGAAGCGTTAGATCTTTAGCACGCTTATTAAAATATACTTTTGATGCTGATTCAATTCCATAAGCACTTCTTCCAAAATATGAAACGTTAAGATATAATTCAGCTATTTCATTTTTGGTAAAAGTTTTTTCGATTTGTATTGCAGAAATCCACTCACGTACTTTTCTAACTGCTTTATCAAGGACATTTTCCCTACCTTCTTTAAGAGCATAAAGATTTTTGGCAAGCTGCTGTGTAATTGTACTTGCACCTTCACGAAGAGAAAGAGAGAAAAGATTTTTTACCATTGCTTTAAAGAATCTTGGGACATCAACACCCCAATGATCATAAAAATTTCTGTCTTCAGTAGATATTAATGCTTTTAGCACATAAGGAGGAAGGCTATCAATATCAGTTTCAATTCTGTTTTCAATAAAAAATTGTCCTATTAACTCACCATCTGCAGAAAAAACTCTGCTAGCAAGAACAGGTTTAGGATTTTCAAGCTCATCAAGTGAAGGCAGTCCGCTAATTGTATAAATAGTTAAAGCTAAAAAGATAAATGTAATCGTACCCCAAATAATCCACTTATTTTTTTTGTTGTTACTTCGTTTGATATTTGTTTTAGCCATATTCTAAAAACTCTTTTTAATTCCAGTCTATAATTTCAAAATTGTCTGTAAACTTTCCATAACACGGTTTATCAATCCAGGAACCTAAATTTATATAAACTCCGTTTTTATAATTGTTAAAACATCTCTTGTGTAGATGCCCGAACAATACAAAATCGTTTCCTTTATCTATTTTTGATTTTGCTGCATCAAATAAACCATCTTCTTCACCGTAATCTTTCTTTGTAGTATAATCACGACTTGATTTACTAGTTCTGCTTGCTAACCCAACACCTAAATCAGGGTGAAGTAATCCATATAACCATTGCGTAAAATGATTTCTTAAAATCTTCTTTAAAATATTATAACCCATATCATTCTTAACAAGGCCATCTCCATGCCCCACAAAAAATTTCTTGCCATTTAATAGAAATTCTTTTCCATCCTGATAGAGAGTTACTCCAATTTCCTTTTCGAAAAAATCTTTATGAAAGAAATCGTGATTTCCAATAAAATAATGAACTTTAATTCCAGCATCAGTTAGATTCCTCAAAGCAGTTAAAGTTCTATAATTTCCCTTCTGATAAACTCTTTTATACTCAAACCAGAAATCAAAAAGATCCCCGGCAATAAAGAGTTCATCGCAGTTGGATTTAGCAAACTCTAAAAACTTTACGAGTAGTTTTTCTTTTTTGTCTTCAATTTCTTTGGATTGAAGTCCAAGATGTATATCGGAAATGAAAAGATAAGTTTTATTCACAAAGTATCAATATTGTTTTTAGAAATTTACTGATATGCAAAAAGAAATAAAACATATTCATCATTTAACGTGAATAAGATTTTTCAAATGTGCCAAGCAATCTTGATTCAGGATCTAAATGAATATTTTGAATTTCTAGATCGAAATTGAATTCAAACTCTTCTTCTTTTTCATTAATATAAACCTTTTGTATTTCGGAAGAACCATCAAAAAAATCAAATTTTATCTCAAGCGGAAAGTGAAATTCCTCATAACCTTGAGGTTCCTGAAATATTTTCACTGTACATTCGCTTCCATCTTCAGTTTTTAATATTTCAAAAGTATATGAACAAAAAATGTTATCCGTGCCTGTGTAAATCCATTGATCAAAAAATTTATCGAGATTAATTCCGGAAACACTCTCACAAACTAACTTAAAATCTTCTACGGAAGCATTTGAGTATTTATAAAGATCGTAGTAGTTATGCAGAGATTTAAAGAAACTGCTATCCCCTATTTCATATCTTAACATATGAAGCACCCATGCACCTTTTTCATATACAGTTTCACCAAAAAGATCTTTTGGAGCATAAAGAGTACCTCGAAAATTATCACTGAACTTACTTTGCATTTTAGAAATTAGAGCGTCCTTACCATGCTTTGCTTCCGCATAAAGTGCTTCTGAATAAGTTGCGAATCCCTCATTAAGCCAAATGTCATTCCAGGTTTTTGGTCCAACCGAGTTACCCCACCAATGATGCGCTAATTCATGAACATAAGTATCCTTGAAAAAATCATAACCACCTACAAAGGCATAACCAATTCCAGTTATAGTCTGGTTTTCCATCGCACCGTAATTCCACAAGAATTCCGCAACGCCGTATTTTTCTTTTATGAAAGGATATTCACCAAAAATTTCTGAAAGCGTTTTCATCATATCCAGATGGTCAGCAAAATCAATCCTTGATTCTTCAAAATGTTCAGGCATAACGTAATATTCAATCTTCATTGAATCATTTCCATCTAAACCTTTATATACATCATAAAAAGATTTGTATGGTGCAGAATACACAGCTACAAGATATGTTGAGATTGGATAAACAGTTTTATAATGATAAGTCTTTTTATCTCCTTTTACTTCAACACCAATCAGATTTCCATTTGATACAGAAACAAACTGCGAATCATTTGTAATTTCAATATCAAGTAATGCTTTATCTGATGGGTCATCATCACATGGGAACCAGGTTGGAGCATAGATTGGTTCACTAATATTATATACTAAAGATTTTCCGTTTACTTCACCAAAAACAAATCCATCAAATCCGCCTTTTTGAGGAGTACCATTATAACGTATCTCAATATTAAAAGTATCACTTAACACTTCTTCACATTTTATAAATAATCTGTTTTTGTTTCTGGAATACTCCGCATTAGTACCATTAACCTTTATGCTTGATACAATCAGATTATCATATAGGTTGAGTTCAAGTTCAGAATTGAGATCCAGTTTAAGATTTTTAGTTGCCATTAGTTTTGCAGTTCCATTCAGTATCTTTTCCTCAGTATTCAAATCAATAATAAGGTGATAATGCAGTATATCTACTTGTTTTTGCAAATCACTTACAAAATATTTTTTATTATTTGCTGCTACATTGTGTGAGAAATTCTGAGTAAATGTTACAGATGAAAAAACGAGTAAAACTACTGTGAATATATTCCTTAATTTGAGTATCATAGACCTGAAATACTTTCTAATTAAAAATTATTTACATTAACCAAAAATAATTTAACCATTTGTTTAATTGCCAAACAAACGATAATTCAATATATTTTAGTGCAAATTTAAGGAGAGTATATGATCTCACCCGGTTCATCAATTTTAAGAGATACTGTTACAGTAATTTTGGCAGGTGGTCAAGGTGAAAGACTTCATCCACTAACTGCTGTAAGAAGTAAACCTGCGGTTCCATTTGGTGGAAAATACAGGATAATAGACTTTGCTCTTTCTAACTGTCTTAACTCTGGTTTCAGAAGAGTTTATGTATTAACGCAGTACAAATCTGATTCACTTAACATGCACCTTTATGAAGCCTGGAGCATTTTTAATCCCGAGCTTGGTGAATTTATCTTCTCAATTCCGCCTCAAAGAAAGCTTAATAACGAGTGGTATCTTGGAACGGCGAATGCAATTCATCAAAACTTAAATTTATTTTCTGATAAAAAAGCAAAGTGGGTTCTAATTCTTGGGGGTGATCATATCTACAAAATGGATTATCTAAAATTTCTTGATAACCATATTGATCTTTCAGCAGATCTTTCAATTGCTTGTATTGAAGTACCTAAAGATGAAGCAAGTAGATTTGGAATTGTTGGTGTTGATGATAAATATAATGTGCTTTCATTTGTAGAAAAACCAGCTAACCCGCCTCAGATACCCGATAAACCCGGTTATTCTTTTGTTAATATGGGTATTTATGTTTTTAATGCAAGCGTTTTAAAACAAGTTCTTCAAGAAATGGAATCCAAAAAGATTAAGAATCATGATTTTGGTCAGCATGTTATTCCATATATGATTGAAGCTGGATTAAAAGTTGTTGCATATAAATTTCTTGATGAGAATAAAAAAAATCAACCTTACTGGAAAGATATTGGAACGCTTGATAGTTACTACGC
>Ga0154020_10005927_pt1 | contig 14345 bp, 10 predicted proteins | sample Klosneuvirus_201_FD_109709 | JGI IMG/M metagenome (GOLD analysis project Ga0154020, IMG submission 109709) | Active sludge microbial communities from wastewater, Klosterneuburg, Austria - Klosneuvirus_20160825_MG | ecosystem: Engineered > WWTP > Aerobic digester > Activated sludge | place...
AACCGTGGGTAGGCCAAGCATTAGCACGATCCCGCCAAAGCTCCAGGCTCCTTTCAATCTACCCCAGCCGAACTCATCGCGCATGAAACCCATCCAAGGTGTTCCCATAGCGAGGCTGCTGGTTATGCCGGCAAAGAAGAGAAGGCCGAACCACATGACCCCGGCGACCATGCTAAGGATCGGTCCCCATTTCTCGAACAGGAAGGGCATGGTCTGGAAGGCCATTCCGAAGCCGGCGTTCTCCTTCACCCAATCCAGCCCCAAGTAGCCGGCGGCGATAGGGATGACAATGGAACTGCCAAGCACCACTTCCACAAATTCGTTGGTGAAGCCTGCGCTAACAGCGTTCAAAGCCACATCGTCCTTGCTCTTCACGTAGGCCGCATAGCAATGGATCGTCCCCATGCCCACACTAAGGGTGAAGAAGATCTGCCCGGCTGCGGCAAGCCATACTTTGGGATCGCTGAGGCTGGAATACTGCGGGGTCCACAGGAAGTTGAGCCCATCCCAGGCACTGGCATCCGGCACTTCAGCGCTGGCGCCGCTAGTACCGAGCGTCAGGCCTCGGAAGGCCAAAAAGCCTCCGAAGATGAGCAGCATAGGTATACCGATCTTGGCTGCCTTTTCCACACCGGCCAAACCGCGTGAAAGGATGAACGTGTTCAACAAGAGGCAAAGCACATAGAACACAACTGCCTCATAGGGTATACCGGTCAGGCTCTTGTCGATATCCACATACTTGGAGAAGAAATCAGCCACTTGCACTTGGGTCATGCCATCGAAGGTGCCGATCAGACTGTGCCACACATAGCTCATGGTCCAGCTTTCGATGTAGCAGTAATAGGCAGCCACCGCGATGTTAGTGAAGATGCCGAAGACCCCGAAGTATTTCCAGAAGGCCCTCTTGGTCATGCTGTCCAAGATGAAAGGCGTGCTGTGGTTGTTGCTACGTCCGCCGAAGCGGCCCATGCTCCATTCGATCCACAGTAGGGGAATGCCCATCAATAGGAAGCACACCAAGTAGGGTATAATGAAGGCTCCACCCCCATTGTTCACCGCTTGTACCGGGAAGCGTAAAAAGTTACCCAAGCCCACCGCATTGCCCGCCATGGCCAGTATAAGACCTACACGGGAACCCCAAGATTCAGTTTGGTTGGTGGACATGTTTTGGTTGAGGGTGCGCAATATAGGGGTGGATCCGTCGGATATTGAAAGTTGGAGGGATCATGAGGGCATGTGTGCCATCTAGTGGTCCTTCTTCGAGAATGCTACAGAACTGTTCGCGGGTTACCCCAACTGTGCTTTCAACACCTCCAACCCTGCTTCGAACCCACGTGGAGCATATCCCAATTCCTTACGGGCCTTGTCCAAAACGAACCCGGTACGCGGTGGGCGTTTGGCGGGCTGTCCCAAGGATGCGCTCTTGATCGGTTTCACAACGCCGGTGTCGAGCTTGAAGAATTTGCCTACTCGCTCGACCAATTCCAGAATGCTCATGCCATCGGGGCCGCTGAGGTGATAAGTCCCTGTAGCGCCCTGTTTGGCAATGCGAATGCAACCATCGGCGAGGTCCTCGGCCAAGGTGGGCATGCGCCATTGATCATCAACCACGGTGATGGGTTGGCCTTTTTCCAAGGCACTTTTGGCCCAGAGCACCACGTTGCTTCGGCTCAATCCTTCTGCTACGCCATACACGATGATGGTACGCGCAATGGCCCATTTTGCGAGCTTGCTTTGTTTCACCAGTTCCTCGCTTTGCAACTTGCTATGACCATAAAGGCTCAGCGGTCCTGGGAGATCTTCTTCACGGTACGGGCCATGCTCCCCATCAAAGATGAAGTCGGTGCTAAGGTGGATGAAGTGGCTGCCGGTCCGTTCCGACGCATGCACCAAATTTTCGGTTGCGAACACATTCTGTGCTGTACACGCGATCGGGTCCAGTTCGCAGGCATCCACATTGGTCATTGCGGCAGTGTGGATCACAGCATCCGGGCGCTCTTTCGCGAAAACCGCATCCACTTCCGAGGAAATGGTGATGTCCATTGGAACGTAGCGCTCTTTCAAGGGATCGGGCGTACGGTCCGGACCGCGCGAGGTGGCCACGAGGGTCACTTCCGGGTCAATGCGTAATGCGGCCACGAGTTTCTGGCCCAACAATCCGTTACTTCCGGTGATCAAGATCTTCATGCGGCGCGAAGGAAAGGGATCCGGTGCTTGCCACCAAAGTTGCTGGGCTCAGCCCTCGCTCGAACTTCGGATCAATTCCACCTCTGGATCACGACCCACGCGAAACATGTCCAGTAGCACCTTCACCCAGATCAAGATGCACGGAACCCCCTTCAGCACAAATGGAACGACAAATCCTTCGCGCAGTGGCCGCGGAAAAATATCTGTTGGCGACAACATAGTGAAAAGGAAAGCGAAGACGAAGAGCGCAATGTTCAATGCGTTCTTTTCGCTACGGACGAACCAGAGCGCCACACCCGTCATAGCGATCACGAACGTGGGGGACTCGGCCTTGTGGTTGAAGATCACGATCCAAAGCAGCACGGAGACCAAGGTGAGCAACCTGAACTGGAAGTTCGTGGCCAACTTGGTCCATAGGATCGGTACAAGAAAGATCAAAGCACCGAGCCCAACAACGATGTTCTTGTTCAGATCAAGGCCAAACCAGGTCTGTAGCCAGCCCATCACCGAATAGCCGTAGGATGTGCTATGGTCGTTGGCCAATAACTCCCCGTATGATCGGAACAGTTCGAGGTAGTGCCCGAGGCCCACGAAAAGCAATGGGACCAGGAACAGCAAGACGGTCCACAACACGGTGTACCCAGCCAATTTCAACTTCTGTGGATAGAACAGGAACAACGCAAACCCCACGATACCGAAGAGCTTGATGAACACTGAAAAGACGATGCAGAACGCGGCCAGGGCTAGTTGCTTCTTCTCCAGCAATGCGAATGAGAACACCAGCAACCCGGCGATCAGCCCGTTGGATTGATCGTTCTGCATGGAGGTCATGAGCTCGATCAAGACGATCAGGAGGACCAACCCTTTCTCCAACGGGTCCAACCGCGGAAGGGCGTACACCGCGAACAGGAGGACCAAGGCATTGAGCAGGTTCCACGCGGATAAGCCGATCCAGTCCGGAAGAACGGCGAAAAGGCCAAAGAACGCTGAGAAGGTGGGCGTGTATTTGTACAGGTCCCACTGCTCTTTTGGATAGGCGGCGTAGAGGTCTTGTTGGTCCTTCAGGTGATGGAAGGACTGTTTGAAGATCACGTAGTTGTTGTAGACCTTGTACTGCTCCCCCTCTTCCACGTATTTCTTGGGTCCGGTAAGCAAGGCTTGAACGCTCGCAGCCATGGCGAACAAGACGTACAGGATGAGCAAGGTGGACTTCTTCGAAACCATGCTTTTCAGCCGGTCCTTCATTCGCGCACAACACGTTCGGCGCGCCGTTTCCTCACTTCGATCTTCTTCCGCAGTTCTTCAGGGTAGTTGGCATCGCTCTCTGCTTCGTAGATCTTAACGCGTTGTCCCGGGTCTTTCTTGATCAGATCCTCTTGGCGGCATTTGAGGATCGCTGCAGCCGTATTCACCCCGGAATAGGCTGCACCCGCAACACCGTGGGAAATGATGCTAGCTCCACACAGGTACAAGTCCCTGATCTCGCTTTTTGCACGGTAGGCGAAAGGCCCGGTTTGCTTGAAGGTCTTCTCTGTTCCGTAGACACACCCGTTCGTGGCGTTGATGTAATGCTCGTTGGTCAAGGGTGTCCCAAGTTCTTTATGCACGATATGCGCACTTATGCCTGGAACGACTTTCTCAAGTCGGTTAATGATCTTTTGCATCAACTTTTCTTTGAATTGGAGGTAGGCGGGGGTCCGCTGTTCCACCTCGTCCTTGAACCGGTCGAAGGCGGCGTGATCAATGAAGGTGATCGCTTCGATACAATGGTGTACTCCATCGAAACTGGATGGATCCTTCAACGTGGTGCAGCTCACGAACATGCCCTTGAACTCATGTCCTGAGCCGATGTCCGGGCCCATCATTTCGACGTAGAATTCATCCAGGTCCACATCCGGCATGATCCAGATATTCCCTGAATCCAATCCGGCGGCCCGAACATCCATATCAACCGTGAGGAAGAGCATAAGCGAAGTGCAGCTGTATGTGGTCTTCTCAAGGCGCTCAACGAGTTTGGGGCTCAAATGCTCCTTCCCGACCATGTCCAAATAGGTTTTTGCGGGGTCGGCATTGGAGATCACCCGCTTGGAAAGAATGCGTTCGCCACTGGCCAATTCCACGCCGATCGCACGCCTGCCCGGAAGGCTGGGCTTGCCGTCGCTTATGTCCAACAGAATGCGCTTAACGAACTGGCTGGTGCGCACCTCTCCACCATGTCGTTTGATGGCATTGGTCATGGCTTTCACAATGGCACCACCGCCGCCCATGGGATAGAAGCCCCCAGCGAAATAGTGGGACATTACAGCGCAATGCAGCGGAAAGCTGGACTTTGCGGGTGGCAGGCCGTGGTCGCCACATTGGATATTGAGCACGTTCTTGAGAACGGGGTCCTTGATGTGCCAGTCGATCACGGTCTTCAGACTGAAGAGGCCGTACTTGCCCAAATGCCGCGTGCGCCAAGGAATGGTGATGTTGTCCCAGAAGCCGTTCATTTTGGGAATGAGCATGAGCTCGTCACACACCTGCTTCACCGTCTTCAAGTATTTCGCAATGCCTTTCCGTTCCTTGGGAAAGCGTTCCGAAAGGGTGGCGATCAGCTCATCGAAATTGGCCGGTAGGTCGACCCTCTCATCACCGATGTGGCAATGTTCGTAGGCCGCTGGGTTCATGCGGAAGAAAACGAGTTCGTTCCCTATGCCGAGACCTTCGTACAGGTTGCTCGTGGAACCACCCTCTCCCACCAAGCCGATATAGTGTACGCCAGGTGTGAAACGATGTCCGTTCAAATAGAAACTGTGGCACCAGCCACCGGGCACATCGTGCTGCTCCAGCACCAAAACCCGTTGTCCGGCACGCGAAAGGCAGATCGCTGCGGCAAGCCCTCCTGCACCAGAGCCGATGATGATGGTGTCGAATTCCATTCGGTCACTCATTTTGCGGTCGCCAAAAGGGTTCAGTTCCGTTGAAAGATACCGTGGATCTCGTGACCCACATTATGGAACGGGTCCAAGGTGAGCAGATAGCCATGGTGGAAGGCACATACCAAGCGGGCAAGTGTTCCATCTGGGTTCCTGAGGTACCATGCACTGAGAACCTTCTTCTTGTTGAAGCTCATCTCTTGCACATCGTGGATACGGTCGTTCACGAAAGGGTCCGCTTCCAACTTCTTGGACACCGCTGCCCGCAGTTTTGCAGCCCTCTTCCAGCCCTTTCCTTTCAAACTCGTTTTGAACCGATATGTGTAGTACTCCACTGGTGTGAAGCCTTGGGTACCTAAGAAATCGCAAAGTCCCTTTCCATCGAAGTAATTCACGTGGTTGATCAACAATTCCGAGTTTTCGTGGAGATCAGTGAACGTGAGATAGTGCTTCCAAACGTCTTCGTGCCCATTGGGGGTTATGAAATGGAAGAGGCCACCTTTCCTGCAATAGGCCGAAAGGTTCTTGATCACGGCCGCCACATCCACTACATGTTCAAGGATATCACGTGCAATGATCAGATCGAAGCGCGCATCCAAAGAGGCGTTGTGCTCTTCCAAAGTGGCTTGAATGGTGCGGTAACCATGTTGTTGGGCATTAAAGTCCAGGATCTCCTTGTTCACGTCCATAACGGTAATGGTGATCTCCGGAAAAACGGCCTTGATCCCTTCTAGGAAATAACCCGAACCCGGGCCGATCTCCAAAACATCCTTCGGGTTTGCGCCACGCCGCTTCAGGGTGTGTGCGAAGTGGATCCCTCGGCGGTAATTGCGCACCAGATTGCGCTCGTGCTCGTGTTGGGTTACCCGTAAGGATTCCTCGATGTAGTACGCCAGGCAGCCCTTTGCGGTCTCCTCATGGGTGAGCATGGGGTCCAGTTGGGCAAGGCCACAATGTCCGCACTGAATGACCGAACTGGTCCGGATATCCCAATAGTCCACCACACCGATCCGCTTGCCATCCCCAGTTCCACAGATCCGGCAAGGCTCTCGGCGAACCACCACATCCCCATGGAGTGGTCTTGGGATCTTGCTCAAAAGGCTCATGCGTTGCTCGTTTCCGATACCGGATCGGTCTCGGCAACGAATGTAAGGTTCGGTAGTATGGCTGGATCCGGCTGGACAAGCCCAATACCGATCACAGCTCCCAAACCGTACTGCGCTTCCTGAACGGATGCTTGATGCGTTCCTTGTGCTCCAGCACGAAGGCCATCACCAAATAGGCCACCAAGTGGACTCCTGCGGTGATGAAGCTCAAGTAGATGAACGAAAGCCTCACTTGCTCGGTCTTCACGTTCAATTTGTTCGCCCACCACTCACACACCCCAAAGGCCTGTTGTTCGAAGAATGTTTTGACGGAGTTGAACATGTGAAGGTGGTGGGTTGGGCCAACGATCATCGTACGGAACGTTTGATCAACTGGTTCCCAACGCCGCAAGATAAGCAACGACGTTGGGTACAATATGAATTCTTGAGTTCGAGGAGGGCCTGACCACGTGCTGCGCTATTGGCAACTTGGCCAATGGCGGCCCATTCGCGGAGCACGTTGTTCGATTCGGCAGGGAGCGCCTCCAACAGCGCGAGCGCGCGTTCCCGGAGCTCCGGCCTGCCTTGCAAACGGCCCAGAGCGAACAAGGTAGGCACCACGGCATTGATGATCAAATGATCCGCTCCGGTCCGGCCGAGCCGCTTAACACGCGGGCTGCTCGGTGTATCGAACGTGTAATGATCGGTCCAGTACGGACTGGTTCCCACATCGAGGACCCGGTGAAGTTCCTTCACATTCCCGGCCTCGAGCAGTTCGTTGATCCCATCTTTGCGCATGAGCAGTTGCGCCAGTTGGGCGATGCGTATAGTAGGAAAATTCATCGGTCGCAATCGGGCAAATTTCCAGGCGGCTGCCGGCCCGGGACGCAAGCCCTGCATGCGGGATAACGCCACATGTTCGGCTTGCAACAGCCTCGGATATCCATCCAGAAAGTCCACGTGTAGCAATCCTGCTTGCCCAAAAAGCAAAGCCTCCGTACGCAGTTCGTCATCACGGTATTTCAACAAAGTGCGCAACGGCAACGCATGTGCGAGCATTCCAAATGGCTCGGCATTCACTTTCAGCCCGAAAGCTCGCGCCACCATGTGGTACAGCGTTTCCGCAGGATCCTTGGCCAACTGCATATAAAGAGCCTCCACCTCTTCGGACTTCCGCTCAAGTCGCTCTACGAGGACCCGTTCCAGCCAAGTGCCAATGCGCTCTTGTTCCACTTGTGCGATCTGGCGAGCACACGGCACGAATTCCTTGGACAGCATCAAGGTTTGGTGTTGTTCAAGACAGGGAATGGAAACTCGATCCAACAGCTCGACGGTAGGTGGAACCGTCCCATTGCGTGTACGGACCTCGGAATCATGCTCAAAGACCACATGGAGAATGACATTCTCGTAGGCCGGATCGAATTGGTGGCCATGGGCATTCCATTCGCTGGAGCGCACGTGAACCTCAACATTTCCGGCCCAAATTTGACCATCGACCCGTACCAGCGCATCGATTAGGTCCGGACCGCTGTGGTGCTGGATACTCCCGGCTTTCAGCACTTCCACGGAAAGACCTTCGGTGGTGCGCAGCGTCTTTTGTTCGAAGAGCCGTTGTTCCCAGATGAATTGCAAGAGATCCTCGCCGTATGGAAAAGCCGGATCCATGAGCACCTGAACGGCTGGATGTTCATACGCTCGTGGCTGTTGAACCGAAGGTCCGGGGCCTTGCGCCGCTGATCGGACACTATTTGGCAATGGAACTGGGCAAGCAGCTAGGGCGAGCTGGAAAGGGAATGGATGTAGCATGACCTGGACAGTTTTCACGGCGATCGCAAGCCGGATAAAGTATCCATTCTTCAAGTGGATCCCAATTCCGATCAACAATTAAATGGTCCTTCAACCTACAAAACATGGACCGTCTACACTGCGGAACGTGTCAGATCACGCCCTTCGCCCTTAACGCGGGTTCCATTTGGCGTTGCAACTCCAAAGCTGCTTTCCGAGCGGCCGGAATGGCATCGGTTTCCTTGCCGGCGAAGAGGATCCCACGGCTGCTATTGATCAGCAGCCCACCTTGTTTGGTCAAGCCCGCCTTCATCACTGCCTCCAAGCTACCCCCTTGCGCCCCTACCCCAGGGACCAGGAGAAAATGGTCTGGCAGTTCTGCACGGACGTTTGCGAGGATCTCCGGGCGAGTGGCACCGACCACGAACATCAGGTCTTCCACTGTGCCCCAAGTGGCGGTCTTCCGGATAACCGTCTCATACAACGTGCCGCCACCGTACATGGGCAGGCATTGGAAATCATCGGCACCGGCATTGCTGGTAACACCTAGAACGATGGCCCATTTTCCCGGAATACCCAGGAATGGGGTAATGCTATCCTTTCCCATGTAGGGTGAAAGGGTTACGGCATCCACCTGTAGGAACTCGAAGAAAGCTTGAGCATATTTCTGTGCGGTATTGCCGATATCTCCTCGTTTGGCATCGGCAATAATGAAACAGTTGCCCTTGCTTCTAATGAACGCGATGGTGGCCTCCAGATCCAACCAACCCTGATCACCTTGGGCTTCGTAGAATGCTAAGTTCAGTTTGTAGGCCACGGCAAGGTCGTGAGTTACTTGCACGATGGCTTCATTGAAGGCACGCACCGGATGGCTCTCTTCCCGGAAATGCGCTGGCAGTAAATGTTCCTCCGTATCAAGGCCCACGCAGAGCAAGGACCGTTTTTGGCGAATTATGGAAATGAGTTGGGAGCGCGTCACGGCACGAAGGTCGGCACTAGTGATCGATCTGAATACGTAGGTCCGCCAAAATGATCGACCATGTTCTGCATACTTGGAAAACCAACATTATTGAACGCTTTTTAGCGTGATCAGATCCCCGATTCGGCTTTCAGTTTCTCCGTTCGTTCCGCAAGTTGGAGTGCGTCGATCAACTCGTGCAGATCGCCGTTCAACACTTGCGGCAGATTGTGTACCGTGAATTCGATCCGGTGGTCCGTTACCCGGCTTTGCGGAAAGTTGTAGGTCCGGATCTTCGCACTTCGATCACCGCTGCTGACTTGGCTTTTTCGATGGGCTGCCAATTCAGCTTCCGCCGCACGCACCTTGTCCTCATACAATTTGGTACGCAACATTTGCATGGCCTTGTGCCGATTGCCGAGCTGGTTGCGCTCCGTTTGGCACATGACCACCATGCCCGTGGGCAAGTGTGTTAGACGAACCTTGGTCTCCACCTTGTTCACATTCTGCCCTCCTGCACCACCGCTTCGTGCGGTCTCCATCTTTACATCACTGTCCTTCAGGTCCACGTCGGTGTCCTCGGCTTCGGGCAACACGTTCACGGTTGCGGCACTGGTATGTATCCGTCCGCTTGCTTCGGTGCTGGGCACACGTTGAACCCGATGGACCCCGGCCTCGAACTTCAATACCCCGTAAGCACCATCGCCGATCACATTGAATACCACTTCCTTGTACCCGCCCACGGTGCCTTCGCTCACGTCGGCCACTTCTACTTTCCAACCACGTTCCTCGCAATAACGTGTGTACATGCGGAAGAGATCACCAGCGAACAAGCTGGCCTCGTCCCCTCCGGTTCCGGCCCTCAGTTCCATGGTGCAGTTGCGGGCATCATTCGGGTCCTTGGGAACGAGCATTGCGCGTACCTCTTCTTCCATGGCCACGATCGCTTCGCGCATCGAATCACGCTCGGTCCGCGCCATGTCGAGCATGTCAGCATCCTTCTCGGTACGCAACATAAGCTCCGCTCCATCCAGATCATCATGCATCTGTTTGAACCGAAAGAATGCGTCGTCAATCGGTTCAAGATCACGATACGTGCGATTGAATTCCACGAACTTCTTCTGGTCGGCGATCACGCTGGGATCGGCGAGCTGTTTACCGATCTCTTCGCGCCGATCGTGCAAGGTGGACAGTTTGGAAAGTAGAGAGTTCATGGCATGGGGGCAGTGATGGCTCTGCACAACAACTAGCTGGTGTAGGTGAACTGGCCAGCGGGTGAGGTAAGAACGACTTCTTTGTTAGGCGCTGCTTCCACGCGACCAATGATCTGTGCATCGATCTTGAATGACCGTGCGACTGCAAGCAGTTCAGCCGCTGCTTCTTCTGGCACATAGAACTCCATTCGGTGCCCCATGTTGAAGACGCGGTACATCTCTTCCGGAGAAGTTCCGCTCATTCGTTGGATCGCTTTGAATAGAGGTGGCACCGGGAACAGGTTGTTCTTTATGATGCGCAAGCCATCCACAAAATGCAGCACCTTGGTCTGGGCTCCTCCGCTACAATGCACCATGCCGTGGATCTGCCTACGCATGGCTTGGAATACGGCGGCCACCACAGGCGCGTATGTACGAGTTGGCGAAAGCACGGCCTTACCGAAATCCAACGGCGTACCGGGTAACGGATCGGTCAAATTGGCTTGGCCACAGTAGACGAGCTCCTGTAGGGTCAATGGGTCGAAGGTCTCCGGAAACCGAATGGCTAGCGCCTTATTGAAAACGTCATGCCTGGCGCTGGTAAGGCCATTGCTGCCCATGCCAGAATTATAAACGCTTTCGTAGGTGGACTGTCCATAACTGGCGAGCCCTACGATCACATCGCCTGCTTGGATATTGGCGTTGTCGATCACCTTCTTTCGTTCCATGCGGCAGACGACGGTGCTGTCTACGATCACGGTGCGCACCAGGTCGCCCACATCTGCGGTTTCCCCACCAGTGCTTTGGATCCCAACGCCAAGGTCGCGCATTTTCGACAGGAACTCTTCCGTGCCCTCGATGATCTCACTGATCACCTCACCTGGGATCAACCGTTTGTTGCGGCCGATCGTGCTGCTCAGTAGGATCCCGTCCGTGGCACCCACGCACAGCACGTCGTCCAAGTTCATGACCACGGCATCCTGCGCGATCCCACGCCAAACACCGATGTCGCCTGTCTCTTTCCAATACGCGTATGCAAGTGCCGATTTGGTCCCAGCCCCATCGGCATGCATCACAATACAATGATCCACACTACCGGTGAGTTCGTCGGCCACCACCTTGCAGAAGGCTTTGGGGAATAGGCCCTTGTCCAATTTGGAAATGGCCTTATGAACGTCCTCCTTACCAGAGGAAACACCACGCTGTTCGTATCGGGAGGCGGCCATGTTTTCTATGTTTTCGCAGTGCGGGCGAATAAACTCCACCCCAACTGCGTAACTTCTTCATTACAAACAAAAAAGAGCACCCGCCATTGGGCGAATGCTCTTCTTTGAGTACGTCTATCTAATTGGCCTTTGGCACGAAATCGTAACTGAGTACGCGGAATTCGGTACGGCGGTTCTGCTGGTGTGCCGCTTCGCGTTCCTCCTCGGTCTTCATGGCCTTGATCTGTGCATCCGTGATCCTTGGCTTGGTTTCTCCGTAGCCCTTTGCCACCATTCTTACTGGATCCACTCCTTTGGTGACCAAGTAGTTCACGCAACTTTGAGCTCGGTTCTGGGATAGGATCAAGTTGCGGGCATCGGAATCACGGGTATCCGTATGAGCAGCGAGTTCGATAATGATCTTCGGGTTGTCGACCAAGGTCTGGTACAACGTTTCGAGGGAGTCTTTGCCTTCCGGCCGCAGTTCGAATTTTCCAAGATCGTATTGTACTTCTGGCAGATTGATAACAGTTTCCTTGCTGGCAGGTTGAAGGAAATATTCCTTAACGAACGTTGTGCTCTCGTTCAAGCCAACAGTGGTTGCTTGATCTTTAACGACCAGATAGCCTTCCTTTTCAGCAAGTATGCTGTACGTGGTATTTTCCTTGATGTAACGGTCCTTTCCATTCTCCACGAAGGAGAAACCTCCGTTATCGTCCGTGATCGCACTGAAGTTACTCCCATTGGTACCCACAACGCTGATGGTTGCTCCGGAAAGTGGCTGTCCGGTGAGCTTATCGTATGCTGTTCCTTGCAAGCCGAAGACCATATCCGGCAAGTAGAAGCGCCAGATATCATCCATGCCTTTTCCGCCCGGGCGATTACTGGTGAAGAACCCGCGTTCTTCCGCACCTTCGAAGGCGATACCAAAGTCATCAGAAGAACTGTTGATCGGTGATTGCAAGTTGCTCACTGCGCTCCATCCGTTCTCACCTGCTTTCTCAGCGCGATAGATATCCAAGCCGCCCATGCTTGCCCTGCCATTGCTGGCGAAGTACAACGCTCCGTCTTCACGCACGAACGGGAACATGTCATCTTTTGTGGTGTTTATATCAGCTCCGAGATTGGAAGGAGCCCCCACGATGTTGCCGTCCTTGTCCAACTTCACCATGTAGAGGTCCTTTCCTCCTTTGTGGCCGGGCAGCTTCATGTCACTTGCGAAGATCAGCGCGGTCTCCTCCTTATTGAGCGCAGGATGGCCGATGGTAACCGTGTCATTCTTCTCCGGACGTAGCGGCAAGATGACGGGCTCGGAATAGTTGTTCCCGACCTTTTTGCTCATCCAAATGTCGCAGCCGAAGACCTTCTTCTTCTCCATGGGACAACGGGTGAAGTACATCAGGTTGCGCTTTTCATTGAAGATGGGGGCACCTTCATTGCCGGCCGTATTGATCACACTCGGCAGCTTAACGGGCTCGCTCCATTTTCCCAAACGGTCACGGCTACTGGTAAAGAGGTCGCTGAAACTTTCACCGATGATCTGGTCGGTCTCCACACCCGTGGATCCCGGGCGCGTGCTGGTGTATACCACCAGTTCGTTCTTCTTGTCTGCGAATCCTGGTGTAAAATCATACTGAGGACTGTTCAATAGCACCTCCGGGTCAACACTATAACGGGTGGGTGCATCCTTCCAAGCTTGAGCTTGTTGGCTTTCTGAGATGCCTGCTTCTGCACGGATGTCACCGGGTTTCTTTTCCTTGAACCGGTTGTACGCAGCAATGGCATCGGCATATTTACCCTGCTGCTTCAACATATCGCCGATGTACAAGTAGGTGACCGGGTCCGTGTATTGGGCCTTGTTGGCCTTTTCGTACCAAACGGCAGCCTGTTCCGCATCGCCGAGCGTACGGTAGGCCTCGCCCACCTTGAAGATCAGTTCGGCCTTCGTGCTGGCTTGCTTTTCGACGGTATAGGCCTTTTTGTAAAGCTCTATTGCGTTGAAATAGAATCCTTTGTTGAATGCTTCATCTGCCTCTTGTGCGAGTTTGCCTTGCGCCATGGCACTGGAGAAACAGGCCACGCTAAGGAAAAGGCTTGCCAGGAACTTGCTTGTTGTCATCTGGTTCGAATGGATGGTGGGACCCCTTTTCGGGTTCCGGGCGAAGATATATCGATTTGCCGAACGTGAAAGGAAGAACTCAAAAGATCCAAGGCTTTACCACGTAAAGACACTTACCTCTGCCCTATAAGGATCCATCCAAGTTACTGACCCTCAGTCATGAACATAAGCTCAGAAGATATCCTGAATTCAGGGCATCGGCCCCTAACGCGTGAACAACAGTTCCCGCATCTTGGGCAGTGGCCAAAGCTCATCATCCACGAGGAGTTCCAACTTATCCACGTGGTAACGGACCTTGTCGAGGTAGGGTTTTACCGTGTCACAATAGGCAATGGCCTTGTCCCGGGCCTCCACTTTGGTGTTGGCCTTTTTGCGGGCTTCGATCATCTGGTCCACCAAGACTTTCACTGCGCCAAGGTGTTCACTGATCTCCTCGATCAGCTTCACTTGGGTGGAACTTGCCTTTTTCGCACTGGATTCACCGAGCACGGCACGTAGGCCAAGGACATTCTCCAGCAAACGGTTCTGATAAGAGATCGCAGTCGGGATGATATGGTTCTGGGCCAGGTCGCCGACGACTCTACTTTCGATCTGGATCTTCAAAGTGTAATTGTGCAGTTTGATCTCGTGTCGGGCCTCGAGCTCAACGGGACTCATGACATTCATGTCCGCAAAGAGCGCTTTGGTTTCCTTGTTCGACCAAACATCCAAGGCGCGTGGCGTATCCATGATATTCTTCAACCCGCGGCCAGCGGCCTCTTTGACCCATTCATCGCCATAGCCATTCCCTTCGAAACGGATCGCCTTGCTTTCTGCGATCACATCGCGCAGGACGCGTAGGATGGCTTCGTCCTTCTTGGTCCCTTTCGTAATAAGCTGGTCCACTTGCTTTTTG
>Ga0154020_10005929_pt1 | contig 14334 bp, 15 predicted proteins | sample Klosneuvirus_201_FD_109709 | JGI IMG/M metagenome (GOLD analysis project Ga0154020, IMG submission 109709) | Active sludge microbial communities from wastewater, Klosterneuburg, Austria - Klosneuvirus_20160825_MG | ecosystem: Engineered > WWTP > Aerobic digester > Activated sludge | place...
AAAACGTTTCGGCGAGCAGATCCTCCTAATGTTGGGCCGCGAGCCGAAGCGCCCGGAGGAGGGCGACATCGCCCCCGCGGCGCAGAAGATCCACTTCTTCAAGCAGGGCAACCGCGACTTCATCGCCGAGAAGAAGCACGCCCGTGCCCACGCGGTCAAGAAGAACACCTGGCGCAATCGCCGCTGGGCCACGCTGATCACCGCCAACCTGCTGTTCGTGCTGTCGTACTGGCTGGACGTGCAGCTGCTGGAGGGCTCGCTGAGCGCCTCGCGCTTCGTCGGCTTCCACCTGATCGACCTGAACTCGGCGCTGCAGGTGATGCTGGCGCACAAGCACATCATCGTGAACCTGCTGATCGGCACCGGCACCATCCTGGTGGGCTGGGCGCTGCTGGGCGGGCGTACCTTCTGCTCCTGGGTCTGCCCTTACCACCTGCTGGCGGAATGGGCGGAGAAGCTGCACCTCTGGCTGGCCGAGAAGAAGCTCGTGTCCGATGCGCCGATCGACCGCCGTCTGCGGGTGGTGTTCTGGCTGATCTTCGCGCTGCTGGCGCTGGCCACCGGCTACACCGTCTTCGAGGCCATTTCGCCCACCGGCATCCTCTCGCGGGCGCTGATCTACGGCCCGGGCCTGGCGCTGCTGTGGGTGATCGCGCTGCTGTTCTTCGAGGTGTTTTTCTCCCGCCGCGCCTGGTGCCGCTATGCCTGCCCGATCGGGCTGACCTACGGGGTGGTGGGCATCGTCTCCCCGCTGCGGGTCAAGTACACCCTGGAAGGCTGTTTCCACGAGGGCGACTGCCGCAAGGTCTGCCTGGTGCCGCATGTGCTTGACACGGTGATCAAGGGCCGCGCGGTGGACACCGAAGTGCCCATCGGCCCGGACTGCACCCGCTGCGGCCTGTGTGTGGACACCTGCCCGAGCGGATCGCTGAAGTTCGAGGTCAAGGGTCTGTCGAAATTGTTGTAGGTCAAGGTAGCCTGCGGCAATTGCTGCAGGATCACCCCCCAGACGCCCGGCCCCTTTTTTGTCGCGCTCCGTCGCGCTCCGGCGCGTTCCGTTGAGCACCGTTTCGTTGTTCCCATGATCCGCATCGACTCCGTTTCCAAGACCTTCCGCCGCGCCCGGGTGCTCGACGGCATCGACCTCGACATCGGCCCGGGTGAGCGGGTGGCGCTGATCGGCTCCAACGGCGCGGGCAAGACCACGCTGGTGCGCTGCCTGCTGGGGGAGTACACCCACGAGGGCGCCATCACCATCGACGGCCGCTCGCCGCGCCACGAGCGCACCCAGGTGCTGGGCCAGGTGGGGTTCGTACCGCAGCTGCCGCCGCCGCTGAAGATGCCGGTGGGCCAGCTGATCGATTTTGCGGCCGGTTTGTGCGGCACGCCGCCGCAGCGCATCGTCGAGCTGGCAGCGCGGCTGGGGCTGGAGGTCGCGACCATCGCCGATCGGCCCTTTGTGCGCCTGTCCGGCGGCATGAAGCAGAAGCTGCTGATCGCCATCGCACTGGGCCGCGATGCCCGGGTGCTGATCCTGGACGAGCCCGCCGCCAACCTCGACCCGCAGGCACGCAAGGTGTTCTTCGAGCTGCTGGCCGAAAGGGCGCAGGACGCCACCATGCTGATCTCCAGCCACCGGCTCAACGAGGTGGCTTCGCTGGTGAACCGGGTGATCGAGCTCGACATGGGCAAGGTGGTGCTGGACGACCGGGTGGCCGAAGACGTCAACCTGACCAGCCTGCTGCAGGCGCGCATCACCGTGCGCCGTGCGGACGCCGCGCTGGCCAAGGCGCTGGCGGGCTGGCAGTTCGTGGACCGTGGCGAGGGCCTGCTCTGGGAGGGGCTCGTGGCCGGGGCCGACCGGCTGCGTTTCCTGGGGATGATCTCCCGCTACGCCGGGCTGGTGAGCGACCTGCAGCTCACCGAGCAGGTGCCGTCGTGAACCGTCGCCGGCTCCTGGCGGCTGGTTTCGGCCTGTCGCCGCTGTGGGCTGCTCTGGTCGGTTGCAGCCGCGACGAAGGCTGGCCTCCCGGTCTTGATCCCATTCGCTGGGACCGCGACATCTGTGCGCGCTGCCGCATGGTGATCTCCGACCGGCGTTTTGCCGCCGCAATGGTGGGCGGCGGGCCGAAGCAGGTGCTGAAGTTCGATGACATCGGCTGCGCGGTGTTCTGGCAGCGCGACAAGTCTGCCTCTTCACCCTGGATGCTGGCTCCGGACACCCGCCTGTGGGTGGCCGATCTGGCCAGCCGCGGCACCGTGCCGAACTGGTTGGACGCCCGTCAGGCGCAGTACGTCAGTCGCGCCTCTCCCATGGGCTACAACTTTGCTGCCACCCCCCGGCCCGATGCCGGGTCGGTGGATTTTCTGACCATGCGCGAGCATGTGCTCGCCCGGGGCCGTTGAGCTGCCGAGCCGCCGAGTCGTCCATGTCTTCCATCCTGCCTCCTTCCGTGCCTCCGTCTCTGCCGTCACTCGTGAATTCCGCTGCCTCCCAAGCTCAGGCCACCCCGGCCGACCGCATCCCCGGCTGGTGGCGCACCGCCCGGCTGGACATCGTCGAGTCGCTGCGTTCGCGCTGGTTCCTGATCTACACGCTGGTGTTCGGCGGTATCGTGGCGATGCTGTTCCTGTTCGGGCTGACCGAATCGCGGGTGCTGGGCTTCATCGGCCTGTCGCGGCTGCTGGTCACCTACATCCAGCTCACCATGGCCATCCTGCCGATCTTCGTGCTGATCACCACGGTGCGGTCGGTGGCCGGTGACAGGGAGGCCGGCGTGTTCGAGTACCTGCTGTCGTTGCCGGTGTCGCTGGGCGCCTGGTACTGGGGCAAGTTCATCGGCCGCTGGCTGGTGGTGTTCCTGCCGGTGGCCGCGGCCATGCTGGCGGCGGTGGTCATTGCCGTGCTGCGGGGCATCGAGGTGCCCTGGACAATGTTCGGCTACTACACCGCTCTGCTGGCGGCGATGGCGCTGTGCTTCCTGGGCTTCGGCATGCTGATCTCGTCGATCGCGCGCAGCACCGACATGGCTCAGGGTGCTGCCTTCCTGCTCTGGCTGCTGCTCCTGCTGTTCCTGGACCTGATCCTGCTGGGCGTGATGATCCAGGGCCGCGTCAGCCCGGAGGTGGCGGTGGGCATCGCCCTGGCCAATCCGCTGCAGGTCTTCCGCACCGCGGCGCTGGCGCTGTTCGATCCGCAGTTGATCGTCCTGGGTCCCTCGGCTTTTGTCATCCTCGACAACTTCGGCGCCGGCGGCTACATGGCCTTTGCGCTGGCCTACCCGAGCCTGCTGGGTGGGCTGGCCGCACTGCTGGGCTACACCCTGTTCCGCAAGGGCGACCTGCCGTGATGCGGAGTCGGACCTGCACGCGCCGCCGCAGCCTGGTCGCCATGGCTGGGCTGGCCGGGCTCACCGTGCCGTCCTGGTTGCATGCGGCCGAGAGCGCTGCCCCCGCGGGCCTGACCTTCGAGCCGCCCGGGCGCTGGTCCTCCGAGCCGCTGGCCACGGCCGCGCTGTGGGACCTGGACAACCAGCCGCAGCGCTGGTCGGCCCTGCCGGCGGTGGCACAGGGGCGGCCGCTGATCGTCAACTTCTGGGCACGCTGGTGCGGGCCCTGCCGGGTCGAGATTCCGGAGCTGGTGGCCCACACCGAGCGCAAGAGCGCGGTGGCGGTGGTGGGCATCGCGCTGGAGAGCGACCCGGTGGCGGTACGTGACTTTGCCCGCGCCTACGACATCAACTACCCGGTGCTGCTGGCCCGCGGCGGCGGGCTGGACCTGATGCGGGCCCTGGGCAACGCCAAGGCCGGGCTGCCCTTCACCCTGGCGCTGGACCGCCGCGGCGCGGTGGTGGCCAGCCGGCTCGGCCTGCTCAGCCGGGAGCAGCTGGCTGCGGCGGCCCGGCGTGCGGCGGAGCCGTCATGACGAACGACGCTCGCATCGGTGAAGGTAGGGACCGGCGCGGCCACGCCATCGACCACAGCTTCGGCGCCGAGGCGGTGGAAACACAGGAGCGGCGCGAACGCATCCGCGCGGTGTTCCAGGCGGTGGCGCCGCGTTACGACCTGATGAACGACCTGATGAGCTTCGGCATCCACCGCTTGTGGAAGCGGGTGCTGGCGCGGCGGGTGCAAGGTGGACTGGGTCGGGGTGGCCGGGTGGTGGACCTGGCCGGCGGCACCGGTGATGTCGCTCGACTGCTGCTGGGCCCGGGGCGGGAGGTGATCGTCTGCGATCCCAGCCCGGCGATGATGGCCGTGGGCCGCCGCCGGCCGGGAGGCGAGTCGATCCAGTGGCTGGAGGGGGAGGCCGAACACCTGCCCTTGGCCGACGCCAGCGTGGATCTGCTGACCCTGTCCTTCGGCCTGCGCAATGCCACCCAGGTGTCGCAGGCCCTGCAGGAGGTGCGGCGGGTGCTTCGGCCGGGTGGGCGTTTTGTCTGCCTGGAGTTCTCCCGGCCGCAGCCCTGGCTGGCGCCGATGTACGACCTGTATTCGCGCTGGGTGATCCCGCGCCTGGGCGCTGCGGTGGCGGGGGAGCCCGCGGCCTACCGCTACCTGATCGAGTCGATCCGGCGTTTCCCGGACCAGCGCGAGCTGGCCGGACTGATGCAGACGGCCGGATTCAGCCGGGTGAGTTGGGAGAATCTGTCCTTTGGCATTGCCTGCCTGCACTTCGGGAGTCGTCCATGAAGGTTCAGCCCGCGCCGGCTTCCGGCGCCCATCGCGCCCCGGTGCCGGCCGGGCATGTGCCCCTGCCGGCCTGGCGGGTGTGGGCACTGGCGATCCGTCCGCGCACCCTCAGCCTGGCGGTGACCCCGGTGCTGCTGGGCACGGCGCTGGCCTGGGCGGACGGCCGCGGCAGCGCCGGCTGGGCGCTGGACGGCTGGGCTTTTGCGGCGGCGCTGGCCTGCGCGCTGCTGATCCAGATCGCCACCAACCTGCACAACGACGCCGCCGACTTTGAGCGCGGCACGGACGTGGAGGGTCGCATCGGCCCGCTGCGGGTGGCCGCGGCCGGTTGGGTCAGCGCGGCGCTGCTCCAACGTGCGGCCATCGGCTGCCTGCTGGCGGCGCTGGGGCTGGGCGTGTTCCTGGTCGAGCGCGGGGGCTGGCCGATCCTGGTGGCCGGGCTGGCGTCCCTGCTCGCGGCCTGGGCCTATTCCGACGGCCCGCGGCCGATCTCGCACTCGGCCTGGGGCGAGGTGTTCGTGCTGCTCTTCTTCGGTCTGGTGGCGGTGGCGGGCAGCCACTGGCTGCAGCTGGGCCGGACCACGCCGGCGGCCTGGCTCGCCGGGGTGGTGGTGGGCCTGCCGGCCGCTGCGGTGCTGCTGGTGAACAACTACCGCGACCTGGAGGGCGACTGTCGCGCCGGCCGCTGCACGCTGGTGGCCCGGCTGGGGCGCGATCGTTCACGCCGGGTTTATGCGCTGCTGATGCTGCTGCCCGGCCTGGGGGTGGTGGCGCTGGCGCTGGGGGGTTACCCCGGTGCCTGGCTGGGGCTGCTGGCCATACCGGTGAGCCTGCGCCTGGTGCGCAGCCTGGGGTCGCAGGCGCCCGGCGCCTGGCTGAACCAGCACCTGGCCTCCACCGCCAAGGCCTGCAGCCTGCTGGGGCTGCTGCTGGCACTCGGGCTGCTGCTCTGAAAGCCCCGGGGTGACGGGATGAATGCCTCTCCCATCACGGCGGTGCTGCTGCCGTTGGCGCTGGCCTTCATCATGCTGTACCTGGGCAGCACACTGCAGTGGACGGACTTCCGGGCGGTGCTGCGGCGCCCGCGGGCGCTGGCGGTGGGGTTGGTCGGGCAAATGCTGCTTCTGCCGGCGCTGGCCTGGGGCGTGGCCACCGGCTTGGGCCTGGACCCGGTGATGGCCGTGGGCCTGATGGTGCTGGCCGCCTGCCCGGGTGGGGTCAGTTCCGGCCTGCTCACCCACCTGGCCGATGGCGACGTGGCCCTGTCGATTGCCCTGACGGCCGTCACCAGCGTGGCGGCCATGTTCACGCTGCCGCTGCTGCTGGACGCCTCGCTGCAGCACTTCCTCGGCCGGGGGCTGGAGGTGCAGATGCCGCTGGGCGGCATGGTGCGCAGCATGTTTCTGCTCACCACGCTGCCGGTGCTGTTGGGCATGGCGTTGCGGGGCATGGCGCAGCGGGCAGGGCGGTCGCAGTGGGTGGAGCGTGTTGAACCGCTGGCGCGGCGGGTGTCCACCGGCCTGTTCCTGCTGATTGTGCTGGCCACCTTCTGGTCGCAGCGGGAGCTGCTGCTGGCGCAGTTGCCCCGCATCGGCCCGGCCTGTGCGCTGCTGAACGCCGCCGTGCTGGCCGCAGCCTGGGCGCTGGCGCACGGCGTGGGCCTGCAGCGGCGCGACCGCATCGCGGTGGCCACTGAATGTGGTTTGCAGAACTCCGCGCTGGGCATCTACGTGGGTGTGCAGCTGCTGGGCCGGCCGGCGATGGCCGTGCCCAGCGTGGTCTACGCCCTGCTGATGAACGTGGGAGCCATCGCCTTCGTGCTGCTGTTGCGCAGGCGCGCGGCCCGGGGCCCGGGAGAACCGGCATGCTGCCCATGATCCCTGCAGGTGGGATGCAGCGACGGGCGTTGATCGGGCTCGCACTGGCCACGCTGCTGGCCTGGCTGGCGCCCTGGATCGGTGGGGTGCACGCCGCCATCGTGGCCCTGCCGTCCCCGGCGGTGCCCGCCGCGACCCGGCTGCAGCCGCTGCAGCCCCTCATCGACGCCACCCCGGCCGGCGGCAGCCTCACGCTGGCGCCCGGGCACTACCAGGGGCCGGCCCGCATCGACCGGCCGATGCGGCTGGAGGGCGGCGGCCGGGCGGTGATCGATGCCGGTGGTCAGGGCACGGTGCTCAGCGTCGCCGCCGACGGCGTGCAGCTGCGTGGTCTGACGCTGCGCGGCAGCGGCGACTCGCAGGACCGCATCGATGCCGGCCTGCTGCTGGAGGGCCGGGACCTCGTGGTGGAGGACAACCGTCTGGAGGACGTGCTCTTCGGCCTGCACCTCAAGACCGCCAGCCGGGCCCAGCTGCGCGGCAACCGGGTGATCGGCAAGGCGCTGTTGCCGGGCATGCGCGGGGATGCGCTGCGGCTGTGGAACAGCCGGCACAACCACATCGAGGGCAACCTGTTCGAGCGTGGCCGCGACCTCACCCTGATCAATTCGCCGGACAACCTGCTGCGCAACAACCGCTTCAACGACGGCCGCTACGGCCTGCATGCGGTGTTTTCGCCCCGGCTGCGCGCCGAAGGCAACCGGCTCAGCCACACCGGCACCGGCATCGTGGTGCTGTATTCGCCCGAGCTGCAGCTGCGCGGCAACCGCATTGCCCACGCCTTGACCGACGGCGGCGCGGGCATCGTGCTCAAGGAGAGCCACCTCAGCGTGGTGGAGGGCAACGAGGTGCTGCACTGCGCGGTTGGGATGAAGCTCGACGCCACGGTGGAGGGGCTGGGGCAGTTGCGCATCCAGGGCAACCACTTCGCGCATAACCTGATCGGTCTGTTCTTCTACGGCGAGGCCGGTGCCGACCGATTCAGCGACAACCGCTTCACCGCCAACCTCACCACCGTGGCCATCAGCGCCCAGGGGGCTGGAGCGGCGCATCAGTGGAGCGGCAACAGCTGGGACGAGTACCAGGGTTTCGATCGCAACCACGACGGTTTTGGCGACCGGCCGCACGAGGTGCTGCTGTTCGCCGACCGCATCTGGATGGAGACGCCGATGGCGACCTTCTTCCGCAACAGCCCGGCGCTGGAGCTGCTCGACTTTCTCGAGCGCCTGGCGCCGTTCACTTCCCCCTACCGGGTGCTGCAGGATCCGCGGCCGCGCATGCGTGCCGAGGCGGCCGGCACTCATATTGCACACGAGAGTCGATGATGACGAGCCCTCTTTCCCTCCTGCACCGCCGCGCGGGCATCGCCCTCCTGGCGGGCCTGTGGGCCGTTGCCGGTGCCTGGTCGCAGGCCGGTGCGGCCGAAACCGAAACTGGCCTGAAGGAAGTGGCCGAGCTGGCCCAGGTCAACGGCGAGGCGCTGGCCTGCCAGGACTCGGTGGCGATGCGCCGCGCCAAGTCGCTGATGCTGGCCCATGCGCCCAAGACGGCCCGCTACGCCACGGCCTACGACGAAGGCACGCAGCAGGCCTTCCTGGCCGTGACGCGAGCCGCTACCGATTGCAGCGAACCCGCGGCACGTGCTGCCCGCCTCGACCAGCTGGCCCAGCGGCTGCAGCGGGTGCTGCCTGCCTCAGGCCATGGGGGGGCGCAATGAACACGAACCGGCTGAAACGGCCCGCTGTGGCCTGGGGTGCCGGCCTGTCCGCCGGACTGCTCAGTCTGGGCCTGGCGCTCGCAGGTGCGTCGCAGGCCCAGCACAGCGCCCCTGCTGGAGCCGGTGTGGTCGATGAACCGGAGGCCACCACCGAAGCACCGCGCCGCGTGCCGCGCTGGATCCTGCAGGGCCCGGGCGGCCGGGCGGTGACGGCGCTGGACTTTGCCGGGCGCTATCAGCTGGTGGCCTTCGGCTATGTGTCCTGCCCGGATGTCTGCCCCACCACGATGCTGGAGATGCAGCAGGTGCTGGCCTCGCTGGGTGAGGTGGCCCGGAAGGTGCAGCCCCTCTTCATCAGCGTCGATCCGCAACGCGACAGCCTGCCGGTGCTGGCCGAGTACACCCGCAGTTTCGATGACCGCATCATCGGCCTGACCAGCCGGCCGGAGCTGGTGGCGGTCGCCGCCAAGGCTTTTGACGTGCGCTACGAGATCGTGCGCGAACCCGGTGCCGCAGCGAACGCCTACACCGTGGATCACACCGCCGGGCTGTTCCTGGTCGGCCCGGAAGGCCAGTTGCTGACCCGCTTTGGCTACAGCACCCCGGTGGACCAGGTGGTGGCGCGCATCCGCCGCTGGTTGGAGGCGGAACCGCAGCGGTGACGCAGCAGCCACAGCGCATGGACGTGGACTCGGCCTCGCGCCGGGAGTTGCTGGACCGGCTCGGTCGGTGGGTGGCTGCGGCAGCGCTGCCCGCAGGCCTGGCCGCGCCGGCGGGTGCGCGGGCGCGAGCGCGGCTGCTGATCGTCGGCGGCGGCTGGGCCGGCTTGAGTGCGCTGCACACCCTGCGCCGCCACAGCAGTGCCCTTGAGGTCACGCTGGTGGACCGCGACCGCCATTTCCGCTGCCTGCCGCTCAGTTCACCCTGGCTGGTGGGGCGCGCCGCGTTGCCGGCGGCGCCGGTGGACCTGGCGGCCCATGCGGCATCACTGGGGGCACGTTTCGTGGCCGCAACGGTGCGCGGCATCGACCGGGTGCGTCGCCGCCTGGAGACGGACGCAGCCGTGCTGGACTACGACGTGCTGCTGCTGGCGACCGGGGCCGAATACGACGACAGCGGCTGGACGGCAGGCGACACGGCGGCCGCTCAGGCACTGCGTCAACAGTTCCCCGCCGGGTTTCAGGCGCGCGAGCTGGAGCCGCTGCAGCAGGCGCTGGCGCGCTTCGAGGCCCGCTGCCCGCGGGTGACCGACAGCGAGGCCGCGGCCGAGCTGCTGCTCAGCGTGCCGCCGGCGCCCTACCGTTGCCCGCCCGCCCCGTATGAACGGGCGATGCTGCTGGCCGGCTGGATTCGCGAGCGCCGGCTCAAGGCGCGGGTGACGCTGCTCGATGCCGGCGCCGGCCTGCCGCGGTTCACCCGCCTGTTCCAGGACCGCTGGCCCGGGGTGATCGAACACAGGCCCTACAGCGAGTTGCGCCGGGTGGATCCCTGGGCCCGCAGCGCCGGCACCGACGAGGGTGACTTCCGCTTCGACCACGCGCTGCTGCTGCCGCCAATGGGCGCCGGCACGTTGTACGCCCAGGCCGGGCTGCTGGGGGTGGACGGCAGCGGCACAGCGACCCGTTGGGCCGCGGTGGATCCGCTCACCCTGCGTTCACCCCACGACGAGCGCATCTGGCTGGCCGGTGATGCGCTGGACCGGGTCTCACCCCTGTTCGGGCCATACCCGAAAACCGCACAGATTGCCGCGGACCTGGGGGCGGCGGCGGCGCGGCAGATCCTGGCGGCGATCGGTGGTGCGGATGCGGCTCTGCCGGCGGGTGATGCGCTGCCGTCCAGCCAGTGCCATGTCTGGCTGAGTGCCGATCCGCCCGAACAGATGCGCCTGGACGCGGCCTACCGTCTGCGCGGCGACGGCGTGCCGGTGCAGACCCTGCGCCAGGTGGACAACCCCCAGCCCCGGGGTGAGGACCAGCAGTGGCTGCGTGAGTTGCTGCAGCGCCGGCTGGGGTTGGGCTGAGCTCGGATGCGGGGTCCAGGGTCAATGCGGATCTCAAAAGCGCAGCCGCAGTGACAGAAACAGGGCGTCGATGTCCGCATTGCGGCGGTTCAGTGTGCCGTTGGAGATGTGGAAGTAGCCGCCCCCCAGTTCCACCGCTCCGACGGGCAGGGCGTGCACCTCGATGGCGGTGCGGAACTGCAGGCGTGCATGGGGGTCGCTGTCCCCAAAGGGCTGGAACAGCACCGGACTGAACGAAGGCGACAACCGAACCGGGCCCCAGCGCAGCTCCTTGCGCCAGCCGGCATAGAGGTAGAGGGTGTGGTCCGGCGAGGCCCCCAGCCCGAACACCGGATGCAGATCCCGCCACCGCCGGCCCCAGCGACTGTCCGGGTCGTCCGTCACTGCCGCCGCGCCAGGGCGGTATTCCACCGTGTACAGACCCTCGTGACCGAATTCGCCTCGGTGCTTCACGCTGCGCCCAGCGCTGATCAGCCACTCGTCGCCCGCGCGAGTGCGGTCGCCGGGAGAGAAGAGCAGGCTGCCGACGACGGCGCTGGCGAGAAGGGCGTACATCTGCGGCGGCAACAACCAGGTGCGCCGATGCTAGCGCCCGAGGGTGACGGCTGCTGCCTCAGTGCCTCGCCCAGACACTGCTGCGGCCGTTGCGGCCGATCAGCAGGGTGTTGAAGGCCTCCCGGCGCACGGTGGGTTCGGCTGCAGCGTTGTCCAGGATGGTGCAGGCGGTGTCGCAGATCGGGTTGTAGTTTTCCCGACCGGGGGCGCCGCGGGGCAGGCCCGGCACCGCCAGTCCGCGGGCTTTGGGCTGTTCCTTGAGCAGAGTCAGGATGTCCTCGGCCGGTACATGCCCCTCGATGAAGTAGGGGCCGACACGGGCGGTGTGCACCGACTCCAGGTCGGAGGGCACGTTCAGCCAGCGTTTGATGCGGGGCATCTCGACCTGGGGCTTGTCTTCCATCGTGACGGTGAAGCCGTGCTGGCGCAGGTGTTCGGCCCAGTCGATGCAGGCCAGGCAGGGGCTGGGGGCGTAGACCGTCACCGGCGGCAGGGCCGTGGCCTGCGGTCGGGGTGGGGGTAGTGTTTCCGTTTGGGCGGTGGCCGCACCCAGGGTCAGGCCCAGCCCGGCGGCAGCTGCGGACAGCAGCGGCGGGAGCAGTTGGCGGTTCAGCATGACGGTTTGCCCGGTTTGCAGCCCTTGAGGATCCACAGCGACACCTCGCCGGCCAGCTCGTCGGCGCGCACTCGCCGGGCCAGGCTGAGCACGTCGCGCCCGGCATCGGTCTTGAGCAGGGGGTCGGCGCCAGCGTGCAGCAGCAGCCGCGCCGCGTTGGTGCGGGTGGCAAAGGCTGCCATGTGCAAGGGGGTGCGGCCCTCACCGTCACGGGCATTGGGGTTGGCCCCGGCGGCGATCAGGGCCTGCAGCGGACCGGTGTCGGCATTGGTGGCGGCCAGGTGCAGGGGGGTGGCGCCCAGCGCGCTGCGGGTGTCGCGCAGGCGGGCGTCGCTGCGCAGCAGCTGTTCCATTTCGCTGCGGCTGCCTTCGCGGGCCAGGGCATGCACCGGCTGGTCGCTGCCGGAGGTGGCCCCGGCGGGGGCCGAGGAGGTTGCCGAGGTGGGCGCCGGAGTTTGTGCGCGGGCCGGAGCGGCCGCCAGCATCGACCAGACCGTCAGGCCCAGCAGCAGAGCGGACAGCAGTCCGAACACCCGGCCCCATCGGGTGCCGGATTGGGGGTGGAGCAGGGCCGACATCGCGGTACCTCTGTGAGAGCGGGGTGGGAAGAGACAGGCCATCGGGTCAACCGATCCACCAGCAACGGGCTGCAGCACCGCGTCAGCGCGCGGGCACCGCGGCCGGCGCAGGCTGCGGCGACTGGATCGAGGTCAGGTAGGCCAGCACGTCGTTCAGGTCCGAATCCGACAGGCGGTCGGTGACCCCTTTGGGGCTTTCTTCGTCGCGATCGTGCGGCCGTTCACCCTTGATGAACAGATCCAGCTGCCGGCGCAGGTAGCTGGTGTACTGGCCCACCAGCCGGGGAATCGAGCCGCGGCCCATGCCGGTGCGGGTGTGGCAGGAGGCGCAGTCCTGCTGGTAGACGCGCTGGCCGTGGTCGATGTCGCCGGGGGCGCGCGGCAGGATCATCACCTTTTCCATCGCGGTCAGCCGGGTCAGGGCGTCGTCGTCGGGTTTGAAGGTGGGCCATTCGGTGGGCAGCTCGACGCTGGCCAGGTAGGCCGAGACGTCCTTGATGTCCTCATCGCTGAGTTCGCGCTCCTGGGTGTACGGGAACATCGGCAGGTTGATGCGCGTGCGGCTCCGGAAGGCGCGCAACTGGTCGGCGATGTGTGCGGCCCGCTGGCCGGCGATGCGGGGGTACTCACCCTTCTTGCCGCCCTGGCCGAACTCGCCATGGCAGCCGGCGCAGGTGGCGTTGATCTCCTTGCCGCGCTCCAGGTTCTGCGCCAGGGCAGCGGTGGAGAACAGCAGACTGCTGCTCAGCAGCAGCCGGATGGCCAGTGCAAGGATTCCGCAGCGGTGAGCGGCAGGCGAGGGCGTCGGGCGGCTGATCATGGGCGGCGGTGGGCTGAGCAGGGGCTGCGGCGATCGATCGATGGTGGACAGGTGGGGACCTGGTAGCGAGAACTGGCCTGCGTCAAGGTCTGAGTCGAAGCCGTCAGGGTCCGCGACATCGGGCCGGGTGTCATTGAACCAGTTCAAGAGCGACCTTACCTTCGCCCGGGGCTCCAGGTTATCCTCGTGTCCGATCGGTGTTTCCCCCAGGGTCCGCGGCCATGGCTGCCGACGATGGGGTGGCCCGGTTGAGCGACAGGCTTGGATCGAAGGATGAAGACCTATCTGGTGGGTGGTGCGGTGCGTGACGGGTTGCTCGGGCGATCGGCAGGGTCGGGCGGCGATCGCGACTGGGTGATCGTCGGTGCCACACCTGAGGCGATGCGGGCCGCCGGTTACCTGCCGGTGGGCAAGGACTTTCCGGTGTTCCTGCATCCCCACACCCGTGAGGAGTACGCCCTGGCGCGCACCGAGCGCAAGACCGCCCGGGGTTACCACGGCTTCGTCTTCCACACCGGCCCGGAGGTGACGCTGGAGCAGGACCTGTCGCGCCGTGACCTGACGGTCAATGCGATGGCGCGCACGGAGGAAGGCCGGCTGATCGACCCGTACGGTGGCGCGCGCGACCTGGCCGAAGGGGTGCTGCGCCATGTCGGCCCTGCCTTCGAGGAGGATCCGGTGCGCATCCTGCGGCTGGCGCGATTTGCCGCCCGCTGGCCGGACTTCCGCATCGCCGACGAGACGCTGGCGCTGTGCCGCCGCATGGTGGCCGCCGGTGAGGTGGATGCGCTGGTGCCCGAACGCGTCTGGCAGGAGCTGGCCCGCGGGTTGATGGAGCCGCGCCCCTCGCGCATGCTGCAGGTGCTGCGCGACTGCGCCGCCCTGGAGCGGCTGTTGCCGGAGGTGGAGGCCCTGTTCGGCGTGCCGCAGCGAGCCGACTACCACCCGGAGGTGGACACCGGCGTGCACACGCTGATGGTGATCGACATGGCCGCCCGCCTGGAAGCACCGCTGCCGGTGCGCTGGGCGGCGCTGACGCACGATCTGGGCAAGGCGACCACACCGGCCGACATCTTGCCGCGCCACATCGGCCACGAAGAGCGCAGCCTGCGCCTGCTGCCCGGTCTGACCCAGCGGCTGCGGGTGCCCGGCGACTGTGCGGCGCTGGCGGAGCTGGTGGCACGCGAGCATGGCCATGCGCACCGCTGCGAAGGCATTGGCGCCGCGGCGCTGGTGCGCCTGTTCGACCGCTGCGACGCCTGGCGCCGCCCGGATCGTTTCGAGCAGCTGCTGCTGGCCTGCGAATGCGATGCCCGCGGCCGATTGGGCTTCGAGGATCAACCCTATCCACAGGCCGACCACCTGCGCCGGGCCCTGTCCGCCGCCCGCGCGGTGGACAGCGCTGCGGTGGCCGAAGCGGCCCTCGCGCGTGGTCAGCGCGGCACGGCGGTGGGACTGG
>Ga0154020_10005930_pt1 | contig 14330 bp, 14 predicted proteins | sample Klosneuvirus_201_FD_109709 | JGI IMG/M metagenome (GOLD analysis project Ga0154020, IMG submission 109709) | Active sludge microbial communities from wastewater, Klosterneuburg, Austria - Klosneuvirus_20160825_MG | ecosystem: Engineered > WWTP > Aerobic digester > Activated sludge | place...
TCCGGATCTTCAAGGAGTACGAGCGGGGGATCCTGTTCCGCCTCGGCAAGGCCAACAAGCTGCCCATCGGGCCGGGCATCAAGTTCCTGCTGCCGTTCGGCATCGACCGGGTGCAGACGGTGGATACCCGCACCAAGGTCATCCAGATCCCGACCCAGGACGTCATCACCCGGGACAACATCTCGATCGGCGTCGACGCCGTGGTCTACGCCGACGTGGCCTCGCCGGCCGACGCCGTGCTGCGCGTCGAGCAGTACCTGCCCGCCACCCTGCAGCTGGCCGCGACCATGCTGCGCTCGGTGGTCGGGCGCATGGAACTCGATGACATCCTGTCCAAGCGCACCGAGATCAACGACGAGATCCGCCTGGCCCTGGACGTGCGCACCGAGCAGTGGGGCGTCGAGATCACCGCGGTCGAGATCAAGGACATCTCGCTGCCCCAGGAGATGAAGCGCGCCATGGCCCGCCAGGCCGAGGCCGAGCGCGAGCGTCGCGCCAAGATCATCATCGCTGAGGGCGAGCTGCAGGCCTCCGAGAAGCTGACCCAGGCCGCCGCCATGATCTCCAGCCAGCCCGCGGCGCTGCAGCTGCGCACCCTGCAGACCCTGGTCGAGGTCTCGGCCGAACGCAACAACACCATCGTCTTCCCCATCCCCATCGAGCTCATCCCGCGCGGTGGCGACAGCCGCGGCCTGCTCGGCGCAGCCATGATGCCGATCGCCAGCGCCATCGCCAGCAACGTGGCCGCCAAGAACAAGGACGCCGAGGGCCAGGCGCAGAATGAAGAGCAGCGCGCGCTGCCGCCGGCGCCCCCGGCGGGCGTCGACCAGGGCCTGTGGAACCTGAAATCGCAGCTCGACGCGCTGATCCAGAAGAAGTAGCCGTGCGCGCCGTCGTGCAGCGCTGCACGCGGGCCGAGGTCCGCTCCGAGGGCGAGGTCGTGGGCCGCATCGAGCGCGGCCTGTGCGTGCTGCTGGGCGCCGGCCAGGGCGACGGCGACGCCGACGTCGACCTGCTGGTCGACAAGATCGTCAACTTGCGCATCTTCGACGATGCCGAGGGCAAGATGAACCTGGCCCTCGGCGACATCGGCGGTGCGCTGCTGGTGGTGTCGCAGTTCACCCTGTACGGCGACGCCCGCAAGGGGCGCCGGCCGTCGTTCATCGACGCCCTCGGCCCCGACGAGGCCCGCCTGCTGTGCGACCGCTTCGTGACCCGCGCCCGCGCCCTCGGCGTCACCGTCGAGACCGGCCGCTTCCGCACCGCGATGCAGGTCGAGCTGGTGAACGACGGCCCGGTCACCCTGCTGCTCGACTCGCGCAAGCAGTTCTAGTCAGGCTACGGCGGGTCGGGCTCGTCGCTGCGCGCAAACCCGAAGCGCTGCCGCGCCGGCCACAGCTTCATCGCCCCGGTCAGCAGGCCCACGCCCAGGACCGACATCAGCAGGATCACGCGCAAGAAAAACGGGAACGGGATCGGCGGCACCAGGATGAGGATCCAGCGCGCCCACAGCACCACCGCCGCGCCCAGCACCATGGCGATGCCGACCGCCACCCAGCGCAGCCGCGCCTCGTGCACGTCCCTGCGGCGGTCGTCCATGTCGGTCAAGAGCTCGCAGACCCCGCGCTGCCCGAGGTCGAGCACACAGTCGTCGGCCCCGCACTGCGCACACGCCCCCGCCGCGTCCTGCCGGCGCGCACAGCGCGTACACACGAACCCGGTCAGCTTCACGGCGCCCGCCAGCTGCGACCCATGTCGGGAGACTACCCCGCCGGCGCGGACTTCTTCCGCCTCGCTCACCGCGGTGCTTTACGCCTGAACCGGGTTCGGGTACACATGGCCGGGTGCGTCGCTCGCCAGCAGGCCTCCTGATCCTGCTCCTGTCCCTGTCCGCCCTCGCCGTGGCTCCCGCCACCGCTGACGCATCGGCGCTCGACCTGTTCGGCTATGGCGGGCGCTCGCCGGCGCTGGCCGGCACCGGGATCTCGTTCACCGACTCGTTCGACGCCCTGTACACCAACCCCGCCGGCCTCAGCGAGGCGCGCCAGAAGCGCATGTCGGTCGGCTTCATGGCCAGCAACTTCGACCTGCACTATGCGCTGAAGGATCGCGAGGTCGATCCCGTGATGGGCATCATCGTCGGCGGCGACGTGCCCATCCCGTTTGGCGGCGCCCTCAAGGACCGCATCACCATCGGCATCGGGCTGCACGTGCCGCCGCTGCTGCTTTCGCGCGCGGTCGCGCCGCTGCCCGGCGAGCCCTTCCTGGCCCTGCTCGAGCACCGCGGCCAGGTGGTAGCCTTCATGGTCGGCGTCGGCGCGCGCATCACCAAGCACATCTCGGTCGGCATCGCGTCGCTGTCGCTGGCCGCGCTGGGCGGCTTCATCGACGTCTCGGCCGATCCCACCAAGCGCTTCACCTCGACAGCCGAGCAGCAGCTGCTGGTCGACTATGCGCCCATCGCCGGCGTGCGCTGGCGCCCGAGCCAGAAGCTGTCGGCCGGCCTGGTCTACCGCGGCCAGTCGGCGGCCAAGTTCGACATCCTGGTCACCAACATGATCGGCGACGCCCTGCCGGTCACGCTGCCCGCCATCCGCGTGCGCGGCTACTCGCAGTACGACCCGCGCATGGTCGAGGCCGAGGCCAGCTACCAGGTGCTGCCGCGCCTCTCGGTCACCGGCGCGCTGGCCTGGAAGCAGTGGTCGTCGTTCCCGCCGCCCACCGAGGACCCGGTCATCGACGCCCCGCCGCGGGTGCGCCCCGGCTTCTCCGACACCTTCGTGCCCAAGCTCGCGGCCCGCTTCACCCTGAACCCCAAGGTCGAGCTGCGCGGCGGCTACCGTCTGGAGATGACCCCGGCGCCCGAGCAGACCGGACGCGAGAACCTGCTCGACAACACGCGCCACATCCTGACCGCGGGCGCCGGCTTCAAGTTCGCCCCCAATGGCGTGCCCATCCGCATCGACGCCTATGTGCAGGCGCACTTCCTGGCGCCGCGCACCTCGAACAAGGACCAGACCCTGGCCCCCGAGGACCGCGACCCGACCTACCTCTCGGTGTCGTCCAGCGGCAAGATCCTGGTCGGCGGCCTGACCTTCGGGGTCGACCTGTGAGGCTGGTCCGCGCCACCACGCTGGCCACGCTGGCCGGGCTCGCCGCCCTGGCCGCCAGCGCCAGCGCCAACCCGATCGACCAGTACGGGTTCGGCTCGCGCTCCGCCGCCATGGCGGGCGCCGCCGCCGCCGACGGTCACAACGGCGTGGCCGCGAACTACTACAACCCGGGCGCGCTGGTCGCCAGCGGGCGCATGTCGCTCGACGTCGGGTACATGTACAACCACCACGCGCTGGCCATCAACGGCCTCGACCAGCACGTCTCGGACTCGAGTGGCTTCGTCGCCGGCATCGTGGTGCCCGGCCAGATCGGCGGCCTCAAGCTGGCGGTCGGCGCCGCCGTGCACCTGCCCGACGAGCGCGCCACGCGCTCGCGCCAGATCCTGTTCTCCAAGCCGCGCTGGGCGCTGTTCGACAACCGTCCGCAGCGCTTCATGCTGTCCACCAACGTCGCCGTGCAGCTCAAGCCCGGCCTCAGCATCGGCGGCGGCGTCTCGTACATGTCGCGCACCGAGGGCGTCATCAGGCTGCGCGGCCTGGTCGGCTTCCCGCTGCCGCAGGACTCCGACCTCGAGCTGGCGACCGACGTCGACCTGGTTGCGGTGCGCTACCCGCAGGCCGGGATCTACTGGGAGCCGACCCGCGACCTCGCCCTCGGCCTGACCTATCGCCACACCTTCCTCTTGCAGGTGCACCAGGGCTTCCGCGTCGAGGGTGACGTCGGCACCCCGGGCACCGCGCCCATCATCCGCGACGGCTTCTTCCAGCTGATCTCCGACTCGCGCGACCTGTTCCAGCCCACCCAGGTGGCGCTGGGGGCCGAGTACCACCCCATCAAGAAGCTGCGCGTGAACCTCGACGCCACCTACCAGCGCTGGTCGACCTTCCGTGACCCCGCCGCCGACATCCGCATCGACCTCGACCTCAAGGATCTGCAGAGCCTGGTCAAGCTGCCGCCGCCGCGCGTGTTCGGCCCGGCTGGCTTTCACGACACCCTGGTGGTGCGCACCGGCGTCGAGCTCGGCGTCATGCAGCGCCGGCGCATGAGCATGGTGGTCCGTGGCGGCTACGCCTTCGAGCCGACCCCGGTGCCCGAGCAGTCCGGCGAGACCAACTTCGTCGACTGCGACAAGCACACCATCGCGGCCGGCGCCGGCCTGCGTCTGTGGGGCCTGACCGCGGTGCTGCCGCGCCCGTTCGACATCGACCTGCACCTGGCCGCCACCATCCTGCCCGAGCGCCTGACCCGCAAGTGGAGCCCGGTCGACACCACCGGCGACTATCGCGCCGGCGGGGTGCTGTGGCAGGCCGGCCTGATGACCCGGCTGGAGTTTTGATGCGTCGCCTGCGCCGCCTCCGTCGCCAGAAGCTCACCATCGCCGTGGGACTCGCCCTCGGGCTGACGCTGGCCAGCTGTGGTCGCGGCGGCGAGACCGGCGGCGGCGATTCCAACCTGCCCACCCAGGCCATCGGCCCCTACAAGGAGCTGGAGACCAACTTCGACACCCCGATCAACGAGCCCTTCGTCCTCGAGGACATCGGCGCCGACCTGGTCGAGCCGGCCATCCTCGACGGTGATCAGGTCCAGGGCCGCGGTGACCGCCTCATCGTCTATGTCGAGCGCATCGCCACCGCCGGCAATCGCGCCACCATCGTGCGCGCCGACATCGATCCCGACCTGGAGGCCTCGACCGAGCCCGCCGAGGAGATCCTGGCCCCGACCGAGCCCTGGGAGGGCAATCGCGTCGGCGCCCCCGCGGTGCTGCGACGTGGCGACAAGGTCATCCTGTTCTTCGAGGGCGGCGACGGCGCCCAAGGTGGCATCGGCCGCGCGGTCTCGACGGACGGTGGGCGCAGCTTCACCCGGCTGCAGAGGAACCCGGTGCTGACCGCGCCCGGTGCGCGCCAGCCCACCGTGATCGCCTCGCCCGACGACCCGGCGCGCCAGCTCAGCATGTACTTCGTGGGCGACTCCGTGCGCGGCCCGGCCATCTTCCTGACTCAATCGACGGATGACGGCCAGAGCTGGGGCGCCGCCCGCCTCGTCCTGGGCGCCGACAGCCCGGCCGCGAGCGACGCTGGCGGGGTCCAGATCGACCTCGGCGGCGCCGAGGGCCCGTGCGCCTTCGGCCCCACCTCGGGCGCTGGCCTGCCCTATGTCGGCCTGTTCTACGTCGGGGTCTCGGCGACCCGGACCCGGTCCATCGGCTATGCCGGGTCGTTCGACGGCGAGCACTTCGAGCGCTTCCCCGGCGGCCCCGTGGTCGGCGCCGGCGGCGCCGACGAGACCGGCCCGGCGGTGCGCCGCGAGGGTGACCGCGGCATCTTGCTGTTCGCCATCAGCGCGGGCGGCCGGCGCTCGATCGCCGCCGCGCGCCACCTGGTCCGCACCCCCACGGGCTCGAACTGACCGCGGAGTTCGCCTGCTCTTGACCCGCCTCGCTTGGCCTCGCGTCCGATCCCTGCGTTGGCCGCTCCGGTGCTCACCTCACGTACGGCCAGTACGCTCGGTTCCGCTCCTCGCGCCCGCCTTGGCCTCGAACGCGAGTCACGTCGCGATCCGGCTCAACTCAGGCGAACTCCGCGGTTACCAATTGTTCTGCCAGGGTTCGACATTTCTGCCCCTGGATGATACCGTCTTGCCAATGGGTGGCCCTGGTCGACCCACGCTGACTGCCAGAAGGGCCTGCCGCCGATGATCGTCCGCTTCTGGGGGGTTCGCGGATCGATTCCGGTGCCAGGACCAACGACCAACCGCTACGGCGGGAACACGTCGTGCGTGTCGGTCCAGCCCGAAGGCGGCCCGCTCATCATCATCGACGCCGGCACCGGGATCCGGCGCCTGGGCAAGGAGATGATGAAGGGCGAGTTCGGCCACGGCCGGGGCACCGCCCACCTGCTCATCTCGCACACCCACTGGGATCACATCCAGGGGCTGCCCTTCTTCGCGCCCTTCTATGTCGCCGGCAACAGCTTCTTCATCTATGCCCGGCAGCGCGACGACACCCACCTGCGTGCGGTCTTCAACTCGCAGACCATGGACCCGTACTTCCCGGTCACCTTCGACGCGCTGAAGGCCGACATCGCCTTCCGCGAGCTGGTCGAGGGCACCCGGTTCGAGATCGACGGCGTCAAGATCGGGTGCACCCGGCTGAACCACCCGTGGATCGCGATGGCCTACCGCCTCGACTGTGACGGCGGCTCGGTGGTCTACGTGACCGACACCGCGCCGTTCACCGACATCCTGCTCGAGCACGAGTTCATCAAGGTCGCGCCCAAGCCGGGCGACCCGCTGTCGGACGAGGACCGCGACAAGCTGAGCGCGATGTATGACGGCGTGGTCGGCCTGTGCAAGGACGCCGACGTCGTCATCTATGACACCCAGTTCACCCAGGACGAGTACCGCCAGCGTCCGCACTGGGGCCACTCGACGCCCGACAACGCCCTCGAGGTCGCGCGCGCGGCCAACGTCAAGAAGCTGGTCCTGTTCCACCACGACCCGGCACGTACCGATGACGCCCAGGACGCCATCACCCGCGAGTACCAGGACCGGGCCAAGGAGCTCGGGATGTCGACCGAGGTGCTGTCGGCCTTCGAGCAGATGACCATCCAGATCGGGGCCGGCGGAGCGGCGCTCTGATGAAGGTCTCGTTCTGGGGCGTGCGCGGCTCGATCCCCGCACCAGGGCCGGAGACCAATCGCTACGGCGGCAACACCTCGTGCGTCACCGTGCGCACCGCGGCCGACGACCTCATCATCATCGACATGGGCACCGGGATGCGCGCGCTGGGCGGCGCCCTGATGCCGACGCCGTTCGGCAAGGGGGCCGGGTCGGCGGCCATCTTGCTGTCGCACGCGCACTGGGATCACATCCAGGGCTTCCCTTTCTTCCCGCCCATCTTCATCCCCGGCAACAAGTTCACGCTGCACGGCCCCGGCCACTCGAACGAGATGCTGGAGGGCATCCTCGAGGGGCAGATGAACCCGCACTTCTCGCCCATGCACACCATCAAGAACCTGGGCGCGCAGATCACGCTGATGCCGGTGCCGCACGGCCACGAGTTCGAGGTCTTCGGCGTGCGCGTGCGCGGGCTGTCGAACCCGCACGGGTCGACCGAGTCGCTGGCGTTCCGCCTGGAAGAGAAGGGGCGCTCGTTCGTGTATGCCAGCGACGTCGGCTATCCGCCCAGCGGCCCCAACGCCGAGATCCTGGCGCACTACGCCGGGGCCGACATGCTGCTGCACGACTGCACCTACTCGCCCGAGGATCGCGCGGCGCGCATCGAGCGCGGCTTCTCGTCGTGGCACGATGCCGCCGAGGCGGCGGTGCGCGCCAAGGTCAAGCACCTGGTGATGTTCCACTATGACCAGGACTACACCGACGAGATCGTGGACGCGATGCGGGACCGGTGTCGCGCCGCGCTCGACGAGCTGGGTGGCAAGGACATCAAGCTGACGCCGGCGGCCGAAGGGCTGACCCTCGAAGTCTGAGTGTCGCTGAGCTCCTCGACTGTGTGGGCGCTGGCGTCGGCGCTGGTGCTCACCAGCGCCAGCTGCGGCCCCAGGCCCAGGCCGACGAGCACGAGCCCGAGCACGAGCACGAGCACGAGCCCGAGCACGAGCACGAGCCCGAGCCCGAGCACGAAGCCGGGAACTGGAGTGGCCGGGATGGAAGAGCCCCTGGAGCGGGCGTCGCGGCTGGTCGGGCTGCGGCTGGAGCGGCTGCTGCTCACGGGCAAGCAGCTCAGCCCGGCCGAGGCCGGCGAGCTGGCCGCCGCCATGCAGGCCGCAGGCGAGCAGTGGGGCGCCGCCCCGCTCGGCGAGGCCGCCGCGCGACGCTACGACACGCTCGCAGCACTTGACAAGGTGTCAATCGAAAAGCTGGGACTTGCCCGCGTCGCGGAGGCCCTGCTCTGGGCATCCGGGGCGCCGCCCAGCTCGGGAGCGGCGGGCGCCAGGCCGCCCGCGGTGGCCATGCCGGCCGGCCTGGCGCAGGCTGCACAGGGCGCCCTGGTCTGGCAGGCCCGCCGCGCCCTGACGCAGAGCTATCCCGCCGGCGCCGACGCCGACACCCGCGCGCGCCTGCTGGCGCGCAGCTTTCCAGCCGCGTGTCCGGCCCTGTTCGCCGCGCTGCCCGAGGCCGGCGCGCCGCCGGTCGATGCCGTCGCGCTACGCAGCAAGCTGCCTGCGTGCAAGCTGGGCCCCAGCCAGGTGCCTCCGCTGGGCGACGCCCGCTCGCTGGAGCGCGAGCTCATCCGTCGCGTCCTGGTCGAGGCCGACGACGCCCTCGAGCGCCTGCGCAGCGGGCCCGGCGGCGCCGGCCCGTGGCGCGCCGAGGCCGAGGCGCTCGAGCAGCAGCTCGCCACCGGCGTCATCGTGCCCTACGAGGCCAGCGCCACCGGGGTGGTCGAGGGCGTCACCATCCCGACCGCGGCCATGGCCGACCGCCTGCCACCCCCGCGCCCCGCGCACATCGTGCCGCTGCAAGGCGACCCTTACTTCGCCCTGCCGCCGGTGATGACGCTGGGCCAGGGCATCATCAGCATCGACGACGCCCCCAGCCCGGCGCGCCGCACCGAGACCCCGGTGCCGCCGCCCGACCTCACCATCCTCGACGCCGGCGCCACGGCGTCCGCCATCCCGATGACCTTCCTCTACCCGACGCACCTGCTGGTGCGCACGCCCACCGGCCTGGCCGCGCTGGCCTACCACCCCGGCGCCCCCGACATGCTGTCTCGCCCCCTGATGATCGACGTCCTCATCGAAGCCACCGGCAGGGTCAAGCTGGTCGGCCTGCGCGGCCGGGCCACCACCGTCGCCCTCGCTGACGCCCCCGCCGCGCTGGCCACCGCCCTGGGCGGCCCCGACCTCGGCCCGAGCGCCCTGGTCGCCGTCGCCGCGCACCCCAGGACGCCCATCAGCAGCCTGATCCCGCTGCTGGTCGCCGCCCGTGGCCACAGAACCTACGTCAGCCCGTACCTGCGTTAGCGGGCGATCACGTACATGCGCTTGAGCAGCGCGACCAGCGTGGTGTAGGCCTCGAGGTCCGTGCCGGGGTACTTGTCGACCACCGCCGACACCGCCCGCCAGTCGAGCACCAGCTGGAAGCAGTCCAGCTCCTCGGGGGTCAGGTCGCGCAGGCGCGCCGCCAGCGGCGTCGGCACCGCCAGGCGGGCCGCCCGCGGCGGGATGTCGGCCTCGAAGCGGCGCACCTCGTCGAGCTGGCGTACGCCCTCCATCAGCAGCGCCTCGGTCGACTCCTGCATCTCCTCGAGCACCTGCTTCTCGTCGGGCGGCTCCAGCTCGAAGGTGCCGGTGCCCCAGGTCAGCAGGCGATACACCGCCTTGCGCGGGCTGACATCGAAGGCGTCGTCGATGCTGGCGAAGTAGATCTGGCCCTTGCGCAGGTAGATCTTGCCGACGCCCTCGGTCGAGCGCACCGACAGGACGCCGCTCTTGCGCGACGTCGACAGCAGCTGCAGCAGGTCGGGGAGCGGGATCTCCTCGATCGACCCCGACATCGGCCGCCCCGCGGCCGATGTGGACGCCTGCCGGCGCTGACCGGTCGACTCCAGGCGCGCCCGCGCCTCCTTCTCGGACAGCTCGCCCTGGTTGGGATCGACCGCGACCAGCTTGATGATGGAGGTCCCGACCAGGATGCGGTCGCCCTCCTTGAGCCGGACCTTCTTGACCTTCTCGCCGTTGACGAAGGTGCCGTTGGTCGAGCCCATGTCCTGGATGGTGATGCCGGTGCCCATGGTCGAGATCATGGCGTGCTTGCGCGACACCATGTCCTCCACCAGGACCATGTCGAGATCGCTCGACCGTCCAATGATGATTTCCCGGTCCATACGGAGGGGGAACTCACCCCCCTGATACTTCCCGGAGATGAAGCGTAGCGCGTAGGTCGGCTGACTCACGGCGATCTCGGCAAGGGTCATCTTAGGGGCCTCGGCCCTCGCCCGTCAAGAAACGGGAGTCGAAATCGACACATACCGCATTCAGGGGGCTCATGGCCAACGTCACCGGCGCAGCGCCCAGATCAGCTTCTGGTAGACCTCTTCGCTGACCACCAGGCTGGAGTGGCCGAGCGGCACCGTCATGGCGTAAGCCCCGTCGAGTCTTGTGGAATCAGGCGGGCACACCCAGTCGCGCGCGGCCGCCACGGTGTAGTACTCGACGTTGGGCGGCAGCGGCCCCTGCTCGAGCTCGCGCAGGAAGCGCGACCGCGGCAGGAGCTGCCATGACGACGACGACAGCAGGCCCATGGTGAAGATCCCGAGCAGGGCGACCCAGGTGCCCTTCATCGGAGTGCCGATCGACACCAGCTTGCGCACCTTCTCGTGGCCGCCCAGCTTCTTGATGTAATAGAGGCCAATCAGGCCGCCCATCGAGTGGCCGATGATGTCGATCTTCTGCACCGACGTCTGCGACAGGATGGACTCGATCTTGCGGTGGATCAGGAAGGCCGAGGCCCGGATGTCGCGGGTGTTGAAGGTGCCCAGGTTGAACGAGAACACACAGATGCCGTCGTCCAGGAGGCGGCGCTCGAGCACGTACATCGAGCCGCGCGTGCCCAGGAAGCCGTGGATGAGCAGCACCGGCGGGTGCTCCTCGCTGACATTGTCGAAGAAGGCGCGGCGCTGGATGCGGTTGCCGCGCAGCAGGTGGCGCACATAGGACAGGGCGTGGCGGCCACCAGTCAGATCCTGCATGGCCGCGTCGGTGCCCGCCCCGATCATCCTGGGGATGGCGGTCGCGGTGTTGACCAGGGTGGCCCAGCCGGGCGGACGTGCGCGGGCGACCCGGCGCAGCACGCGGGCCAACCTCGCGCTCAGGCGCGTCGAGCCCCCACTGCCGGTCGAGCTGCCGTTGCCGCTGTCACTGCCATCGCTCCCGGGGGGCACCCCTCGGGAATATCGCGCCCGAGCGGATCCTGCAAGCGCGGCGTGGGGTGGGATAAGCTCGCCGCCATGATGACCACCCTGACTCGAATCGTGGTAACGGCGGCCGTGCTGGCCGCAGCGGCGCCGGCAATGGCGCAAGACGGTGCGACCACTGGCAGCGCCAGCGCGTCGGGCAGCGCCAGCGGCGAGTGGAGCGCCAGCTCCAGCGGCGGCGGCGGCGGGCACCTGGGTGTCGGCGCCGAGCAGATGTCGACCGGCGCCAGCGGCGCCAGCGTGGTCTGGGACGCCGGCAAGTGGCGCATCGGCGGCCTGCTGGCGGTCGAGGTCCAGGGCGAGACCAACCTGTTCGCGGGGGCGCGCTTCTTTTATCGCATGCACCAGCAGGGCCCGGCGGACCTGTCGATCGGCGCTGGCGCAGGCGTGTTCCGCAACGGCAACGCCGACGTCACCGACATCCATGTCGAGGGCGCCATCCAGCTGCGCGCCTTCCTGAACCAGGCGGTCGCGGTGGGCGCCTCGCTGGGTGCCGGCTTCGTGGCCACCGGGGGCGACGGCACCGACGACTTCTTCGGCCTCGGCGGCCAGCTGCTGGGCGGCGCCGGCATCTGGTATTTCTTCTAGCCGCTACTCGGTCAGCTTCTCGGCCGCCTGCTTCGCCCGCCCTGCCACCAACCCCTCCAGCAGCTTGCGCACGCGCGGGAACTTCTGCAGCACGGGCTCGATCACATCATCGTCATAGCGCACCAGCAGGGCGTCCTCGCTGGCGGTGACGGTCGCGGTGCGCGGCTGGCCCGACAGCAGGGCGACCTCGCCGAAGCAGCCACCGCGGGTCAGCACGCCCAGGGTGACCTCTGCGGCCGCGCCCGGCTTCTGCGCCGACACGCTGACGGTGCCGCGCATGACCAGGTAGAACGCCGTGCCCGGCTCGCCCTCCAGCACGATGACCTCCTGGGCGTGGCGCTGCTCGACCTTGCCGGCCGCGATCAGGCCGTCCCGCGCCGCCGCGTCCAGCGACGCGAACAGCCGCAGCTCGGCGAACAGCTCCTGCTTCTCGTCCAACCACGGATCCGAGGCCGCCGGATCCACGGGCTAGGCCTCGTCGTCGCCGAGGCCGCCGCCGCCGCGGGCGTCGAGGCCGTACTTGCGGATCAGCTCGCGCAGGTGCTTGCGATCGATCTGCGCCTCGCGCGCGGCCGCCGACAGGTTCATCTTGTGGCGGCGCATCAGGTCGACGATGTACTCGCGCTCGAACAGCTCGACCAGCTGGCCCTTGGCCTCCTTGAAGGGGAGGTCGGTGCGGATGCCCAGCGCTGGCGCGGCGTCGGCCGGCAGGGCGTCGTCGAGGTTCAGGAAGTCGCCCTTCGACAGCACGCAGGCGCGCTCGATGATGTTGCGCAGCTCGCGCACGTTGCCCGGGAACGAGTGGCGCACCAGGCGCTGCATGTCCTCGGGGCTCATCTGCAGGCGCTGCTTGCCGCCCGCGAACAGCCGCATGAAGTGGTCGACCAGCAGCGGGATGTCGCCGCCGCGCTCGCGCAGCGAGGGCAGGGTCACGCGGATGACCGCGAGGCGGTAGTACAGGTCCTCGCGGAACTGCTTCTTCTGGACCTCGCTGCGCAGGTCGCGGTTGGTCGCCGCGACCACGCGGACATCGACCTTGTCGTAGGTGTTGGAACCGACCTTGCGCACCGCGCGCTTGTCGAGCACGCGCAGCAGCGACGGCTGCAGATCCAGCGCCAGCTCGCCGATCTCGTCGAGGAAGATGGTGCCGCCGTTGGCCTCGGCGAAGGCGCCCTTGCGGTCGGTGTGGGCGCCGGTGAACGACCCCTTCATGTGGCCGAACAGCGCGCTCTCGATGAGCTCGCGCGGGACGGCGCCGCAGTCGAAGACCACGAACGGCCCGCCCTTGCGCGGCGAGTGGTTGTGGATCTCCTCGGCGATGAGCTCCTTGCCCGAGCCGGTCTCACCCTCGATGAGGATGGTCGCGTCGGTGGCCGACACGTCCTCGAGCAGCTTGAACAGCCGGCGCATCTTGATGTCGCGGCCGATCAGGCTGCCGAAGGCCTCGAGCTCCGACTCCTCGGGCTCGACGACCTCCTCGTCGGGCAGGTACTTGACCACGGTGCGGCCGAGCTTGAACTCGCCGCCATAGCCGATGGTCAGCTCCTTGAAGCGCGCACCTTGCACGAAGGTGCCGTTGGTCGACCCGAGGTCGCGCAGCACCACGGCCTCACCCTCGCGCTTGGCCTCGAGGTGCTGCCGGGACACCGTCTTGTCGGTCAGCACCAGGCTGCACGACGGGCTCGACCCGAAGGTCACCGCCGACTCGCGCAGGGCGATCTGCTCGCCGCGATCGGGCCCCTTGATGACGATGAAGGTGCCGCCGCCACGCTGGCGGGTGAACGCGGGCGCCTCGTCGAGGAGGCTTGTGACGTTGGAGTCTCTGGAGGCCATCGGACGGGGCGCTACGGCCATTCAAGGTACGTTGCTCATGGCCCCGAGGTCAATCGCCAGACGCCAGGCGTCTGGCGTCTGGCGTCAGCGGAAGCGCAGCAGCGGGGTCGTGGTGGTCTTGCCGACCTTGATGGTGACCTCGGCGGTCGGTCGCGCGCTACGTGACGGCGCCACCAGGGTGACCTGGTAGGTCCCCGGCGGCAGGGCGAACGGCGGATCCCCGGTGACCCGGCCGGTCTCGCGCCCGTCGAGGTAGATCTCGGCCGGCAGCAGCGCCTTGACCTCGAGCAGCCCGGTGGCCACGTTCTTGGGCCGCGGCTTGACCAGCGCCGCGAGCACGCGCGCCGCCATGCCCGCCTTGACCTCGACCAGCCCGGCCCAGCCCTGGTAGCCCTTGGCGGTCACCCGCACGACATGGATCCCGGGCCTGGCCTCCAGCACGCAGGGCGTCTTGCAGCCCGCGCCCGCCGCCCCTGGCCCCCCCAGCGCCGCCATGGCCCCACTGGGCGACGAGGCCACCGCGATGCCCCGCTCGCTCGCCGCGGGGGCGGACACTGAGGGCGACGGCGACGGCGACGCTGACGGCGCCGACGACGGCGACGACGGCGACGACCCGCCACCCGGCGGATCCTTCGCAAACATCGCGCTGTACCCGCCATCGGGACTCCCGCCCGCGCTCGTCACCACAGGCGTCCGCTGCGTCGCGCTGCCGCTGCTCGCGCTCGGCGCCGGCACGCTGGGGTGCTTCGCCGGCTCTGGCACCTCGGGCCCGGTCAGCGCCACGACCGTGGCCACGATGGCGCCGATCACGATCGCCGCCAGCGCCACCACCCAGGGGCGCATGCGGCCATCATCA
>Ga0154020_10005931_pt1 | contig 14330 bp, 9 predicted proteins | sample Klosneuvirus_201_FD_109709 | JGI IMG/M metagenome (GOLD analysis project Ga0154020, IMG submission 109709) | Active sludge microbial communities from wastewater, Klosterneuburg, Austria - Klosneuvirus_20160825_MG | ecosystem: Engineered > WWTP > Aerobic digester > Activated sludge | place...
CGATGCGATGCGATGCGATGACGCCAGAGCGATTGCGACGATTGGAGAGAATCGATTGGCGAGCGGTCATTTCCCGTCGAAGAACTGTCACACCGACGTGCTACCACCGTCGACGATGCGGGTGAGAAACGCGAAGGCTCAGTGTGAATTGAAACTTCCGACGCCTCCACCACCGATGCGTTGGGGTGGAGATCGGCCCGGCGCAGGGAGGCCTCGGTCGCTCGTGTACGATCCCGTGCATACGGTGCGGCCGGTGCATCACGCAGCGAACCCATCACACATCTCGACGCGAGTGGTTCCCGAAGTGGGTCGACTCCGTCGACGAAAGCTATGGGATGTGTTCCGCGCCGTGGCGCTTCGCGCTGGCGATGAAGAATCGTTCCGGGTGGTTCATCTCTCGATTCAGGGCAACCATCTGCATCTCCTCGTGGAGGCGGAGGACGCCGACGCGATATCGCGAGGCATGCAGCGGTTTCAGAGCAGCGCCGCCCGCGCGCTCAACAAGAAGCTCGGCCGCTCGGGGAGCGTGTTCGCGCATCGCTATCATCGCGTCGACATCACTTCTCCTCGGCAGATGCGGGGCGCGCTCGCGTATGTGTTGAACAATTGGCGACGGCATCGTGAGGACATCACCACCGTCGGCGCCGAGAACGAGCTGATCGATCCGTACTCGACGGCGTGGGCGTTTGATGGATGGGCCGATCTCGACGAGGTTCCCTCGTGGGGGCGATTGCCGTCGGCAAGACCGAGAACCTGGTTGCTGCGTGTTGGATGGCGACGAGGCGGTGGTCCGATCAGCGTTCGCGCCGTGCCGGGTCGGCTTCGACCGGCGAAGCGCCGGTAGCTCCTTCGTGCAACCAGACGTCACAAGCAGACGTCAGTGACGTTAGCCAGTGACGCCGGCTCGCGACGTCCTCGCGACGTCGGCTCGTGACGTCGGCTCGTGACGTCGGCTCGTGACGTCGTGTGGCTGACGTTATAGGCGCGGTCTCACGCGACGTCACACCCTCACGCTCGACCTCCGTGAATGGCCTCACGCTGGGGAGCGCGATCGTCGCACAGTGCTCGATGACAGCACGACGTCACGAACGCGCGACGTCACGCTCGCGGCGAAAGCCCCTCTCCTACCCTGATCGTTCAACCCAACCCTTCGCACCGCCGATGGTCTCTACGATCTAAGTAGAAACATCTCGGTCGGTTCACAGACGGGCAAGGTTGTCTCGCGAAGCTGTGCGGTCGTCGCGCGACAGCACGCCGGTGCACTGACCACGTTCGCGTTCGGGAGGCACGGCGGTCGATCGTGCGAGCACCGCGTACGCGGTCGCAGCTCGCGTGAGATGCAAGTCGACAGTCCCCGACGAGGTTTCTGCGACCCGCCGGCCAAGAGTTGTCGGCTGGCGAGGCATCGCATCCGGTTTGATTCGGCAAAGACGTCCCTGGTCGATGTCTTCGAGGATCGAAGTCGTCGGTTCGCCGATGGGGCAACGTTGTTTCGCGAAGCTATGCGGTCGCGACAGCACGCCAGTGCACTGACCACCTTCGTGTTCCACGGCGGCCGATCGCAGGAGCACCACGTTCGCGGTCGCAGCTCTTCACGAGGTGCGAGTCGACGCCAGTTCCCGACGAGCTGTCCGGCCGCAAGCCCAGAGTCCTCTGCTGGCGCGGCATGCATTCGGCTTGATCCGGCAGAGAGACGTCCGGGTGCAATTGGTTGTCGTCACGTCAATCGAGTGTTCGACGTCGCCCATCGTGAACGACGTCGTGCCGGCTCGCTCGCTGGCGAGCTCTTGATCGTTCCGGCTTCCGACTAACATCTCTGGCCGACTTATCGACGGCATGGCGGTCGAGCGCACGAGCTCGTCCCCCGGTCGCACGAGATGCGAGTCCACGCTGTGCTCAGTGCTTCGCGAAACGCCGGAGGCGCAGCGAAGAGGCGAGCACCGACACGCTCGAGAGCGACATCGCCGCGCTCGCGATCACCGGCGACAACAGCCAGCCCGTGAGCGGATAGAGCGCGCCGGCCGCGATCGGAATGCAGATCGCGTTGTAGGCGAAGGCGGCGACCAGGTTGCCGCGAATGGTTCGCATCGTCGCCCGCGCGAGCGAGAGTGCGGTCGGTAGCGATGCGAGGCCGCCGCGCAGAAGCGTCACGTCAGCCGCGGCGGCCGCGATGTCCGTGCCGCTCGCGAGCGCGATGCCGAGGTCGGCGGCGGCGAGCGCGGGCGCGTCGTTGATGCCATCGCCGACCATCGCGACGCGATGAGCGCCGCCCTCGCGGAGCTCGGCGATGCGGAGCGCTTTTCCCGTCGGTGCCACACCCGCGTGGATGCGCTGGATGCCGACCTCCGTGGCCAGGGAACGCGCGACCTCCTCGCGGTCACCGGTGATCATCACGGCCTCGATACCGAGCGCTCGCAATGCGGCGATCGCGGGCTTCGCGTCGGGGGACGGTGGATCCGAGATCGCGATCATACCGGCGAGCGCGTCGTCGATCGCGACGTAGCAGATCGTCGCGCCCGATGGCACCGCGTGATCGAGCGGCGATGGATCGACGCCGGCGAGCACGAGCGCCTCGCGCGAGCCGACGCGGACTCGGTGGCCGTCGACGGTGGCGACGACGCCGCGGCCGGGCTCGGCGACGACATTCGTCGGTGAGGATAGCGACAGGTGTGCCGCGCCCGCGACGAGTGCGCGGGCGATCGGGTGCTCGCTCGATCGCTCGGCGGATGCGGCGAAGCGTAGGGCGTCGTCCCCGGTGCGATTGTGGCCGACGACGCGGGTGACGGAGGGGGTGTTCGCGGTGAGCGTCCCGGTCTTGTCGAGCGCGACGATATCGATGGACGCTCCGCGTTCGAGCGCGCCGGCCGAGCGGAACAGGATGCCGAGCTCGGCGCCGCGCGCGGTGCCGACGGCGACGGCGGCGGGTGTGGCGAGGCCGAGCGCACACGGGCACGCGATCACGAGGACGGCGATCGCGCGCTCGAGGGCGATCGATGGATCGGTCGCGATCGCCCACGCGATGAAGGTGATCGTCGCGAGCGCGAGGACGATGGGGACGAAGACGGCGGAGACGCGATCCGCGAGCCTCGCGATCGGTGCCTTCTGCCCCTGCGCATCCTCGACGACGCGCGCGATGCGAGCGAGCGCGGTGTCCGAGCCCGCGCGCGCGACGCGGATCGTCAGCGCGCCGTGGTGATTGAGGGTGCCCGCATAGACCGGGGCGCCTTCGGACTTGTCGACGGGAAGCGACTCACCGGTGAGCATCGCTTCGTCGAGCGCGGAGGTGCCCTCGGTGATCGTGCCGTCGGCGGGGACGCGCTCGCCGGGCCGCACGAGGATCGAGGCGCCGACGTCGAGCGATGCAGCATCGACATCGCGACCGTCGGCGAGGTGAGCCGTGACGGGTGCGAGCGAGAGCACGCCTCGCACGGCATCCGAGAGACGGGCGCGTGCACGCGCTTCGAGAAGCTTGCCGATCATCACGAACGCGATGATCGCGGCGCCCGCTTCGAAGTAGAGCGAGGGCATGTGGTGCTGCGGGCTCGCGAGCCAGCGGATCGAGGTCACTGTCGATGACAGCCACGCTGCGCCCGCACCGAGCGCGATCAGCGTGTTCATGTCGGGGCTCTTGTGGAGCACCGCAGCGAGGCCCGCGCGAAAATATCGGCGCCCGGGGACGAGCAGCACGAGCGAGCCGAGCACGAGCTCGGCGACGACGATCGGCACGCCCGAGAGCGAGTGCGACATCGCGATCGCGAGCAGTGGGATGGTCAGCGCGATGGCCAGGATCGCATCGCGGCGCAGCGTGCGCGTGTCCTCGCGGGTGGCGTCCTCGATCGCCGCGAGGCGCGACGCGCCCGTCGAGGTTGCATCGAGGACATCGGCCGGGACCTCGTAGCCCGCGTCGCGGATGGCTGCGACCGCAAGTTTTGCGCTGGTGCGCAACGGATCGAGCTCGATGCGCGCCCGCGACAGCGCGAGGTTGACGTCGGCGCTCGCGATGCCCGGTATGGCAGCGACCGCCTTCTCCACGCGTCGCACACAGGCAGCGCATGTCATCCCCAGGACGGGAAGATCGACGGTGGTCAGCGCGGACTGCATGCTAGCGTTCTCGACGTGAACACCACCTTGGCCGTGTCTGGAATGACCTGCAATGGCTGTGTGAAGCACGTCGACAAAGCCCTTCGTAGTGTTCCGGGGGTCTCGGCGGTAGAGGTGAATTTGGCGCAGGGGTCGGCGAAAGTTGTTCATGACGGCCCCGTCGAGACGCTCGTCGAGGCCGTGCATGACGCCGGTTATTCGGCGAGCCCCACATGACCTGTCACGGGGCGGCCGCGCCAGGCCTATACGGGCATGAAATTCCTCCGCACGGCAGCCTTCCTCCTCCTTTCTCTGTCCCCGGCCGCGGCGCTCGCCGCCTCCACCGCGGGAGACTGCTGTCCGAGTGCGTGCTGCGAACACGGCTGCCCGTTCTGCAATCGCTGATCGCATGACCGATCGCGCGCTGCTGGATCGCTGGATGTCTGCAGCCGCGGACGGCGATCGCACGGCTATCGATCCGTTGTTTCACGCGCTGTGGCCCCTCGCGGTTCGCTTCGCGACGCGCTTCGTGGGCGATAGCGCACTCGCCGAGGATTGCGCGCAAGAGGCGCTCGTCCGGTTGTTCGGACAGCTCTCGCGATACGATCGCGAACGCGATGCGCTGACGTGGGCGCTCACGCATGTCACGTGGCAAGCACGCACCGCGCGGCGCAAGCGCGAGCGACGCAACGAGGTGGCCGAGTCCACCGCGCACGGCACGATCGATGGCGCCGCGCTCGTCGAGGAGCGCGAGCTGATCCGCGCGGCCGTCGAAGCGATGGACTCCCTCGCCCCGCGCGACGTCGAGATCATCACCGCCGCGATCTCCGACGACGACGAGCTTCGTCGCGTGATCGCACCCGCGACGTTTCGCAAGCGCCTCGAGCGCGCGTTCGCTCGACTTCGCACCTCGTGGAGGTCTCGTCATGGAACGCTTTGATCACGACGCCTCTCGCGTGCTGCAACGCGCGCGACGCGCGTACGAGCGCGATCACATCGTCGGTGGACTTCGCGGAATCGCGATCGCAGCGGCGTTGTGTGTAGTCGCGTTCGGCTTGCACGCATCCACCCCGCTCGCGTGGACCATGGCCGCACTCCTCGCCGCGACCCTCGGTGCGCTCGGATGGCGTGGTGGCTCGCTGCGGCGGGGCGCATTCGCAGGCGTGCTCGCGGGACTGCCGCCGATGATCGTCTCGAGCGTCGTGACCACGCTCGCGCGCGGGGGACATTGCCCCGACTGCGGAACGGTGGCGGGTTGGGAGTGCACGCTCGCGTGCCTCGGCACGAGCGCGCTCGTCGGTGCGCTCGTCGGATATCAAGCGATCACCGATCGATCGCCCGTTCGCTTCGCGGCCGCCGCGATCGCCACCGCCGCGCTCACTGGACTGCTCGGCTGCGCGACGATGGGGCTCGCCGGTGCACTCGGCGTGGTCATCGGCTTGGTCGCGGGCGGCGTGACGGGTTGGGTGTTCGCACACGGTCCGCGTGCCGCGTGACGGGCCGGGATGCCCGCATCAAGTTCGTGCGTGATATACCGGCCGCCGTGACCCGCTTTGTCCTGCTCGCTGGTCTTGTCCTCAGTGCGTGTAGCTCTCCCGCCAAGCCGCCGGTGACCACGCCGCCTCCGACCGAGCCGGCCGCGACCGACGATCCATCGTGTCCGCTCGTGGTGCCGGGTACGAGCCTCAGCGTCGAGGACACAGCCGACGGTCCGGCGTTCGTCTTCGTCACCACGGGTGATGTCGCGCAGGTCCGTACGCGCGGCCAGGCGCTCGCGGCCATGCACAACGATCGCAAGGGCTCGCCCGATTCGCTCGGCATGATGTTCTCTCCGAAATCCACGGCGAAAGCGGCCGACATCGACGGCGGCGTGCGCATCACGTTCACGCCCACCGCGCCTGCGACGAACGCCGAGGTCGGCGACGAGCTGCGCATGCACGGTGGCCATCTCGCGGGCGCGAGCTCGTGCAAGATGTAATGCGGCACGCTCTCGCACGTCGTATCGGGCGTGAGTACTCATGATGCGATTCCTTCTCGTTGTTTTCGTCGCCGGCTGCGCATCCGCGCCGGCCGCGCTGTCTGCGGATCACCCCGCGAACCCGAAGGCACCGACGGGCCGCGTCGCACCAGCGCCGGCGAGCCTGCGTGCTGGTGTCGTCGCGTATCCCGACGTTCCGAAGACGCAGGCACCGGCGCCGGCGCACCACCATCATCATCCGTGAATCGCTTCACCGCTCTCGCGTTCGTGCTGGTCGGTTGCGCACCGACGACGAGCGAGTTGCGTGGTCCGGTCGACGCGCTCGTCGCGAAGCGCCTCGGCGATGGATCCACGGCCGACGTCCGCGCGCTGCTCGGCAAGCCGCTCGATCGCCAAGCGGCGACCGCGATCGCGATCGCGAACAACGCGCGACTCGCCGCGGCGTTCGACGAGCTCGGCATCGCGGGCGGTGAGCTCGGCGCCGCACTCGGCCTCGGACCGCTCGAGCTCCATGGCTCGATGCGCTTCGGATCTCATCGCGAGTACGAGCTCGACGTGATCCAGAACCTCATCGGCTTGATCAGCGCCCCGCGCCGTCGAGCCGCGGCGAATGCGGATCTGCGAGCGGCGCGTGCAACCGCCGCAGCGCATGCACTCGGTCTCGCCGCGCGGGTCGATATCGCGTTCACGGATCTCCTCGCCGCGCAGGCATCGCTCGCAGGACGCCGCGCGCAGTTCGAAGCCGCCGATGCCGCGGCCACATTGCGCGAGCGCATGTTCACCGCCGGCAACACCACGCTGCTCGCGCAGGCTCGCGATCGCGACGCGCGAGAGCAAGCACGCATCTCGGTCGCGCGCGCCGAGGCCACGCTCGAGCTACGGCGAGAGACGCTGACCACGCTGATGGGGCTGTCCGGCGAGGACACGAAGTGGACCGCGACCGGCGAGCTCGCGGCCTTGCCGCCCGCGGCGCCATCGCTCGACACGCTCGAGTCCACCGCTGTCGCTGCGAGCCTCGACCTCGAGGCGGCGAGTGCGCGTCGCCTCGCCGCGGAGAATCACGCCTCGGATCTGCGCTTGCGCACGGTCCTGCCCGAGCTCGGCGTCGGCGTGAGCATTCACGACGATGGCCACGCGACGGGCATCGGTCCGCTCGTCGCGATCGGTATCCCGCTGTTCGATTGGAAGAGCGGCGAGCGTGCACGCGCGAACGCGGAGGTCTCGCGCACGGAGCACCTCGTGACCGCGAGTGCCGTGGAGCTGCGCTCGACGGCGCGATCGGCACGCATCACGGCGCTCGCCGCGTATCAAGAAGCGCGTCACATCACGGACATCGTGTTGCCGCTGCGCCGCCAGATCCTCGACGAGACACTGAAGCACTACAACGCGATGGATGCGGACACGTTCTCGCTGCTCCTCGCGCGGAGAGAGCTCGCCGACGCGGAAGACCAACAGGTCGACGCGCTCCGTCGCTACTGGAACGCGATGGCTGCGGTGAACGCGCTCGTGCATGGAACGTCGATCAACCCACCCGAGCCCGACGACACGCGCATGCCGTCCCGCTCGAAGCCCTCGCATCATTAGGAGCACCATGACGATCTCTCGCCGCACCGTGCTGTCCGGCAGCTTGCTCGCCGGCGCATCGCTCCTCGCGAAAGCCTCCGCCTCCGCACAACCCGCACCGCAGGGCGCACCCGCCGCTACCGGCGGCACCGCGACGCCGTCGCGCGTGATCGTACCGAACGGCTCGGTCCTGCCGTGGAAGACCGTCGGCGGCGTGAAGGTGTTCCATCTCGTCGCGGAGCCGATCGAGCACCAGATCGCCCCCGGCCTCGTCATCCACGCGTGGGGCTATAACGGCTCGACGCCCGGTCCGGTGATCGAAGCCACCGTCGGTGATCGCGTCCGCATCTACGTCACGAACAAGCTGCCCGAGCTCACGAGCGTGCACTGGCACGGGGTGTTCGTGCCCAACGGCATGGACGGCGTCTCTGGCCTCACGCAGAAGCCGATCCAGCCCGGCATGACGTTCCGCTACGAGTACACGTTCGATCGCGCGGGCACGTTCATGTATCACCCGCACGCCGACGAGATGACGCAGATCGCGCTCGGCATGATGGGGATGATCGTCGTGCATCCGCGCGGCACCGAGAACCGCCGCGTGCGCGACTACGCGCTGATGACGCACGAGATGAAGATCCCGATCGGCACGCGGCGTCCGGATCCGCTCGCGATGAATGACTTCAACCAGCTCACGTTCAACGGCAAGTCGTTCCCCGAGACCGCGCCGCTCGTCGCGCAGACCGGCGATCTCGTCCGCATTCGCCTCGCGAACCTCGGCCCGATGGATCACCACCCGGTCCACCTGCACGGTCACGCATTCACGCTCGTCGCGACCGACGGTGGGCCCGTGCCCGCGGCGGCTCGCTTGCCCGAGACCACCGTGCTCGTTCCCGTCGGCACCACGCGGACCGTCGAGTTCGTCGCCGACAACCCCGGCGATTGGCCGATGCATTGCCACATGACTCATCACGCGATGAATCAGATGGGCCACGACGCGCCGAACCTGATCGGCGTCGACACCAAAGGGCTCGACGACAAGCTCGCTCGCAGCACGCCGGGCTACATGACGATGGGCGCGAGCGGCATGAGCGAGATGAGCCACATGCGAATGGAGCAGCCGCAGAACTCGATCTCGATGATGCCCGGCAAAGGGCCGCACGGCGTGATCGACATGGGCGGCATGTTCACTCTGCTCAAGGTGCGCGACAAGCTCACCGGTAACGCGGATCCCGGTTGGTACCAACCGCCCGCGGGCACGCTCGCGACCGAAGCCACGGACGCCGAGCTCGCGCGCGACGGCATCACGAAGTAGCTACGGGCGCTCGAAGAACTCCGTCTCCGCGTTTCCACCGGCCCAGTGGTACGTGTAGCGACCGGGAATCGTCTCGTACAACCCCTCGAAGACACCGTCGACGTGCTTCCACTCGGCGTACATCGCGGCGCCGCGGACGAGGTGATCGACGAGATCGATCGCGTCGTTCTTCGCTTCGTCGCTGGTATCGGGATCGACATCTTCGTCGGCCGGCTCCATCTTCGGATCGCGCTCGATCACCTGCGTGAACGCCACCGGCGCACGCACGGCCGCGCGTCCCGCGAGCAACGCTTCGTAGGTCGCAACGAGATCGGCGGCCACGGCCGTCTTCGCGGACTCGCAATCGGGCTCGAAGTCGGTGGTATAGCCGCCGCCGAAATCATCGAGCTTGCCGTCGGCGACACGCGCGTAGTCGTTGAACAGCAGGCCCGACAAGCGCGCGACATCTCCACTGCGTGCGACCGCTTTGCGTCGCTCGCTCCAGTGACAACGGCGCTGCGTCCACGCACCGTCGTCGTCGCGTGACAGCAAGGTGCCGTCGGGCTCGAACATCCAGGTCTGGCCTTCGATCTCGAACGTCAACAGCGTGTCGTTCCCCTTCGCGAGCAGCATCGTGTGTACGACGCGTGCGTGCGGCATACCGATGTGATGCCGCTCGGTGAAGCCATCCTTCGGCGCGACGGCGATCGTGAAGCCCTGACCACCGGTCGTGGATAGCGTGTGATCGTTCCACTGCGCCGGTGTCTCTTCCCACGTTCGCGCGACGAGCGTGCCTTCCGCGTCGAAGTGCTTCCACCGTCCGATCACTGCACCACCGGCGCCGAAGCGTCCGCGCGCGAGGAGCGTCGGGGTCTTCGTGTCGTGATAGAGACGCCACGTGCCGACGCGCACGCCGCTCTCGAAGCGACCTTCGGCCGCGAGGTTTCCGCTCGGGTGATACACGCGCCACTTGCCCTCGGCGACATCGTGCGAGTAGCGCCCCTCGGCACGCTTCGCGCCGTTCGGATAGAAGCTCGTCCATGCACCGTGTCCGTGCGTCATCGCGCCGCTGCCGACGGTAATGCCGGCGTCGTCGATCACCTTCCACGCGCCTTCCATGTGGCGATTCTCGAACGTGCCCGTGCCGGTGACCGCGTCGACGACATATGCGCCGTCGGGGCGGTACTTCTCCGCCCAGATCTTCCACGTCTCGATCGCGGGCTCCTGATACGCAGGTTGGATCGTCGCGAGCTCGTCGAGCGTGAAGCCCGACGCTGCGACCCAATCGCGCACTGCGGGCTCCGCCGCCGCGATGCCCTCGAGGAAGCTCGTGCGATGCGCTGCCGCGATCTGTTCGGCGAGGCCGCGACCGACGCTGCGTTCGATGAGATAGCCGACTGCGCAGATGTTACCCGCGCGATCGATGAACACCGGCGAGCGCCACGGCACGTACGTGTTCTGCGGCGTCACGCCCTTCGCGATGTAGTCGTCGAGATAGCCGAGCAGCTCCGCACGTCGAGCTTCGAGCGCCGGCGCGGTCGCCGGGGCAGCACCGAGCCGCGCCCGGATCCACGCGAGGTGCGTGTGCATGCGCAGCTCTTCACTGTCGCGCTCGTCGGGGGCCCGTCCGAACGCTTCGATGAACGAGTCATCGCCTGCGTGGTGATTCGCGCCGGGCCGTGGTTTCGCAACCACCATGCCCGACATCGCGACCAGGACCGCCAACACCGTGAGGACGCGCCGCATCTCCGACGAACGCTCCGAGGCGCTTGGCTATTCGAGCCGAACGTTTGTCGGCGCGGGCGCTGCCGCGTTATTGCAGTAGCCGATGACCGACCGCCTCGCCCGTCGCCTCGGCCTGGTCGACGCGATCGCGATCGGCCTCGGTGCCATGGTCGGCGCCGGCGTGTTCGCCGCGTTCGGTCCCGCCACGCGGGCGGCGGGCAGCGCACTGCTCGTCTCGCTCGTGCTCGCGGGTGTGATCGCGGCGTGCAACGCGCTGTCGTCGGCACAGCTCGCCGCGATGTATCCGGCATCGGGCGGTACGTACGTCTACGGGCGCGAGCGGCTCGGTGCCTTCTGGGGCTTCCTCGCGGGGTGGATGTTCGTCATCGGCAAGCTCGCGAGTTGCGCGGCGATGGCGCTGACGTTCGGCACGTACGTCGCACCGGCGTACGCGCGTCCACTCGCCGCCGCGGCGGTCGTCGTGCTCGTCGCCGTGAACTACGCCGGCGTGAAGAAGACGGTCGCCGCGACGATCGCGATCCTCGTCGTGGTCCTCGCGATCCTCGTGATCGTCGTCGTGACGGCGTGGAGCTCGGGCGCGCCGGATCTCCGCAACGTCCAGCTCGTTCCCGAAAGTGCTCGCGGCGTGCTGCAAGGCGCGGGGTTCCTGTTCTTCGCATTCGCGGGCTACGCGCGCATCGCGACGCTCGGCGAAGAGGTCGCTCGACCCGAGCACACGATCCCGCGCGCGATCCCGATCGCCCTCTCGATCGCGCTCGTCATCTACATCGTCGTCGGGACCACGCTGCTCGCCACCCTCGGTGCATCCGCGCTCGCTTCGTCGTCGACGCCGCTCGCCCTGATCGCCGATCCGCGCCTCGTCGCCGTCGGCGCTGCGATCGCCGCGCTCGGCTCGCTGCTATCGCTGATCGCGGGCGTCAGCCGCACGGCGTTCGCGATGGCGGGCAATCACGATCTACCGCACGTGCTCGCGGCCGTGCATCCGCGGTTCGGCGTGCCACACCGCGCCGAGCTCGCCGTCGGGGTCGTCGTCGCGACAGCCGTGCTGCTCGCCGATCTGCGCGACGCGATCGGCTTCTCGTCGTTCGCCGTGCTGCTCTACTACGCGATCGCGAATGCGTGTGCACTCACGCTGTCGCGCACGGAGCGTCGCTGGACGCCCGCGATCGCGATCGTCGGCCTCGTCGGCTGCGTCGCGATCAGCGTGTCGCTGCCGCTGCGCTCGACGATCGCCGGTGCCGTACTCGCGGCGATCGGCGCGGCGGTCTTCGCGATCAGAACGTATACGCGGCCTTCAGCGTCGCGGTGAGCGGCATGCCCGGCGTGAAGTGCATCTGCTCGACGGGCATTGCCGTCGGCGATACGCGCGACTCCTCGGCGAACTGCGCCTCGCGCCAGTCCGTGTCGAGCAGGTTCGCGATCGTCAGCTCGAGATCGAAGTTGCCGATCTTCGTGCCGGCGACGATGTCGACGAGCATGTAGCCCTTCGCCGTCAGCGAGCCATCGTCGTTGCCGGCGCGATCCGCGATGCCACGCGTGCGCAGCGACACGAAGTTGCGCTTGTCGTGGACCGACACGCCGCCCGAGCCCATCCATCGCGGCGCGAGTGCGAGAGCACCACCGTTGCCCGCATTCGCGACGAGCGTCGCCTTCGCCCACGTCACGTTCGCGTCGAGAGACAGCCACGGCGTGGCGTCGATCGAGCCCTCCAGATCGAGACCGAACCGGCGCGTGGGATCCGATGGCTCGGTACCACCGGCATCGCCGCTCCACACCTGCTCCGACGAGAGATGCAGGTACCAGACGTCGGCGGACACGCGTGCGCGCTCGGCGGGACGGACGCGAACGCCGCCTTCCGCACCGATTGCACGAGCGAGAGCCTTCGCGCCGTCCTTCACCGCGGCGCGCGCATCGTTCGAGTGAAACCCGAACCCGCTGTTCGCGAAGAACGTCACCTGATCCGACGCGTGCATCTCGAGCGATAGCTTCGGGCTCGCGATCGCCGTCGACGCGGAGCCAGCCGTCGTCACCATCGGATCGTTCTGCGTCTCCGGATCGAGGTCCTCGACGTCCCAATGAAACCCGTCGACGCGGACGCCAGGACGCACGTGGATCCACGCGGCCGGGACCACGTCGGCCTCGACGTACGCGCTCAGCGTGCGGATCCCGTTGTTCGTGTGGTTGCACGGGTTCGTGCCTTCGTCGAAGCACATCGCGAGTCGCTCGCGCTTCACGGCGTGGACCAGGCTCGTCTCGACGTCGTCGGAGCGCAGCTGCAAGCCCGCGGTGACCAGCGCCTGCGTGTCTCCGATCGTGGTCCACTTCTCGTACGCGGCGTCGGCGCCGAACATCCAGCGATCGTCGGTCTGTCCGATCTGATCGCCGTTCTCGGTGTCGCGCGCGTACAGCGTGAAGTTCGAGTACAGCTCGAGATCGTTCTTCACGCCGTACCCCGACACGCGAACCGTCGAGCGCTTCTCCGCGTCGCGAACGGTGTAGCCCGCCGAGAGAGACGAGCGCGACGCGATGCCGCCCTCGCTCGGATCGAGGGAGCCGAAGCGATCCACGCGGCCCGCCTCGATCTCCTGCTCCGGCAGCTGCCCCGATTGATTCCACGTGCCGTGATACCAGGTGCCCGCCAGCCTCAGCTCGCCCGGGCCGATCGCGCCGCGCCACTTGAGCAGCGCATTGCCCTGGCGAAAGTCCTGCGCGTTGATGAACGGTCCATCGTTCTGGGCGATCTGCAGCGCGACGAGCGACTTGTCGTCGGCGTTCTTGCGCAGGCGCGGACTTGCCATGGCCACGAGCCGGCGATCGAAGCGCTCGAACCGCGCGCTCGACCCGAGCGGTACTCCACTCGCGACCCAGATCGTCGGCCCCTCTTCGACGCTGTCGATCGTTCGCAGCTCGAGCGCACCGGCGGTGTAGAAGTCGCCGTAGCGCGCCGCGTACGGCCCCTTGTGCATGTCGACGCTCTCGAGCGTCTCGGGGATCATCCAGTGCGAGTCCGCATAGCCCTGACCGTGACCGTGCGAGGTGAGGTTCACCGGCACGCCGTCCGCGAAGATCGCGATGTCCGTGCCGTGATCCGCATCGAAGCCGCGAATGAAGTACTGATCCGATTTTCCGCCACCCGCGTGCTGCGAGACGACGAGACCGGGCACCTGGCGCATCACGTCCGATGCCTGCGTGCGCAGTCGATAGCGCAGCACGTCGCGGCCCAGGTGAACCGACGATGCGGACTCGGCGGGAACGTCGCTGGTGATTTCGATGACCTCACTCGCGGATGCGTCGGCGAGCTTGGCCAGTTCCTCGTCGGAGATTCCAGGTGCGCCGCTCGGTCCCGGGCCGGGGTCGATGATCGGCGGCGGGTCGTGCATGAGCGCGAAGATGTCGAGGAGGACGATGAGCATGGAGGCCTCGTACGCGCTGCAAGCGCAGCGTGTGTGTGAACGGTGGAAGGAAGGTCGCGATGAAGATCGCGAGTCGGGTGATTGCGATGGTCATCGCCGGCACGTCATCGCGTCGCGCGAGTACGAGCTCGACCGCGACGTGCGAGCGCCGATCGCAGCGATGCTGCGATGTCCCCGCGATTCCGCGACGGTGAGCGCGCTACGCGAACGTGATCGCGCGAGCTAGCGGCGGCCCACGCGCATCGCGCGTCGTGACGAC
>Ga0154020_10005932_pt1 | contig 14330 bp, 12 predicted proteins | sample Klosneuvirus_201_FD_109709 | JGI IMG/M metagenome (GOLD analysis project Ga0154020, IMG submission 109709) | Active sludge microbial communities from wastewater, Klosterneuburg, Austria - Klosneuvirus_20160825_MG | ecosystem: Engineered > WWTP > Aerobic digester > Activated sludge | place...
AGTAGATGTATTACAAATAAAAAGCAATCAATTAAAATCGACTGGTATTGCCAAAGAAGTTGATGACTATGACACCTTTGCACATACTAATGGTGGTTCCGATCCTGCATGGCATTATTATATTTCAAAAGATTTATGGGAATCAAAATTTGGCCCGCTTGATGCATCAAACACTTCTGATATACCAGATAATCAAATCGACCTAAAAGAAATGTTTACACAATTGGCCAAAGAAGGCAAAACAAAATTCGCTAAATTATTTGAACAAGACTTTATATATGTAGGACCGGGAACTAAATCACCGGCATTATCTTATATATTAAAGATCGACTCTAAGGATTTATATTCTGCCGGTTATGCAACAGGAGACACCGCATCTTATGGCAAAAACGTGCTCATACAACACAATGCGGGCAATTCGCTCGATTATCATTATTTTGTCAAAAAAAATGTATGGGAAAAATTATTCGGTCCATTGGAAGATGCTTTTGATTCATCGAACAATTCCACAAATGAAACCAAAGAGAAATATATAAAATTAGCCAAATATGGAGAAACCGAATATCCTAAATTACATGCTAAAAACTATGTTTATGTAGGAACAGGCAACCACGATACCCCATTGAAAATTTCATTAGGTATCAATTCTGCTGATTTATATAGTGTAGATATGGATAATAAAGCTCATGCTAGTATAGTGCCCATTGATCTATCATCTGGTAATTCTGGTAGTTTACCCGATTGGCATTACTTTACCACAAAAGAGGTATGGGACAAATTATTCGGTTCAAATGACTCAAATAATACAAACACCACCAAAGACATAATATCAGAAGCCGATCTTCTCCCCCATAATATATTATCCAAAAATGGGAAACATTACTATTTTGATAATACTAAACCTTCAATCATAACACAAAAAACAATTGTATCACAAGACTTACGACGTAAAGTAAAAAACTTTGCAGATAAAGATGATTTGAATAAATTCTTGGCCACATTCGATAATATTTCCTCTTGGAACTATTCGATAGATATGGCTAAATCACCGATATTTCTTCAACACTTTGCACCAAAATTAAAAGGTAAATTTGTCGATTTCGCAAATCTTATCACCTATATCAAATCGTTTCCTTTGAATAATACATCTTTATATGCTACTGTTTATCGAAAAAATAAAAATGAAATAATGTTTCATTCAGGAACCGATTATAAAGCTTCATTGTTTATAGCAATCGCAGAATATGGATTGATAACAGATGAAAACGAAATCGAAAAATATAAAAAAGAAATCGTTCAATCCGGTTATTCTCTTCGCGAATTTAAGGATGTTGCTAAAGAAAAAGCCGAAGAAGAAACCAAAAAGGAATCCACATATAATATAATTGGTTATAACAATAAAACCTCGGCGGAATATCTAATTAAACTTCTTCCCGATAAAAAATATGCATTTATATCCACACAAGATTTTTATGGAAATACATCAAAAGTATCCGATAATGGCTCAAAAACCTTCACCGAATGGATGGCAAAAACCAATTATCATTTATTCGAATCCGCGAATTCCTTATCCGAATTAACTAAATGGGATTTATTAACTCAAAACCTTCATAATAAAATAATAATTAAAGACGATCAAGAAGCGATTTTTGTTGATCCAAAAAACAACAGAATATTCAACGTCGATACTTCAAAATATCCAGAATATAAAATAACATCTGAAAATGAAGTTTATTCTATTGAAGATGTTATTTCTAAATTCATGACCAAAGTAGAAAAGCAAGACACATCAAACAAAGCATGGCAAACCTCAACCATGATGACAGAAGCATATAAATCATTATACGAAAGCTTGGGCGATTTTTACGAAAAGGAAAATTCTAAAGACGAAGATAAAACAGAAGAAACTGTTGACGAATCGATATTTAAATATTATCTTGTTAAAGGACAAACAAGACATTGGATTTTTTATGTTCCAAAACCGACAGATAAAACAGACCCTATCGAATGGAAATACTTAACAACAAACGATACAGTCGATGACAAAAAAATATTAGTTATAGATTCTAAAACATCGTCCAATACACAAGACTTTTTACACTTTTTGGTCAATTCCTCCAACACAGTTCTTGCTCAATCTGACAGCATAATTGATATAACCATTCCTAATGAATTTATAGATGCATTGGATAATACAATAGTATATTATTATGCTGCATGGGCACTGATAAAACATAAAAACAAGATATATGGATTGCGACCAAATCAAAATTATGAAGTTGCAACTCCCATAACTGGTGGCGCATCAATAGATAATATTACCGGAATCATACAAGACATTCTAATTCAAAAAGAAATGTATGGATCAAAAACAAAAATTTATATTCCTAGTAATGCCCTCCATGAAACTATTTTGAAAAATATTAACACATGGGAATCCCAAATCTAATAAATATAGCATCATGGTGTTAACCTGAGTAAATATTATTATGACACAGAAAATGACTGATGAGAAAATACTATTATTACAAAGCAATAACCACAAAACGGTAAAGGAATTGGTAATACTTTTGTCCATTAGTCCTCGAACTATTGCGGCATGGCGCAAGAACTTGAAATTGATAGCACCATATAAATTAAAAGGTTCTCGATTAAAACACACTGAACGTGAAGATATAAATGATTTTGATTTGGGTTGGTGTATAGGATTATTTGCTGCCGATGGTTGCTTAACAAAGAATAGACAAAATCGTTCACCAATTAATAGAATATTTCTAACACTTGGCATTGATGATCGCGAAATGTTAGAAATATTCTTCACCACGCTTGTCACCGATTTTAATAAAACAGATGTAAAAATTATTCCACCATCAATAGGTCAAAAAGACAAAGCTAAATATTGTGCAACTCTGCCTCTGTTCGAAACACGTATCAAACAAATATTACAATTCAATAAAAAAACATATGATATGAGTATTATACATAATGAATTTGATAAAAAATCACCTTCATTTAAAATTGGTTTTTTACGAGGCGTTATAGATGGTGATGGGCATGTATCAAAATCAGGAAAAATGATTTCCATTGTTTCAGCAAGTGAAAGGTTTATTGATGATATAATTACTTTCTATGGTGGAAGAAAACGTAAAAGAAAAATTGGAAAATGTTGGGATGTATTTTTTAATAAAAAAGACGTTGAGCGGTTAAAATCAATGGGTCTAAATCCCCCTGCTCCATCTGTAACACTTGATAGAAAAACTACTAGACTGAATATAAATAGAAAGATATGATTAAAGTTTTGAGATACACAGCGTCGTATTGTGGTCCGTGCCAAATGTTAAAACCCATTTTCGAACAACTCCAATCCGAAAACCCTTCTGTCGAATTTCAAACAATCGATATCGATAACGAAAATCCTCACTCAATTCGGGCTGTTCCAACTATTATTATATTCAAAAATAATATAGAACAATATCGAGTAACTGGTTTACGTTCTAAACATTTCTATCAAGATTATATAAATTTGCTTTTGAAATAAATATTTTAATGCAGAAAATTATTACGGAAAGCCCGGATGAATATCATGATAATGATAAACATATTCATTTACATCATTTAGTTGGTGCATGTGTCTTCATAACAACTCCCTCTTTCCGTATTTGGTCTAAAAACAGTCGATCAACACACTTTGATATTCTGAAAGCTGTCAAACTCTCCCGAAAGGAAGACAAAAAATATTGGGTAAACCCCGCAAATGTAAAAGGAGAATATGTCGATGATCAAGGTATGAATACCTTCTTTGAAGGTGATTTTACCAAATATGAAAATTACTTTTATTTCGGAAGAATGAGCCGAATAACAATTCATAAATATGCATCCGAAAAAGCCGGTGAAGAAGCTATGCTTGGCCGCATCTGGACAAAAGAACGTATCGCATCTTTCTGGAATCCTCTTGCAACTTTTAAACTAATTGACTTCCAATCAGCAACAAATTTCATAAAAAATAATCTTCATATTCCACCGAATACCGTGACATATGAAGTATCTGAAAATAGAGACACCGTTTCTTCCTATCATGGTGAATCAGTTTTCCAAAACTATTCTCTATTAGAATTAACAAACAAATTAAAAAATAAAACGGTTGAAGATGAACCGAAAGAGCGTCCAAAATTATCAGATGCATTGCATACAGTTGCACCACAGTTTAAGGGTAATATGATGAAAGCAATGGGTATTCAACCTAAAGTAAATCCAATGTCCATTCAACAAAGATTTGCATTGGGTCAAGAATCATTTGTTCCAAATAATTTTGATGATTTTTTGGATGATATATTGTTAGAAGCTGCTGCACTAAAAACACCAGAACAATATAATAATGAGAAATTTAGCAATTTATCAACCGCTATAAATGCTTCCCTTGTAACACAAGATGTCAAAAAATTTACAGAAGAAGCGTTAATGTATAATTATCATCTGATTGCTCGAATGCATTCTATATTGAAAAATAATACACAAATGGAATATTTTCTTTTTTGGTTGAAAGCGAAGACATTATATAATATACGTTCAAAAATCTCCAATGCAATGGAAGTTTATGATCCCGATGATACAAGATTCGGTCAATATCATGATGACATTAAAAATTCATTTAAACAAATGTGGACTTTTATTAGTCAAGAAATAGAACGCCTTTCCAATAAAGGCAAAAAACGCGGAATGCGCAATCTTCAAGAAATTCAAACATTACCAAATTCAATGGATTCATTTCTTCATCGAATGGAACACTTTATGTCATTGAATATTCATGCAATTGATAATTATAATTTCTTTTCAGGATTTCCAACACCAATAGAATTAGTCAGCAAATTTCATACACTTGAAACTGAATATTATAAGAAATTCGAAGGAAATTTATCAGAAAAAGATTTAGGTGAAGATGAAGAAACTCTATTGGAATTTTCATTAGATGGAAAGAATTTTATTTGGGTTAATACTCATACACCACAAACATGTGACCGTGAAGCAAAATTAATGCAACATTGCGGAAACTCTTACCATGCAAATCGAAAAGGCGATGAAATCTTTTCCCTTCGTGAAAAATTAATCATCGATAACACATTAATGTTTAAACCCATTCTAACATTCGTTGTCAATGACTCAACCCTTCGTGAATCAAAAGGTTCTGCCAATGATAAACCATCCCCGAAATACCATAAACATATTGTCGAATTGTTAAAAACCGGAAAAATCCAACGCATCTTCCAAAAAGATTCATATAAAGCTCAAAACAATTTCTACTTCGATGACCTCTCTCCCGAATATCAACAAGAAATTAAAGACAAATTCGAAGAAGAAGATTGGGATTTCACATTAGATGAAGAATCTATGAACTTCGATAAACAAATCGAAGAAGCCGAAAAACTCGTTAAAGAAGCAAATAAAGATTTCCAATTCGTCGATCTTCAATTAGATGATAATAGTGATTATATAAATTATTATTTATGGGGATCATTTTCATTTCCATTTTTGAATGAAGACTTTTGGGATGTCTATGAAGATTATTTTAATGATTTAAAAGGATATACAGATGGATCATCGGATGGAATGGAATTTGATACATATACAAATGAACAAGGAGAAGAAAGAAATTATGTTAAATTAAACTTTGAAATAAGTGAAATTTTCGATTTGGAAACTGGTGAAGGTCGGGATGAAAATGGACATGTTTATAATGATATTCCTTCCTTAACCAAAGAAGCAATTCGATCTGCCGAATATATGGATAAAGAAGTTGCTAAAGAAATCAATAATGCAATGGATAAAATTATCGCATATGTTATCGATGAACCCAATAATCATGCGGTAAATGGAGATTTGAAACTCATCACAAACTTCATGACCTCTACTCATGCTTCCCATCTCGATACAAAATTTAAAGAAAAATCTTTCGAATTAATCTTTTCCCAAAAAATTAACGAATACCTAACCCTCAATACCATATCAGAAGAAAATCAAGAATTATTAAAAACTAAAATAAAAAATTATATTGAAAGATATTTTGAATTTCTCGATCAAGGAAAACATTATGGTCCTGTCGATTTATTAAAAGAACCTTTCCCTTATGATGAAAATCTTAAAAAATTAGATGATATAAAAATAATAACAAGAATCGCTAATGATTCTTATTATTCTCCCAATCGAGAAAAATTCTATGTCGTCCTCGATATCCCAAATACTCTTTATAACTTTCTTAATAAATATATCACACAAAGATTCTTTACTGAATTATATACAAATGTGGATAAGTTTGTTTTAGAATATTTGGAGAAAGATGAAATGGATAAACTTAAAAAGGAATCGTTCCGAGCATTTGTGCAGAATAGAGCAATTGTGCATTAAGAGTAATATATAAATACTCTTGTGACCTTCGCTAAACTATATTCCCTCATCACCGAAGACCTTAACTCCCGTCTCCCCTTCCTCCTTAAAAAATATAAAAACCAAACAGAAGATTCCATTAACCAATTAGCACTCGCAGACCCAACACCTAATAAAAAATATATCGATTGGTTACTTAAAAATTCAGAATCCTTCCGCATCCCCGAAGATATAAATAAATTGAAATCTTCATTGGAAAATTTTATCAACCTCTCCAAAACATCTAAATGGTCCGGCTCAAAAGATATAAACACTTATAAATCCTACAAAGAACTCATCCATGCAATCGAATCAAATACAAATATAATTAATACTCCTCCCCCTAAACAAATCAATTCTAATAATAATAATGATGAAATAGATAATAAAATAAAAGTTAAAGAAATTGATGGATGGGTATTATATAAAGTGACTGATGCAGAAACAATTAAAGAACTTGCCCAAGGAACTGAATGGTGTGTAAGAGAAGAACCATATGCAAGCGATTATCTAAAAAAAGGCCCATATTATGTTATCATTGATGAAACAAATAAAGAAGTCACTCCACCCAAAGATATGGAAGAAGATGATTGGATTAGAAATAATGAAGACGATTATACATACATTTACCAAGATACCCAAACAGGAAAATATCATATTCAAAGAAAAACACCAATAGTCCTTATCCACTTCCCCACTGCTCAAATAAAAGATAAATACGATGCCCCTCCCGATGCCCAAACAGCAGAAGAGGTCTATCCATTAATACAAAATTCCTTCAAATATGCCAAATTCAATTTCAATGAAGGTATTAATGATTTTTTCGTATTCCTAAAACCAAGACATCATAAAATTATCGCCCAAGGAGAAGATAAAGAAATCTTAGAAAAATATTATGAACCAGAAAAAGCATATAATACTCTTTCTAAAATAGCAAATAATTCCCTAATCCCCGCAAATGAATTAAAACAATTAAAACAATCCATTGCCAAATCCCCAAAACAATTATGCTCCTACCTAACCCGTATCAATAGCCTCTATACCCATAGTAGAGACTTACCTATGGAACAACTTCTTCTCCAATCTAATAATAAAAAATATATCCAATCCTTCGCCAACCATCTTATCAATGCTGCCAATTATGGCTTGTCCGATAATGTTACTAAAAAATTAGTCAGTCTCATCGGCTATTATACCATGTCTCCCCAAATACAATCCCGCCTAAATAAAATATTCTCCCCATATGGTCTTTCATTCGATACCATCCTCTCCCATGCTCCTTCCCTCCCCACTCTAAAAGATGTATTCAATTATACAAAATCTACCGCCCAACAATACAAATCCCCTATCCTTAACCATTATGACGAATTTATTAATTCAAAAGAATAATTTAAATAATACCTTTCTTTATTTTTCGAATGATTATATACATCGTGTTTAAACATGTATTATATTTTTTATAAAGCTCTTTGGCAACCATACCATTCAAATAATCTTGCTTAATAGCATTAATATTTTCTTCTAACATTTTCTTCGTATCAATACCTTGCTCAATCCTTTTCTTCCTTCTCTTTGTCGGTATATCCATTGTATTATCTTTCATCGTCCCTAATATAATATTATCATCTTTATTATTTAAACTGTTGCCATCTTTATGTCTTGCCACAATGCCTTCTTTGAAATATTCATCCCCATATAATTGATAGGCCAATAATGCATGATAAAAAACACTCCGCGATCTACCCTCCATCTTTATATAAACTTGCTTATACGGAACAGGATGCCATTTAATAGACCCCGTTAACACTTTTCCCTTTGGTGTAATACATTCCCCTCCTATTATTCGATACCCCTTCTTATATAACTCAATTATCGCTTCCTGTGTCTTATTCATATGTAATATTTATAATATAGTATGACTTTTCTTGATTTCAAATCAAGAAAAAAAATTTTTAAAATAAAAAATGATATAGTATGACTTTAGAAAATAAAAATAAATAATAAAAAAATTTTTAATATTTGCATTTGCGGGGCAAGGGGGTTTGCCTAGTAAAGTGTATTAGGTGAACTTTCTATGAGTTTTTCATCTAATTTGATTAGTATATGCGAGTGAAACCCCCTAAGCAATCTTTATAGACTACTTAGGGGGAACCCACTACTGACAAATAGGTAGTTATCGGATGGCTGTGATGTGTTCCACACCTACGCCGACGAAGGGCACCTGACCACGTTCCGCAAGTGTTTCCTTTGATGGACGATTAGGGAATTCACTTGCGAGGCAGTAGCAATGAGCTTTAAGTGCATCCACTGTGATTGGCTTACCATTCATTAGGTATTCTGATGTGGTATTGGTATCAATCAATGGATAGGGGAAGTAGGTCTTTCCATTATGTCCTACCCAAAAGCGGACATTGCCAAGGGTAGTAACATGACTGATATGCTTAGGGAGTTCAGGAGCATCCCTAGTGCCATTTTCGATTGCCTCCTTAACGGGTGCTCGGTTGGCATAGGAAGAAAGCTGTATTTGAATGCGGGAAATCTTGCGAATATCCAGCATCTCCCATTGCTTACGGAGATGGGCTTTACGATTAATAACAACCGTTACGAATTGACCAGCTTTCCGACTATCAAGAGCGTCTGCAATTGCTTGTGGTGACATAAGAAAAAAGTATTGGGTTTGTTTGAAAAGAAAAACGATTGAAAAGAAAAGGGGCGTTAGTTACTTCCGCCCCTTTTCAATTGATTAGATTAGCGTGCAATTCCCATTGCATCCGTGTAAACATTTTCAACGTCAATAATTGGCGTTTCCGCCGCTTTTGGCGCATCAATAAGAGCAAGGGGAGTGAATGCCCCTGCCTTGCTTCCGATGCTTTGATGAGCATTAGAAGGGGCGGCAAATGGGGATTCAGTCAATTCTGGCCGTTCCGCCTGATAAGCTGAAACAAGTGCCTTGCCATTATTGACAAGGTTAAAAATTTCAGATTCAGGAATAAGATTTCCTTCGGAAGTCTGAAATTTCCGCAAGAATTGAACTTTCTTTTCCGCCGCATTGCCAAAGTCGGCGGAAATTGCCTTTGCCCATGCCGATACTTTCTTGCCGCTGCCGTCGCCACTGGTATAAAACTCAGTAACGCCGTTCAGGAGGTCATAGAAAGACACTCCTTTATTGCCTTTGCCCTCTTTGAAAAGATGAGCAATTGCACCGCTAGCATTGTACACTTGGCTGGAAATTTCCTTTTTCCCGTCTGCAAGGATAGAGTTGGCAATGTAAAAAGCATCCCACTGACCCAATGAGAAATTTCCCATTTGTTCAGTAAGTGCCTGATAACGTTGCCCGTCGCGGAAAATGCTATCAATCAATTGGGGCAAATGTTGAAAATCCATAACGCCCTTCGCATTATGGAAGAACGTATGATTTATGCCCTTTTTCTCGCCCCTAAGAGCCATTTGCAAGGTATTGTTGCAAACAACCCTCGTAAGACTGCCGAAAATCTGCAATCCCATTGTTTTGTCATGACTACCCGTGACAATGATGTACAACTTAGTCAAATCACCGTTTGCGGCATTGAATTCCTCGCTTCCACGAATGGCGAAAGCATAGGAGAACTTTTTACCGTTGTCCATTGTCAAACAAAAGCTCAAATCGGCAGGAATGCCAGCTTTTGCGAAAGCTTCCATAGCTTTCGCAAAAACGATGTCATTTCCAATAACCTGATATTCAGGCGAGCAAGTAGCAATCACAATCGGGGATTCAGGACGGTACCCGATGATCATTTGCGAGCAATTGGTACTCGCAAGCTGATAACCGTCTGGAAGCAACAAATCGCGTTTGGCGCATGGATAGGCGACAAAAGGGATTTGCTCTTTCAAGAGGATAGGGCCGGGAATTGCCTTTTCCAGACCGTGCCAAGATTGCGCGGTATAGTCAGGACGATATGCAGTATCCAAGTCTTTGATTTCGTGGCTCATAGTAGTGTGGATTTAGTGGTTTTATATCAGTTACCGATTTATTCGGCCCGCTTGCTTGCGGCACCGTTAGATTAAGCCAGTTTCAGCTAATCGCAAATCTTTTCTCCACATTTCGCAAAGTTTTTTCGCCCCTTATATGGCATTGCCTGTTTATCCACTAACGCCCCATAAACCGCATTTAGAGGCGATTCTGCGCACTTTTGGAGTGCTGGCTATGTGGATACTCATTTCACATAAAGATGCGTTCAGAGCAAAATGGGGTGTTTTTTTCTATTTACTATAAACTTGTTGTCAAATTATAGTTTGAGTTTATTTATTAGAATTGGGGAATTGGGCACCATGACAAGTTAAGCTAGGATTGAGGGAATGCAAACGAAATATCATTTATAAGTTTGATAATTATTATTAACGATCAAATGAGCAACTGATGGTGTTGGCAAATTGAATTTTTTGGCAAGTTTGGCATATGACAAGTTTTCATCTATGCGGGTTTGGCGAACTGTGTTTATAAATTCATTTGTATATTTTCGTGAACATTCTGCTGCACGAAGACCAACCTTTTTTCTTTGTTCAATAGGTTTATCCATTTCGTTCTCTGAAACAGTTCCAATTGCAATATTTAAATCCGAATTATCTTTATTATTACCGTTCAAATGTCGAACAACTATTCCGCTTTCAAACATTGCCATTCCGTATTTTTGAAATGCTAATAATCGATGAACACGAATATTATATTGAATGTTTTGTTCTCTGATTGAAAAGAAGTGATACCCATCTTTATCTCGTCCACCTTTCAAAACACGATTTTTTGGATTGAATATGTTTCCATCGACAATCTTATAACCTTGTTTGTTTGCTATAATAATACCCTGCCCACCTTTGCTAAGTTTCATTTAAATATTTACTCTGGCGAGGTATGTTTGGCAAAGAAAAAAACCCTGATAGGTTGACTATCAGGGTTTGAAGAAAAAAAGAATGAATGAAAGAATAATAAAAGTACTCCCTGAGAGACTCGAACTCTCAAACCTCACGGTATCGGAGCTTAAATCCGATGTGTTTACCAATTTCACCAAGGGAGCAAATCCAGAATAATACTTATTCCGTAAAATGTGTTTGTGCCAATTGACGAGTAAAACTTCCGCCCATTGCATGAGCACCAAGTTTATTGCGAACATGAGAAACATGATTTGGATGCAATCCATTAAAAATCTCTGGATCATCCAAGGAACGAGTGGCAAATACGCCAGAATCTTCCATTTCTTCATTTTCATCAATCCCTCCAATATCAAAAGGATTGTCGAGCTTCTGTGAATCCAATGCTGTTTCAATGAGGTCTTTCATAAGAATGCTATTCTACTCTACGGTTAAACGGTTGTCAAATTGTTTAGTGAATTATTTTGCTTTATTTTATGCAATCCAGAAGATTAATGCAATTGTGATACCGGGAAACCATACACACGAACTCATTGCAAATAACAATTGATTCCATGTATCTTTGAATTCTATTTCAATTCCAACAGAAGTTTCTCGATTCATAATGTTTATTGAAAATTGTTTGGTGCTCCCGGTGAGACTTGAACTCACAACCTACGAGTTAAAAGCCCGTTGCTCTAACCAATTGAGCTACAGGAGCATAATAGACTATTTTTATTACCCGGTCTATAAGCGGACTCTCTCTCAACCATGAACACACTAACCATCAACACCCAACTCTATCACACTTTGTTTCTCTTTTCAACCTCTTTCTTCACTTAACAAACTTCTTGATCTTACGAGGTTTCTTGATTTTTGACCAATTCTTTTGTTTGTTTTTGAATTTCATTGTTGCCATACTCAAACACTACAACTCATTGTATTACTGTTCAAGTCATTTCATTAATCAAATTTTCATCGATCCATAGATTTTTACATCTTTTGCATTCGATTGAATTTTCTTAATGATTGAACGAATTTCTTTCAATGTATGATCGATATATGGTGCAGCACTATCAAATGCAGACAATCGATTTCCACTCAATTGATTCACAACTGAATAGAATTTGTGGGGAGTATTATCGGAATGAATAAATTCTACTACAATCCAAGGAGAATCTAAATCAGTCAATGAGGGTGCTTTTGATGTATCAATTTTGGATTTCATATTTTTATGCCTTAAAGCAAAGAATGCGATAAACGCCTTGTGTTACTTTAACAGTTCTAAATCTTTTCGCACCCGCTTTTTTCAACATTTCTTTTACACTTGGCAACGTTGCATCAGTCAATCCATATATCCCATGTGTCTGAATAGGATCAAACAACTCTTGAACATACGTTCCCAAATATATCTTCGTGACTAATGCAACCGCTTTTGCAAGTTCTTCATTCATCCCCAACTCTACCACATTCCATTCCCCTTGTCAATTCTATTCACTAGCTAACCCTAATTTACTGTAACACCCTGTTTTACTGTCCAGTAAATTAGCCCTTTCTAGTAAAATAGAAAATAATCAATCCAAATAAACACAAAATCCGCATTTATAAATAATAATGCGGTCGCAATCAAAAAGGATATGTTTCTAAAAAGAATGAAGAAAAAGGGTTTATGTTTGTTTGAAAAGTATTTGTAATTGGTGCAACACGTTTCGCCAGTGTAAATGGTTTTTTTGAAAGTAAAATCATTTCTTTTCATTCCACCGACCTAATCTGTCGGACTCTGAATCGAGTATCACTATTTTCACCAATCAAGAGTAATCGCAAAGGATTAAACAACGGCTATTATGTTCAAAAAAGAAACAATCAACTAACAAATACTATTTACTCTTTTGAAACCATATACATAAGAAAAAGAAAGAAAAAAATGATTGGCAATGACATAACAAATGTCTGTGCAACATCTGGCCATGTCGTAGGATTTTGATCAATTGCAAAGAAAATCAATTCATTCATAAGAGTAGTATAGCAGGGTTACAAAGATTTGCAAATATTTTGAAAGATTTTTAAGATTTGAAAAGTAAAAATTGTTTGTGGTGCTGACCTCATACATTAATTGATTTAAAAAATAATATCAATCACACATTAATTGATTTAAAAAAATAATATCAATCACACATTGATTATTAACAATAAAATAACATTCAATTAACCATTAAAAATAACAATCAATAGTATAATGAAATCAGATGGTTTATTATTGCTTGGAAGATGAGGATAATGGAGAGTCCTAGCCAATAGACGGGATCAGAGAAAGCTGAATTTGATTTAGTGGATTGGGGATAGAAGAAGCCCCAACAGAATGCGAGGATATAGATGAAAATATTAAATGGAGTGAACATAGGAGATTAGTCTATGATTTTATTGAATTGGATTTCGGAGAAGAGGATAGGGAGGGCACCTGTGATGAAAGCTTTATGGAAAGCATCATTAAAGGTTTTGTGTTCTCCTGAGTGGTTTATGTAGGGGTTGATTGAGCCATTGGATTGGAGTTTACGAAATGTGAAGCAATTTTCGTTTATTTTATGAGCAATCCAATATTTGAATTCCATTGAGGATTTGAGATAGATTGCATTTGGTTTTTCGGGAATGGCTGTTTTTGATTTGAATTCATCTTCTGTTAGGAAGATAGCGGGGCAGGATGAAGTTAAAGGATAATTCTTTTGGAGGAAAACGAGAATATCTGCGATTGAATTAAATGATTGGTGTTCGAGACAGACCTGTGGTTTTTTTGAATTATTCAATTTGAATTCATTTGGGGCAGATTCTTCGGAAGAGTAGAAGAATTCGTTAATTTGGACGAAGATTTTATTTGGATTAGGCATGGTATTAGCGGTTTGTTTTTTGATTTTTGATGTGCAAGGGCAAGAGAGGGTTTGGTATTCGTGAACCCATTTAACCCATTTTTTGCAATAGTTGCAACGGTAGCCGGGAAAGCCGGATGAGCGTTCAAACTGCCACATAGGTTTATAAGG
>Ga0154020_10005933_pt1 | contig 14326 bp, 15 predicted proteins | sample Klosneuvirus_201_FD_109709 | JGI IMG/M metagenome (GOLD analysis project Ga0154020, IMG submission 109709) | Active sludge microbial communities from wastewater, Klosterneuburg, Austria - Klosneuvirus_20160825_MG | ecosystem: Engineered > WWTP > Aerobic digester > Activated sludge | place...
ACAGAAGATCTACTACGAATTTTTTGTACTAAAAAAATCAAGGGAAATATTATTCCAGGATCCTGAATATAAAGATTTAGTGGTAAGCGAACTGGGCCTTAAATCCGGCAGCAATGATATGTGGGGTCGGCACTGGGCCTCTTGGCCGCAGATGGATTCGCTGAACCTGGCAAAAAGCTGGCAGCAAATTAATTGCCCGGTTTTGGTATTACATGGCGCAGCCGATTATGAAAGCTGCAGCATTGTAGAGCCAACCCTGATCACAGAAACAGTGAATGAAGCCCATCCCGGCCATGCAACCATGGTTGTTGTTCCCGAACTGGATCATTTTATGATGAAGAGTACAAATTACAAAGAAGCCAGGGATAATTTTAAAAAACAGCAATATGCAAAAGGAAATTTTAATACCCGCATTGCAGAAGAAACCATTAACTGGCTGAGAATGCATTAATAAAAACCGGGTATTATTTTTTTCCGATCTTTTGCAACAACTGCAAATGCGGCTGCAGGTTTTCGATCGTATCCTTTCGCAAAAACTGTTTCAGGTGTTTGCAAAAATGGCTGTAATCGTAATAACCATATTGCCCGTAATCAAAGCCGGCAGGAGCGTTAGCCAGTTGCTGAACCGCTTTTCGTATCCGTAATATCTGCAGCGCTTTTTTACTGCTGAGACTGGTGGTTGTTTCAAAATACCGGTGTAGTGTACGTGCTGAGATATTATATTGTTTCGCAAATTCTTCCACGGATGTGGTAAAATCATTTTTACTGTTGCAATGCTCCAGTATTTCGGAAACGATCTGTATGGCCTCCCAGGAACCTGTGTAATTTTCTATTATGGATTGAAAATAGCTGTTTAAGATCTGTACCCTTTCATCAAAAGATGTTGCCTTTTTCGCCCGGTCGATCACCGTCTGTTCCATCAGGTAACTCAACGGGTAAATATACTCCCGGTACTCCCCGAAATTCACTTTGGTTTTAAAAATGATGGGTGATATTTTAAACTTGATGCCGAATAATTTATTGCCGGCACAGTGATAACATTCAATGGATTTGTTGCGGGGTAAAAAACCATCGGTCTTCATACTGAATTTCTTTTCCGCAACCTGCATGATGAACGGCGTACCCAGGTTGATCAGGTAGGTGTAGCCAATATTGGGGAACAGGGCATCTGAAAAACCATCGGGGTATTGCTGCAGCAGTTCATCAAATTTTGTCTCCCAGAAAAAATCAATAAAGCCCTCCAGTTCTTTGACAGGCTTAACGCGGTGGTAATCATTTTTAAAATGATCAATATGAAAGAATTCGATGTGTTGCAATGGCTTACTTTATTATCCCTAAAGTTAATTTGACTGTTTTGTACAAAAAGATATTTTTTACCAGCGGTAAATATTTCTTAACAGTTTGCTGCCCCAAAACTTGTATTCGTACCTTCACCACATGAAGTATTTAGATGAACTGAACGAACCACAAAGGGAGGCGGTAACGCATGTGAACGGGCCCATCATGATCATTGCCGGTGCAGGAAGCGGCAAAACAAAAGTGCTTACCACACGCATCACACACCTGATGGCGGCACATAAAATTGACAGCTTTAACATACTGGCGCTCACTTTTACCAATAAGGCAGCCGCCGAAATGAAGGAGAGGGTGGAAAGGATATTGGGCAATACCGAAGCCCGGAATTTATACATCGGCACATTCCACAGCGTATTTGCCCGGATACTTAGAGCTGAAGCGCCCAAACTGGGATATCCATCCAACTTTACCATTTACGATACCGATGATGCCAAATCGGTTGTTAAAACCGTCATCAACGAACTGGCCCTTGATGATAAGCATTATAAACCCAACGTTGTATACAACCGCATTTCATCGGCAAAAAATTCACTCATAGGCGCTGCTGAATATATGAACGACTGGGCCCTGCAGCAGGAAGATGCCCGGGCCAACCGCCCGGCTATCGGGCAAATTTATGATGCCTATGTAAAGCGTTGTTTTAAGAACGGCGCCATGGATTTTGATGACCTGCTGTTTAAAATGTACATCCTTTTAAAAAATTTCCCCGAGGCTTTAAGCAAGTACCAGCGCAAGTTCAAATATATCCTGATCGATGAGTACCAGGATACCAACACCGCTCAATACGAGATCATTAAACTCCTGGGCGCCATGCATGAAAATGTTTGCGTGGTGGGAGATGATGCACAAAGCATTTACAGTTTCCGCGGCGCAACCATTGAAAATATTTTACAGTTTCAAAAAGATTATGATGAAGTGAAAGTGGTAAAACTGGAACAGAATTACCGCAGCACCCAAAATATTTTACATGTTGCCAATGAAGTGATCGGCAACAACAAGGGGCAGATAGAAAAAAAATTATTTACCGTTAATGCAGAAGGGGAAAAGATAAACCTGGTGCGTACTATGACGGATAATGATGAGGGGAAAATGGTGGCCGATACCATACAGGAACAAAAACTCCGCAATCATTATTACAATAAGGATTTTGCCATCCTGTACCGCACCAATGCACAGAGCCGCAGTTTTGAAGAAGCGCTAAGGCGCATGGGCATTGCCTACCGCATCTATGGCGGCATGAGTTTTTATATGCGCAAGGAAGTAAAGGATTTTATCGCTTACCTGCGCCTGGTGGTTAACCCGCGTGATGAAGAAGCGCTGAAACGCATCATCAATTTCCCGGTACGGGGTATTGGTAAAACATCGGTTGATAAAGCCGTGCTGTATGCCAATGAAAACAACCTGAGCATGTGGGATATCCTGTGCAATGCAGGCATGTACGGATATAAAAGCGGAACGCTGGAAAGCATCGACAACTTTGTCACCATGATCAAAATGTTCCAGAGTGAATTACAAAAAAAGAACGCATACGACCTGGCCGTAACCGTTGGTAAAAGCACCAACATCGTTAAAGAGTTATTCAATGATAAAACCACCGAGGGTTTGGCCCGCTATGAGAACGTGCAGGAATTATTGAACTCCATAAAAGAATTTACCGAAACACCCATGAATGAAGAAGACGGGGAAGTAGGTGATAAAAGCCTGGGAAGTTATTTGCAGCAAATCGTTTTGCTTACCGACGCAGATGATGATAAAGGAAATGATGATGTGGTAAAACTGATGACCATACATGCTGCCAAAGGGCTGGAGTTCCCGGTGGTATTTGTTGGCGGTCTGGAAGAAACGCTTTTCCCGAATGCCATGAGCATCAATACCAGGGAAGAACTTGAAGAAGAACGCCGCTTATTTTATGTAGCCATTACCCGCGCCAAGCAAAGGCTTTGGCTGAGTTATGCCAATGCCCGTTACCGCTTTGGCCAGCTGCAGCAAAATGACCCAAGCCGTTTCCTGGAAGAAATTTCAGAAAATTTCCTGGCTAAAAGTTATGCAGGCGGCGCCAATTCAAATAATAACCGTGGCTGGAACCAGGGTGGTGCAGCAGAACGCATGCAGCGTAATTTTGGCAATGGCGGCTGGAATGCTGCCCAGCGTGCCGAAAAACAATATGGTGCACCTCCTGCTAAAAAACCTGCAGAAACTTTTTACTCAAAACCGGCAACCAACAAAGCCGTAGAACATACCCCTTCCGAAAATTTTGAACCCAGTGATACCAGCAAACTGGAGGTAGGCAATAAAGTTGAACACATGAAATTTGGATTTGGGGAAGTGATGAAAATGGAAGGCGCTGCACACAATCCCATTGCTACTGTAAATTTTGATCTGAATGGTGAGAAGAAGATCATGTTGAATTATGCCAAGCTGAGGATTGTTGAATGATATTTTTATCGCTGAGAAGCAGCGGAAATGAGATTACGCAGATATTTTTCTCATCGTATTCTCTTTATCACATTTTCCCTGCCTACCGTCGGGCAGGTCTGCGATGAAAACCTTTGCGAAATCCGAAAAATCTCCCCTTTTAACAGCCTTTTCAAACCAAAACAGCATAAATCTTGTTAGTTTTGCTAGCCCTCCATAGCCCTGCCTGCCGGCAGGCAGGTTCAGCAAAGGCGGGCAATTAAAAAAAAGCATTATGATCAAAACAGGAAACCCGGTTATCAGTATTTATACCGAAATGACGCCCAACCCCGAAACGATGAAGTTTGTGGCCAATAAATTATTGTACCCCGGCAAGAGTATCGACTTTTCAGATGAAGCCAGCGCAAAGCCTTCTCCACTGGCACAGGAGCTGTTTACTTTTCCTTTTATAAAAGCGGTATTTATTGCCAGTAATTTTATAACACTTACCAAAACAACCGAAACCGAAGACTGGCAGGATGTGATCCCTTCCATTAAAGCTTTTTTAAAGGAATACCTGGAAGACGGAAAAGTGGTGGTGAATGACGAAGACGTTGCTGCCATGAAAAGTGAAAGCAGCAATACCGTAAGCGCTGATGATGATGATGTGGTAAAACGCATTAAGGAACTGCTCGAAAATTATGTGAAGCCTGCTGTTGAAATGGACGGCGGTGCTATACAATTTAAAAGTTACGAAGACGGCAGGGTTAACTTAATGATGCAGGGAAGCTGCAGTGGTTGCCCCTCGAGCATGATCACTTTAAAGGCAGGTATTGAAGGCATGATGAAGCGTATGATACCGGAAGTAAAGGAAGTGGTTGCTGAAGCTGAATAAAGATCAATAATCGATATTTTAACTGATCTATAAAAGCGCCTTTACCCGGGCGCTTTATTGTTTTTGATAAGATACATATTTATCGTAATGCAAGTGAATGAATAGTCGGTTTCGTATATTTGGTTACCATTCATTTAATTTCCAGTATATGAGTAAGGACGAATTTTTCAAAGACGAGGTTGAGAAAGTATCCGATTTTAAATTTGGTGCTGCCGTAGCCAAAGTATTTGATGATATGGTAAACCGCTCTGTTCCCTTTTATGGCGAAATACAAAGAATGGTGGCCGAGCTTGCGGCCGAACATGCAAAACCGGGCACTAATGTATATGACCTTGGCTGTTCAACCGGTACCACAATGATAGGAATGAATACCATGATGCCGGATGATGTTGTTTTTGTTGGGGTGGATGATTCTCCGCAGATGCTGGAAAAGTGTAAGGATAAACTAAAAGAGGCCGGCTTTACCCGGAAATTTGATCTTGTTTGTGCAGATCTGGGCAGTTCGGTTTCCATTTCAAATGCTTCAGTCGTTGTGCTCTGCCTTACACTGCAATTTGTAAGACCCGTTCACCGGGAGCGGCTGGTACAGCAGGTAGTTAATGGTCTTAACCCTGGCGGTGTTTTGATACTGGTAGAAAAAATCTTAGCTGAAGACAGTTTATTCAACCGTGATTTTATTAACTACTATTATAATTTCAAACGCCGCAACAGTTACAGCCAAATGGAGATATCAAAAAAAAGAGAAGCACTTGAAAATGTGCTGATCCCCTATAAACTCAGTGAAAACATTTCCATGCTCCGCGACGGAGGCTTCAGCCATTGTGAAGTTTTTTTTAAATGGTATAATTTCTCCGGTTTAATCGCTATTAAAAAATAACTATGGTTAAGATTGGTAATTTTTTTTTTAAGAACAGAAATTTTATTTTCATTTTTTTTTACCTGGCAATTTTTATTCCTTTCTGGAAAATATTTACAGCAGAAAATATGGGCATTTATTATTATTGGTGGCCAATCATAACCGGTTTGTTCATCACTGTATTTGGGCAAATGATACGGGGCATGACTATTGGCCTGGCATATATCATCAGGGGCGGAAAAGACGGGAAGGTGTTTGCTGAAGACCTGGTTACCCAGGGCATATTCAACCATTGCCGTAATCCGTTGTATGTTGGCAATATATTGATGCTTACCGGTGTTGGAGTTTTGTCTAACTCCCTGTTGTATGTAGCTGTTATGCTTCCAATTTTTCTTTTTATATATCATGCCATTGTATTGGCAGAAGAAAGTTTTCTTCGCAATAAATTCGGCCATTCTTATGTTGAGTATTGTAAAAGAGTGAGCCGATGGTTTATCAACCCTGTTGGTATTGTTAAAACCTTTGCAAGCATGAAATTTAACTGGCGCCGTTACATTCTTAAAGAATACAATACAATATGTGTATGGCTTATCGGTATTGTGCTTATTTTATTATTTAAATACCCTGAACTTACCAATAATGATACAAACCGCCGCAACCTTCTTGCAATTATAATAGTGCCGGCAATATTAGTAGCTTATCTTTTTACCCGTTACCTGAAAAAATCCGGAACAGTAAAAGCAGACTAACATGCTGCACTGCGATAATTATTAGGTACCGGGGCCCAATCCAAAAATATTTTTTACACTATGGCATATATTTGTACAAATGAAAATAAGGCCATTAATTTACCTTCTCAGTATTTTTTTAGTGTATGCATTAGCTGGTTGTTCAGTAAGCAATCACCCGCAGCGACTCGAGATGAAAAAACTGCAAAAGGGGATCATAAAAGATGACAGCAGTTTTGTGTACCGGCTTCCCTACGAAGAAGGCCAATCGCATTTGCTGGTACAGGGCTACTTCAGCAGGTACACCCATAAAAACCGGGCAGCGCTGGATTTTAAAATGAAGAAAGGGACAAATATTAATGCTGCAAGGGGCGGTATTGTGATCAGGCTTAAAGAAGACGGAAACAAAGGAGGAAGTAAAGTGAAATACCGGCCCTTCGGGAATTTTGTGATCATTCAGCATGAAGACAGCACCAGAACAGGGTATTGGCATTTACAATTGAACGGTGTTTTGGTAAATGTCGGCGATACGGTAAAGCAGGGGCAAGTAATTGCCATAAGCGGAAAAACAGGTTATACCTATTTTCCACATTTACATTTTATCGTATGGCGGTCTGATAAAAAAGGGCAGTGGACACAAATCGGCACCCGTTTTCAAACCAACAAGGGAATCCGTTATCTTCGGCCTTTCAGATTTTACCGAAATACAGAACCAACCCAGTAAACCCATTGAGCTTAGCAGAAATTTATCAGCAGTTTATTACCAATATAAAGGACACACACTGGCAGGAGTGGGTAAGCACAATTACGCAAATCGCCAGCGTGTGGTATGCCCGTAAAAATAATATATTGGTATACCCTACAGGAATCATTGGGGTAGTTTTAGCCGCCTATGTTTATTTCTTTCAAACAAATCCTCCTTTATATGCAGACTCATTATTAAATGTATATTACTTTATTATGAGTGTATATGGCTGGTATAACTGGGTACAGAAAAAAGATGACATGCATTACACTTTCCCCATAAGCTGGTGTAGTAAAAAGGAATTAGGTTTTGGTATCGGATTTTTCCTTTTTTTCTGGGCAGTAATTTATGTTGTATTAATTAAGCTCACTAACAGCAATACCCCAATATTAGATTCATTGGTATCTGCATCTGCGGTAACTGCCATGTGGTGGATGGCCAGGAGAAAAATAGAGAACTGGATTGCATGGATCTTTTCGAACATCATTGCAATACCACTTAATTTTTATAAGGGGTTAATGTTATTTACCCTCATGTATGTTTTATTTTTGGTATTGGCATGGTGGGGTTATATGGAATGGAAGAAAAAATATAATATAGTAAACAAGAGATAACAAATAAAACATGAGCTACTGTACATATATCAGTACACTAAAAACAGGCGAACAAAACGTTCACAAAATTTATCATGATACCCAGTATGGTTTTCCCATTGATGATGATAATGAACTGTTCTGCCGGCTGGTTTTGGAGATAAACCAGGCGGGCTTAAGCTGGACCACCATCCTGAATAAACAGGAAACGTTCAGGAAAGCTTATCACAATTTTGACATTAAAAAAGTTGCCCGCTATACCGAAAAGGATTTTGAACGGCTGATGAATGATGCCGGCATCATCCGCAACCGGCTTAAAATCAATGCGGCGATCGAAAATGCAAAAACCATTCTTGCCCTGCAAAAGGAATTTGGGTCCTTTAAAAAATGGCTGGCATTTCATCATTCCAAAACAAAAGATGAATGGACAAAGCTCTTTAAAAAAACATTTAAATTTACCGGTGGCGAGATCGTGAACGAATTTTTACAGAGCGCCGGTTACCTGCCGGGGGCACATGATGCAGGATGCCCGGTTTATAATAAAGTATTAAAGGCAAAACCCCTGTGGCATGAAAAATAAAAAAAGCTGGCTTTTCATAAAAGCAGGATTGATCATCCTGTTTACCTTTTTTATTTTTGCAGTGCCTACTGATGACGCTTTCAGAAAATGGTTCCGTTTTATCATGCTTTCCCTTTTTGTTTTTAGCTTTATCGTGGATGTAATCCGGTATAAAAAATACAATGGTTAAAAAAGTTGTCATCCTCGGCCCGGAATCTACCGGTAAAAGCACGTTGTGCAAACAGCTTGCAGTACACTACAATACTGTTTGGGTGGAGGAATATGCCAGGGAGTATCTTTTACAAAACGGTACTAGCTATACTTTTGAGAATTTACTGGACATTGCCAAAGGACAGGTGAATAGGGAGCAGTCCGCCTTCGATAAAGCTACGGCGGATACATCGGCAGTTGACAATGGGCAATGGGCAAACAAATCTAAAATCGACAACCTTGCCTGCCGGCAGGTAGGTCTAAAACCGGCAATCTTCATCGACACCAACATGTACGTAATGAAAGTATGGTGCGAATTTGTTTTTGATAAATGTCATCACTGGATATTGAACCGGATTGCCGAAAGAGAATACGATCTCTACCTGTTTTGCAATATTGACCTGCCATGGGTTAAGGATGAACTTCGTGAATACCCTGACCTGTTAAGCCGCCAAAAATTATATCGGCATTATAAAGATATCCTCATCAATCAAAATGTACCGTGGGTTGATATCAGCGGGAGTAATGAGGAACGTTTGGAAAAAGCAATTGCAGGCCTCTCCCGCCATCTCGGGATGCAGGGCGCCTGACGGTTTAAAGCCTTTGTGACGCCTAACGTATCAGCGCCTGCACATCGGGATCCCCGGCCAGGTTATTCATTTGCCGTACAATATAATTTTTCCGGCCGGAGATATAATTACCGGAAGGGTTTTTTGATAATCGCTTTGGTGCCGGTAAAAATGCAGCGATCTGTGCAGCTTCAGCCATGCTTAGATCCCGGGCATTTTTATTAAAATATTTTTTGGCTGCTGCCTGCACACCAAAAATGCCAGGACCCATTTCGGCAACATTTATGTATCGTTCCAGGATGGTTCTTTTTGTCCAGGCCTTTTCAACAGAAAATGTAAAAAATACTTCAATTCCCTTTCTTAAAAATCCGCCGCCCTGGTACAGGAAAACATTTTTCGCCACCTGCTGGCTGATGGTGCTGCCGCCCCTGACCTTATTGGGATGCCGCTTATTATATTTAACGGCTTTTTTTATGGCCTTTAGATCAAATCCATCATGATCCGGGAAAAGCTGGTCCTCGCTTGCAATTACCGCCAGTTTAATATTGTTACCCATATTATCATAACTGACATAATCCCTGTGTAAGCCATATCCCTGCAATATACTGCCCGCCTGCGTTAAAGTAACCGGTGGATTAAAAATGATGCCCAGCAATAAATACCCGGTAGAAGAAATATAAGCAATAAAAAAAACTTCCTTTAAAATGACCGCCGCCTTTTTTACAAAATCAATATGTCGCAGCCAGAAATAATACAATAACCCGGTAACAATTGCCGCGCCACAAACCCACAGCATTTTAGATTTAAGGTTGGCAACCGGGAAATCCACAACCGTGAATTTTTGAAATATAAAAACAAGGAACCCCGTTATATGAATAATAAAGATCCAGAAAAAGATCTTTTTTAATAACAGCCAAAATTTTTTCATGCCACCTGGTTTGTCCGCAGTACCCTGCGGGGGTTTGATGCAATATACTAATTCGCCGGTCTTTGAAGAACCCGAAATGATCAGCGCTGCCCAATACTCATATTCATATAAACCAGTTTGTACTTTTTACCGATAGGCATACCACTGCCACGCTTTTTCCCTTTGGCCATAAAATAACCCAGGGTGCCCAAACCAACGGATGCCAGTAACAAAGGTGCGCTGAATTTTTTCCGGTCGGCCAGGTAAACAACGCCACTGCCCAGTGTGATCAAAATGCCGCCGCTCAGCAAAGCAGCTCCGCTTCCTTTTGTATTAAAACCGGATTTTTCTTTTTGCCCGATGGCAACAACCTGTTTGTAATGATATTTATAATGGTAACTGCCCGCAGTATCTATGATATAAGTGCCAATGGTTGTAGGCAGGTAACGGATGATGAATTGCTGCAGGTAAAGGGTATCGTTTTTTATACCGTTGATCGTGGCTTCAATAAAAGCGCCGCTTTCGGCAGTAAATGCAATATGGCTTCCGCTGTAATACGTGGCGATGGTCTTATTGTGCTTTTTAAGCTGGATAAAATCGGCCGACTGTGACCAGGATGCAGTTGAAATAAACAACAGTATGGACAGGAATGATTTCATCCGGTAAAATAAAAAACGATTCAATAAAGTGATAGCGGTTACTGTTAATCTTTTATCAATGTATAAATAATACCTGCCAGTATCACAAAACCGAAAATGAGGTACAAAACACCCGATACCCGGTTGATGATGAGTATTACCCTGTCGCTTAATCTTTTACCGATATAACCGGCACCCAACACTTTTCCAACATCGGCCAGCATATTTACGCCAAGGCAGGTGGAAAAAATGATGATCCGGTCGTATAAAGAATAAACCGAAGCCAGCGAGGCTGCCATGATCACCCAAAAAGAGATCACGGCCGGGTTTAAAGTGTTTATGATAAACCCTGAGCTCATGATGGCAAAATAGTTTGTTTTTCTCCCGGTTGGCGTGTATTCATCCCCTGCCAGTAATACCGGCTCCTGCAGCCTCCGGGGTTCCACCTTTTTTATAAATGCAAAATAAATACCCATGCCGATCAAAAAGATACAGCCGGCAATGCCGATGGGTATTTTAAAATCGAGTAATGTTTTAATGGCTTCGCTGAACCCGTTACTCAGCACAACCCATATCAGGTCGCTTATCCATACGCCAATGATAAAACTGAACCCGCCGCGCCGGCCATGATTTATACTTTGCTTGATGATGGTAAAAATTACCGGGCCAACCGAAAATATCAGCAGTAAACTTATCGCCAGCCCCTTTATAAAAGCATCAACCATGTTCTAAATTAAGGAAGGTTTTTTAATAAACTGAATTTGAGTTATTTACAGGTTGTTTCTTTCATTTTTTTATTATGATTCATTTAACAGTTCAGGAAACAATCTGCCCGGTATTTAAGCGTTCAGGAAAAAACGTTTTACATGAATACATGGTTACTTATAAATGTTGCAATGCTTACGGTACCTGTAAAATTAAACGGTACAGGTTTCCATAGCAATATTTAAATACCAACACGCTGCTTTCATTACATCAACTTAAAAAGTAAAACGTTTGAAAGCAACCTTTAGACCACCTGTAATTGTATTTTTTTTCCTGGCTTTGGCTTCCTCAAAAAGCAATGCCCAGTTCTATAAAGACATGAGCATAGGCTTAAATGCCGGCGCTTATATTTACCAGGGCGATCTTACGCCAAATAATCTCGGGTCATTCCGGACCATACAGCCGGGATTTTCCATTTTTGCCAAAAAACCGATCAACCATTTCCTGGCAGCACGTATGCATATCAGCATTGCCAGGCTTAAGGGTGATGACAGCCGTTACAGCAAGCCGGATTTCCGGCAGCAGCGTAATTTTTATTTTACTACGCCTGTTAAGGAATTTTCTGCCCAACTGGTCTGGAATATTTTTGGCAGAAACTATGAAGAACGGGGCATAATGCCCTATGTTTTTTCGGGTGCGGGTGTTAGTTTGATCAGTGTAAAAAAAGATCACAATCGGATGAACCCTGCTGTTTTCGGGGAATCATCAGAAGTGTATGCCGGTCTTGCGGTTGATAATGCAAAAGGTACACCCCGTGCTTTGATTTCCGTACCCGTAGGTATTGGTGCAGAATACCCTTTATCTGACAGGTTTTCCGTTAATATTGAAACTGCTTACCGTTTTATTTTTACGGATTACCTGGATGGGTTCAGCCACTCGGCCAACCCAAAACTGCAGGATCATTACCACAGTACTTCAGCAGGGATCATTTATAAATTCGGGAAAAAAGATACCGGCATCGGTTGCCCGGTCATATTGCCTTAGGACACCTTTTCGGCATTTAAAAAATTTTGCCAGTCTTCAAGTGTTTTGCCCTTCAATACCCTGGGGAATTTATGCTGGCCGCCAAGTTTCCCCTTCAGTTCCATAAATTTCATGAAGGTGCATTCGGGCAATACTTTAACCATAATATCTTTCAATGCATGCTTGCGCTCCACTTCGTAATCATCATTCAGCTCTTTCAGTTTGGTATCAATGCAGTTTTTTAATTCCCCGGCATCCACTTTATCATCAGTTGCCACATACCATTGATGGGCAAAAAATGTTCCGTAAGGCACGCCGGCAACCGTAAACTCCGGGATCGAAATATTCAGATCGGTACTCACCATTTCAATGGCTTTATTCATATTATCAACACTCAGGTGCTCACCAACCAAACTTAAAAAATGTTTGGTACGGCCGGTAATAACAATTTCACTTCTTTCCCGGTCAACCAGCCTTACCGTATCGCCAATGGCATAACGCCAGGCCCCCGCATTGGTGCTGATGAGGATTGAATAATCTTTATGTTCTTCAATTTCATGGACCATGTAAGTTTCGGGTTCATCTACCATATTCCCTTCCAGGTCAAAGTTCTTCTGGTCAAAAGGAACAAACTCAAAAAACACATTATTGTTCAGTGCCAGGTGCATTCCTGCTGCATCCTGCCGGTTTTGGTATGCTAAAAACCCTTCACTGGCCAGGTAGGTTTCAATATAGGTGATGGGTTTACCCAATAACTTTTCAAACCCCCTTTTATAGGGCTCCATGGCCACGCCGCCGTGCACATAAAAAGCCAGGTTGGGCCATATTTCATGTATATTTTTCAGCCCGTATTTTTCAATGATATTTTCCATGCATAGCTGCAGCCAGGCGGGTACACCCACAATAAAACCGATATCCCAGTTGGGTGCATTATTTACCACTTCTTCCAGTTTTCTTGCCCAGTCTTTTTCTTTGGCAATTTTTTTCCCGGGTTTGTACAAACCCAGGCCCTGGAACCAAAAAGGGATATTTCTTTGCTGAATACCGCTCAGGTCGCCGGCAAAATAAGTTGGGCCTTTCTGCAACTGGGTGCTTCCGCCTAAAATAAGCCATCCCTTACCCACCGAGCTCCTGGGCACATTATCATACCTGGTTAAACTAAGCAGTTGATTAAAACTGGTGACGGTGTTGCTCCTGATCAGGTCTTTGGTAATGGGAATATATTTACTGGTAGCATCGCTGGTGCCGCTGCTGAGTGCAAAATATTTTATAACACCGGGCCAGCAAACATCGGGGCTTCCGTCCTTGGCTTTATGCCACCAGGCGTCATATATTTTATTGTAATCGAAGGTTGGTACATTTTCCTGGAATTTTTTACCGGGGTTGCTGCTCATCAATACATCATCAAAACGGTAACGTTGGCCAAATTCGGTAAACCTTGCCTTTTTCAAAAGCTTTTTAAGCACTTTAATTTGCTGGCTTTTTGGGTTACTTATTGGAATATTAAGTGCCCGGGCAATAGATTTTGGAAGCTTAATATCAAAAAGAGGCATTGGCAGTTATATGGTTAATGGGGGCAAAGATAAACAAAAGAATCAAGCCCGGCCTCAACCCGGAAGCTATCTACTGTTCTCATGGGGCGTGATGGGTTGAGGTATCCTAATTAATCATTAAATTTGTGTTCTAAAAAAACAAGCTATATGAAGAAGATCATTATTTTGGTTGCGCTTTCGCTCAGCCTATTTAAAGCACAGGCCGATGAAGGCATGTGGTTACCCATGTTACTTGGCCAGCAGGTATACAACGATATGGTAAAAAAAGGATTAAAACTTACCAAAGAACAATTGTATTCCATCAACAAATCGTCATTAAAAGATGCCATCATTATTTTTGGCGGCGGATGTACCGGTGAAATTGTAAGCAGCCAGGGATTGATCTTTACCAACCACCACTGCGGTTACTCGGCCATTTCGGGTGCCAGTACGGTTGAACACAATTATTTACGCGATGGTTTTTATGCTTACAATAAAGGGCAGGAAATTAAAACAGGTTTAACGGTTCAGTTTTTAGACCGGATAGTGGATGTTACCAAAGAAGTGGAAGACCAGTTAAAGGGATTGAGTTATGCCGACAGGGTTAAAAAAATAA
>Ga0154020_10005934_pt1 | contig 14319 bp, 8 predicted proteins | sample Klosneuvirus_201_FD_109709 | JGI IMG/M metagenome (GOLD analysis project Ga0154020, IMG submission 109709) | Active sludge microbial communities from wastewater, Klosterneuburg, Austria - Klosneuvirus_20160825_MG | ecosystem: Engineered > WWTP > Aerobic digester > Activated sludge | place...
GAGGAGCTGCCCACCCTCGCGCGGCTCGTCGCCGATCGAGAGAGCGTGCGCGCGCGGTGCGAGCGGCTGCGCGCGCGGGTGGGTCGCGGCGAAGTGGTCGACACCGTCGCGCGCGTCGGCGCGGGCGCGCAGCCCACCGCGGACGTCCCCTCGGCTGCGCTGCGCCTCGAGGTCGAGAGCGTCGACGCGGTCGCCGGACGCCTGCGCAACGGCTCCCCCGCGGTGGTGCCCCGCGTCGAGGGCGGCGCGCTGTTCCTCGACCTGCGGGCCGTCGCGGACGACGAGGTCGAGGCCCTCGCGGGCGCGCTCGGGAAGATCTTCGCGGGCGCCCTGTAAGGTCGGCCCGCGGGCCGCGTTCTCCGGGGGAAACCAGCCCCTGGAGGATTCGATGACCCCCCGCTCCCTGCGCACCCCGCTGCTCTCCCTCGCGCTCCTGACCGTCGCGCTCTCGGGCTGTGGTGCGAGCAGCAACCGCGCCCCCGCGAGCGGTGGCTACGCCGGCCCGACGAGCTACGCCTCGCCGCCCAGCTACGCGGCGCCCAGCAAGGGGTACGCGGAGAGCGCCCCGGCGACCGCGTCGCCCGGTGGCTACGCCGGCGGTGGCTACGCGGCCGGTGACTCCGCGAAGGTGGCGAAGGAGCCGAGCTACGCGCCGCCGCCCGTGTCTGCACCGGCGCCCGCCACGGGCCCCATGCCGACCGCGCCGAAGCCGTCGATGGCCAAGAGCGACGTCGCGACCGGCTCGCCCTCGCCGACCGTCGGCGCGAAGATGCCGCCCTCCACCGTCACGGTCACCACCAAGACCACCGTCGTCGTCACCCCCACGCCGGTCCCCGTCTCCCCCGAGCCCCAGGACTCGAGCAGCTCCGGCGTGCTCACCGCGGCGATCTGGGACGACAACGCGATGCGCTCGCAGTTCCTCACCTTCGTCGCTCGATATCCTAGTTATGCATCGCAGTGGGGGCTGGACCTCGGCCGCCGCGTGACCCTCCGCGTCGAGGACAAGAACGGCGTCCTCGTCGGCGACGCGCCGATCTCGATCCGCACGCCGAGCGGCCAGATCGTGAACCTGCGCACGCACGGCGACGGCACGACCTACTACTACCCGCCCACCGCCAGCGGCTACTACGGCGCGAACCAGTCGCCGCTCTACTCGGTCGCCGCGCAGTCCTCGACGGTCGACGTGCAGAACGCGCTCCGCGTCGAGGCCACGTTCGCCGCGCCCGGCACCGACGTCACCTGGACCCTCAAGCTCAAGGGCGTGCCGAACCGCATGACCCAGCCCGCGCTCGACGTCGCGTTCGTGGTCGACTGCACGGGCAGCATGGGCGACGAGATCGCCTATCTGCAGGCCGAGATGGCCGGCGTCGTGACCAAGGTGAAGAAGGAGCAGTCGATGCGCCGCGTGCGCCTCGGCCTCGTGCTCTACCGCGACCGCGGCGACGACTTCGTCACCAAGTCCTTCCCCTTCACCGAGGACCTGCCCACGTTCCTCGGCTCGCTCAAGACCGCCGCGGCGATGGGCGGCGGCGACATGCCCGAGAGCGTGAACGCGGCGCTCGCCGACACCGTCCAGAAGCTGCAGTGGGCGGGCGACGAGACCGGCCGCCTCGCCATCCTGGTCGCCGACGCGCCGCCGCACTTCTACGCGGACGAGCAGTACACCTACAAGAACGCCATCGTCGACCTCTCGGCGCGCGGCATCAAGCTCGTGACCCTCGGCGCGAGCGGCATCGACAAGACCACGGAGTACGTGTTCCGCCAGATGTCGGCGTACACCGGCGGCCGCTACATCTTCCTCACGGACGACAGCGGCGTGGGCGAGAGCCACATCACCCCGGACATCAGCGGCTACCAGGTCGAGCACCTCGACAAGATCCTGTTCCGCGTGATCGCGGACGAGGCGAAGGCGTTCAAGCGCTGAGGCGTCACAGCCGCTTGCGGCGGATCGGGACTGCCTCCTTCCGAAAGAAGGGGCAGTCCTGCTTCGCTTTTGCGCTACCCCCCCGAGCCCCCCGTCGCGTAGAGCCGCACCGCGGCCAGCACCCGCTGCGTGAGCGCGCCGAGGTCGAAGGGCTTCTCGAGGACGATCCCCTCCTCGTCCGGCGCCGCGCTCGTCTCGATGATCAGCGCCCTCGGGTTCTGCGACCGGATCCGCCGCGCCACGTCGGCCCCCGAGCCGTCGCCGAGGTCGCGGTCGATGATCGCCGCGACGATGCGCAGCGGGTCCGCGTCGACGATCTCGAGCGCCGCCGCCCGCGACGCCGCCTCCGCCACCGCGAGCCCCGCCGCGGCGAGCTCCCGCGCGCACGCCCGTCGCAGCCCGCGCTCGTCGTCCGCCACCAGCACGAGCGGCGGCCGGAACGCCGTGGACGAGCCGCGCGGCCGCGCCGGCAGGCACAGCGAGAACCGCGCGCCGCCCTCCGGCGACCGCCCGACCCGCACCCCGCCGCCGTGCGCCGTGGCCGTCGTCTTCACGAGGAACAGCCCGAGCCCGCTGCCGCGCTCGCCCTTCGTGGTGAACCCGGGCTCGAACAGGCGCTCCGCCTGGGTCTCGTCCACGCCGGGGCCGTCGTCGTCGACCACCAGCTCCGCCCACGTGCCGGGGATCATCCACGGCGCCTCGCGGTTCGAGGACTCGACCGTCTGCGAGAGCACGCGCACCGTCACGCGACCGCCGCGCTCCTTGAGCGCGTCGCGCGCGTTGAGCACCAGGTTCAGGAGCGCCTGCTCGATCGCGTGTTCGTCGCCGCGGATCTCGATCGACCGATCGGGGTGCTGCAGCCGCAGATCGATCCAGCCAGAGGCCTCGGTGAAGAGGCCGCGCGCCATCGCCACCACCTTCGAGGCCACCGCGGTGGGGTCGAGCCCGCGCCGCTGCGCACCGCGGGGATCCGCCCGGCCGACGTCGCGCAGCCGCGCGATCAGCTCCGCCCCGGCCTCGAGCGAGGCGGCGAGCTCGTCGAGGGCCTCGCGCGCCTCGCTGCCGACCGGCCCGAGCAGGCGGTGCAGCGACCGCACGTTGGCGAGCGCCGAGGACACGACGTTGCCGAAATCGTGGGCCATGCCGCGCGCGAGCAGGCCGGCCAGGCGGGCCCGCTCGAGCTCCGCGGCGCGGTCGAAGGTGAACGTCTCCTCGAGATCGGCCGCCGCGGCGCGCGCGAGGCCGGCGCACAGCTCGACGTCGCGCGGGTTGTAGGTGCGGGCTTCGCGGTCGAGCGCGACCAGCGCCCCGATCACCGTGCCGCTGCGCAGGACCAGGGGGAAACCCAGCGCAGAGCGCACGCCGAGGCCCCGCTCGAGGCGGGGGAGGACCGCGTCCTGGTCGGTGAAGCTCACCAGCGTGCGCTCGCTGACCACCTCTCCCACCAAGGAATCGGCGAGCGGGAGGGTCTTGCCCTGGAAGAGCCCCGAGGGGGCTCCGACCTCCGCATGGACCACGAACGAGTCGCCCGTCACCCGGGTCAGCAGGCAGAAGGGGACCTGCAAGAGCCGCTGGACCGCCAGCAGGACGGCCGTCGAGACGGGGTGGAGATCCTGCGTCATCGCCCTCCAGCTTCTATCATTGCGCCGCGCCCGCCGTCCTCGCATCCTGCAAGGTCGGGGCTGATGCCGGGCGAGCCGCTCTCCAACGACGACCAAGACGAGGGGCGCGCGACCGATCGCGACGCCGCGGAGCGCGCGCAGCGCGGCTCGAGCGATCCGCCGCGCCCTTCGCAGACCGACACCATCGACGCCCCGCGCGCCATCAGCGGCACGCTGCGCTCCGCCTCGGCCTCGCCGGCGCCCAGCGCCCCCACGAGCGGGCCCGGCGCCGTCGTCGGCGGCACCCTCGGTCGCTACGAGATCATGGAGGAGGTCGGCCACGGCGGCATGGCCACCGTGTACCGCGCGCGCGACCCGCGGCTCGAGCGCGACGTGGCGCTCAAGGTCATCCACCGCCACCTGCGCGAGAACCAGGAGATCGCGACCCGCTTCCGTTACGAGGCGCGCGCGGTCGCGAAGCTCAAGCACCCCGCCATCGTCGAGATCTACGACGTCCCCGATCTCGAGGACGGCGAGCGCTACCTCGTCGCCGAGTTCGTCGACGGGCCCTCGCTGCGCAAGTACATGACGCAGCTGCGCGCCGACCTCGGCGGCGAGCACGCGGGCCTGTTCCCGCCCGAGATCGCGGCCGCGCTCGTGCTGCAGATCCTCTCCGCGCTCGCCCGCGCGCACGAGGAGGGCATCATCCACCGCGACGTGAAGCCCGAGAACATCCTCGTCGCGGGCCTCGCCGAGGGGCGCAGCAGCGAGCCCGGGCGCACGCCGCCGCGCACCAAGCTCACCGACTTCGGCATCGCCAAGATCCTCGACGCGCAGGGGATGACCAGCACCGGCCAGATCCTCGGCTCGCCCGCGCACATGTCGCCCGAGCAGATCGAGGGCGGCGAGGTCACCGCCAAGGTCGACGTGTTCGCGGTCGGCGTCCTCTTCTACGAGCTCGTCACCGGCAGCCTCCCGTTCGACGGCAAGAACCCCGCGCAGGTGATCCGCCGCGTGCTCGAGGGCCAGTTCACCCCGGTCGATCGCCTCGTGCCACAGGTCGGCGGGCGTTGGGCCGAGATCGTCGCCTCGATGCTCGACCACGAAGAGGGCCACCGCCCGAGCCTCCCCGAGTGCGAGGAGGCCATCGTCGACGAGCTCGCCGCGATGGGCATCGACGACCCGCCGGCCGAGCTCGAGTCGTTCCTCCGCGACCCGGTGGGCGTCGCGCGCGGCTGGGGCGCGCGGCTCAAGCCGATCCTGCGCGAGCGCGGCCTGTCGGCGCGAGCTGCTGGCGACGTGGTCGGCGGCTCGCACGATCTCAACCGCGCGCTGGCCTACGATCCCAGCGACGTCGCGCTGCTGCGCGCCGCCTCGTCGATCGCCGCCCGCGAGCGGCGGGCGCGGAGCTTGCGGCGGCTCTTGCCGTTCATCGCCGCGGGCACCGTCGTCATGGCGGGCACCTTCGTCGGCGTGCGGTACGCGCAGAAGGGTCCGACCCCGATCGCCTCCGCATCCACGAGCGGGAGCGCACCCCTCGGCCCGGGCGTCCCCGGCGCCGACGACACGGCGCCGCTCGTCGCCTCGGGCTCGAGCAGTGTCCCGGCCGTCAGCGTGAGCTCCACGGCCCCCAAGATCAACGTGACCGGCCCGATCGGCGCTCCGGACGCAGGCGGCAAGCGCATCGTGCGCATCACCTCGGCCACCTGGGCGTTCAAGATCACCATCGACGGCACCGCGCTCGACCTGATGAACCCGGCCATGGAGCTCGGCTTCGGCAAGCACACCGTGGAGATCGTCGGGCGCAACAACTGCTGCGAGCTCGCCACGCAGTCCTTCGACCTGTCCGCCGGGGAGGGCCCCCTGCTCCTCGAGATGAAGCCCAAGTACCGGCCGGCCACCGTCAACCTGCGCGAGAAGCACGACGGCGCCCGCCTGACGGTCAAGGACGCGACGGGCAAGGTGCTGGCGGAGGGCCTCCCCCCCCTGGTGATCCCGATGGTCGAGTCGTCCCGGGCCGCGGTCGTGACAGCCAGCTATTCGCTGGAGAGCCATCCGGTTACGCTGGCCCCGGGCAACATCTCGATCCTCGACTTCAAGTGATCACCACTCCGTGATTCTCAGCGCATTCCGTGGGCGGGCGAAGCACGTCTGCTTCGGCGTCGCGACCATCCTCGTGGTCGCGGAGGGGCGGGCTGCGACCGAGGAGCAGGTGCTCGACCAGGGCCGCAAGCTCTACGAGAGCGGCAAGTACAAGGAGACCGTCGAGTGGTTCGCGCAGGCCATCGACGGCTCGCCGCCCACGCTCAAGGAGCCGGCGCTGGTCGCCAAGGGCCGCATGTACAGCGGCGCCGCCTACATGGCGATCCAGGACTACGGCAAGGCCGACCAGCAGTTCGACCGGCTCCTGCGGGCCGACATGAAGTTCCAGCCCGACGCGCTGGCCTTCCCGCCCGGCGTCATCGACGAGCTGAACCGCATGCGCAAGAAGATCGAGAAAGAGGACGCCGACAAGGCCGCCGCCGACGCCAAGAAGAAGGAGATCGACGCGCTGAAGCTCAAGGTCGACGCGGCGCAGAAGCAGATCGTCGACCTGAAGCTCTACGCCTCGACCGAGCGAGTGGTCACGCGCAACTCCCGGGTGCTCGCGTCGCTGCCGTTCGGGGTGGGCCAGTTCCAGAACGGCGACCCGAGCCTCGGGCTCATGTTCGCCGGCGTGGAGGGCGTGGCGCTCATCACCGCGACCGTGTCGTTCTTCTACCACCGGTCGAACCCGAACCCGGGCGAGGAGGTCCGCACGCTGGTCACGAGCGCCCGCATCGTGAACTGGATCAGCGTGGGCACCCTGGCCGCCTTCGCCATCGGGGGCGTCGTCCAGGCCAACATCAGCTTCGTCCCCGAGCGCTGGGAGACCCGGAAGCGGCCGCTTCCGCCCAGCTTGGCGGTGGTACCAGTGGTCACTCCGACCACAGGTGGGGTCTACCTGGGCGCGCTGGCCACGTTCTAGTAAGCCCTCAGATCCGATGTCTCGCGTCCTCCCCCCCGGCACCCCGTTCCCCGGAGCGAGCGGCGCGTGCGCCCTCGCGCTCGCCGTGGTGCTGGCCACGGGCGGCCTCCGCGCCGGGCCGGTCGAGGACAAGGCCACGGCCCGGGAGCTCGCGCTCGCCGGCATCGAGGCCGAGAAGGCGGGCGACTGCAAGGGTGCGATCACCAAGCTCGAGAAGGCCGAGGCGCTCTATCACGCGCCGCCCCACCTCCAGCACCTCGCGCGCTGCTACGAGAAGGTCGGTCGGCTGGTCGACGCGGCGGAGACCTGGCGCAAGCTCTCGGCCGAGGTGGTGCCCGAGGGCGCGCCCGAGCAGTTCAAGGAGGCCGTGACCGAGGCCACCACCGAGCTGCCGAAGGTGGAGGCGCGCCTCGGCCGCCTGCACATCAGCACGAAGCAGAGTTACCCGGAGCTCGTGGTCGAGGTCGACGGCCTCCCCTGGCCCAGCGCCGCGATGGACGTCCCGCGGGTGATCGATCCCGGCACCCACGTCGTCCGCGTCACGGCCAAGGACCACACGGCGACGCAGACCCCGGTCACCGTGCCCGAGGGCGGCACCATCAAGTTCGACGTCCAGCTCGAGAAGGCGAAGAAGGATCCGCTGATCAAGAAGGATCCGCCGCCGCCGCCTCCTCCGTCGTCCCCGCTCCACACCATCGGGTGGGTCGGCGTGATCGCGGGTGGCACCTTCCTCGTGGGCGGGGTCGTGACCGGCTTCCTCGCCAAGAGCAAGTACGACACGCTCAAGAGCGACTGCCCGAACGACAGGTGCCCGTTCGGGTCGAGCACCCTCGACGACCGCAAGGGCTCGATCCGCACCCTGTCCATGACGACCACGATCCTGCTGGTCGCGGGGCCCACCCTGGCCGCCGGCGGGCTCGCCCTGGTCCTCCTGTCCCCAGCAAAATCAAGCACTTCCGCCTCGTTGACGGCAAACCCTACCGGGTTCCATGTCAGTTTGACCGGCACGTTCTAGACTAGGCCGGACATGGCGGATCCCGTCATCGAGGAGCTCTCGCACAAGCGGCTGGGGCGGACGGTGAAGGGCAAGTGGCGCCTCGACCGTCTGATCGGCGTGGGCGGCATGGCCGCGGTCTACGCCGCGACCCACCGCAACGGCGCGCGCGTCGCGCTCAAGATGCTCCACGCGACGATCAGCGCCTCGTCCACGGTGCGGGCGCGGTTCGTCCGCGAGGGCTACCTCGCCAACAAGGTCGACCACCAGGGCGTGGTGCGCGTGCTCGACGACGACGTCGACGACTCGGACGGCGCCGCGTTCCTGGTCATGGACCTGATCGAGGGTGTCACCCTCGCCGACCGCGCGATGGAGCGCCTCCTCGACGACGGCGAGGTCCTCGACGTGGCGGCGCAGGTGCTCTCGGTCCTCACCTCCGCGCACGACAAGGGCATCGTCCACCGCGATCTCAAACCGGACAACCTGCTCGTCGATCGCGACGGCAAGGTCCACGTCCTCGACTTCGGCATCGCCCGCATGCTCGACGACGCCGGCTGGTCGAGCGCGACCAAGACCGGCACGGCGTTCGGCACGCCGGGCTTCATGGCCCCCGAGCAGGCCATGGGCAAGACCCAGCTCGTCAGCGCGCAGACCGATCTCTACGCCCTCGGGGCCACGCTGTTCGCGCTGGTCTGCGGCGATTTCGTGCACGCCGCCGAGAACCCGCAGGAGCTGATGGTGCTCGTGGCCACGCAAGAGCCCCGCTCGCTCGGAGAGCTGGCGCCGCACATGCACCCCGAGGTCATCGCGATCATCGACCGCGCGACGCGCACGCGCCAGGAGGATCGCTGGGCGTCGGCGCGCGAGATGCTGGCCGCCATCGAGCGCACGCGCGCAGCGCTCGGGGTCGCGAGCGTGCGGGTGTTGCCGCTCGACGTGGCCGCGCCGCCCGCCAAGCCGATGCCGCGGCCCGTCTCGCTGATCGCGATCGAGCGGCCGAAGTCGGTGCCGGTCACCCAGCACCCCGACGCCCACACGGTCATGGCCGAGACCCCACGTCCCACGCCGACCGTGGACGCCGGGCCCATGACCATGTCGCCGACGACCAACGTCGACGAAGACCTGGGGCCCCCGCGCAAGCCGCGGCGCGCACCGATCTTCGTGGTGCTCGGGCTCGCGCTGGTGGTCGGGGTCGTGGCCGTCGTCGTGCGGGTCACCTCCAGCGAGGGCAAGACCGACGGGAAGGCGTCCGCCAAGAAGGACGTGACCGAGGAGCCCGAGAAGGGCGCGCCCGCCAAGAGCTCGATCGCGACGTCGGCGCCGGTGGCCTCGTCGGTCGCCGCGCCGCCCACCACGCCATCCGCCACCTCCGTGGAGCCGAGCACGACCAAGTCCGTCGCGCCCGTCTACAGCGGCCCGAAGAAGCCCTGGCCGCCCGCCTCGGCGACGACCAAGCCGTTGCCGAAACCGTCCACCAGCAAGAGCCCGCTCGGCTACTGATCCCTCACTGGAGCACCTCGCGGTCCTTGCCGGCGCCGACCGCAGGCCCGACGACCCCGGTGCGCTCCATGCGATCGACGAAGCGCGCGGCCTTGTTGTAGCCGAGCCCCATCTTGCGCTGGAGCCACGACGTCGAGCACTTGCGCGCCTCCACCACGAGCTCCACGGCGCGGTCGAACAGCTCCTGATCCTTCGGCGAGAGCGCCTCTTCCTCGCCGTCGTCGTCGCCGTCCTCCTCGCGGTTCAGGAGGATCGACTCGTCGAACACCGGCTCGCCCTGCGCGCGGAGGAAGTCGCAGATCTTCTGGATCTCCTCCTCGCTCACGAACGGGCACTGGATGCGCTTGAGGCCCTGCTTGCCGTTGACGCTGGCGAGCATGTCGCCCTTGCCGAGCAGGTACTCGGCGCCCTGGGCGTCGAGGATGGTGCGCGAGTCGACCCGCTGCGCGACGCGGAAGGCGATGCGGGTGGGGAAGTTCGCCTTGATCATGCCGGTGATGACGTCGACGCTCGGCCGCTGCGTCGCGAGGATCACGTGGATGCCGGCGGCGCGGGCCTTCTGCGCGAGGCGCGCGATCGGAGGCTCCACCTCGCCCTTGCCGACCGCCATCATGAGGTCGGCGAACTCGTCGACGATGACGACGAGGTAGGGCAGCTTCTCGGGCAGCTGCTGCTCGCCGACGTTCGGGTCCTTGGTGACGATCTCCTCGGGGAGCCCGTTGTGATCGGTCGCGACGACCGTGCGGGGCATCGGGTTCTTGAGCGTGCCGGCGACGATCTTGTCGCGCCACAGGTTGTAGGTGGTGATGTTCTTGACGCCGGCCTTGGCGAGCAGCTGGTAGCGCCGCTCCATCTCGTCGACGCACCACTTGAGCGCGTTGAGGGCCTGCTTCATGTCGGTCACGACCGGCAGCAGCATGTGCGGGATGCGGTCGAACGGCGCGAGCTCGACCACCTTGGGGTCGACCATGATGAGCCGCAGATCCTCGGGCGTGCGCCGGTGGAGCAGCGAGGCCACGATGACGTTGAGCCCGACGCTCTTGCCGGCGCCGGTCGCGCCTGCGACGAGCAGGTGGGGCATCGCGGCGAGGTCCTCGTAGACGGGCGCGCCGACGATGTCGCGACCGAGGATCACGGGGAGCGCGCCCTTGGCCTCGGCGAAGCGCTTGTCCTCGACGAGCTCGCGGAAGTTCACCGGGATGCGCTGCGCGTTGGGCAGCTCGAAGCCGATCCGGTTCTTGCCGGGGATCGGCGCGACGATGCGCACGCTCTCCTTGGCGAGCGAGAGGCGCAGGTCGTTGGCCAGACCCTCGACCTCGCGCACCTTGGTGCCGACGCGCGGCTCGAGCTCGTAGGTGGTGACCACGGGCCCGGGGTGGATCTCGCGCACCTCGCCGACGACCTTGTAGGTCTGCAGGGTCTGCACGAGCGCGCGGGCGTCGGCGAGCAGGAGCTCGCGGTCGATCTGCGGCTGGTCCTCGGGGGCTGGGTCGAGCAGGGTCGGCGAGGGCAGCTCGAAGCCACGTTTCCAGGGGATGATCTGCTTGCGGCGACGCGGCGCCTCGGCGGGGGTCTCCTCTTCGGCCTCGTCGACCTCGACGACCTCGGCGGTCTCGACCTCCGAGCTCTCCTCGATCGGCTCGCTCGGCGTCGGCGTCTCGGCGACCAGGGCCTCGGCGGGGACCTCTTCTTCGCGCTGCACCGCGGCCTCGGGCGACGGGGGCGCGATGGTCGGCGCATCGGCGGTCTTCTTCTTGCGGCGGGGCTTCTCCTCCGCGACGGGCGGCAGGAGCGCCTCGAGCGCGTCGGCGGCGGGCGGCGGAGGGACGGGCGGGCCCGCGAGCACGATGGGGGGCGCGATCGCGTCACCGTGGTTCGACGCGCGCGGTGGATCGGCGGCCAGGCGGAGCGCGATGGCGTGCGCCTCCGGCGGCAGGCGGCTGTCCTCGCGGACCTTGATCTCGCCGAACTCCACGCTCTCCGACGGCGGCGCGAACGAAAGGCGTTCGGCCGGGAAATCCCCGCCCGCGAGCACGAGCGGCGCGCCGGGCCCGCCCTCGAGGAGCTTGGCCTCCTGCCACGCTTCGCGCACCCCACGCACGGTGGACGCGGCCCTGGTGGCGACGGCGGCGCTCGTCGCGCCCGTGCGGTTCGCGAAGTCGATGAACGAGAACGTGGCGCGCGCGATGAGCACCAGCGCGACCACGGTGAGCCCCACGAGGAACGTGCCCACGGTGGAGAACAGCGCGCGCAGGAGCTCGCCGAACAGCTCGCCGATCGTGCCGCCCGCCGTGTGACCGCCGAAGACGATCTTGCCGAGCGAGCCCACGTGGAGGAGCGCTGCGCCCACTGCCCCGAGCACCACGTCCCCCGCCGCGCGCGCCGGCGTGATCACGCTCGGGCGACCGCGCAGGAACGGCAGCGCGAAGAGCACCAGCTCCACCGGGATCGCCCACGCCGCGAGGCCGACGGCCGAGACGAGGATCTGCGCGGTGCGCGCGCCCACGGGCCCCACCCAGTCGGCACCGCCCCGCAGGTCGTAGCTGCCGAGGCCGAGCGCGACGAACACCGCCGCCGCGAAGAACAGGAGCGCGCCGAGCTCGCGGCCGCGCGCGTAGTCGGGGTGCGGCGCCGGCTTGTCGTAGAGGATCGGCGGCGGAGGGCCGGGGCGGATCGGCTTGCTCACGACCTCGTCGATCGCATCCTTGCGCTCGACGACGGGCGCGGCCGCGACGAGCTTGCGGGCGCGGCGGACGACAGCGCGGGGCTCGGGCGTGAGGTCGTCCTCGTCCTCGCCGAACGTGCCCAGGTCTTCATCGGAGGCCTTGCGGCGGGGCGGCATGCTGCCTGGTGCCTACATGTAGGCTTTCCGATGGGCCAAGAAAGCTGCCGTGCGTGGGCCTCGGTGGCGAAAGCCAAGAGGATTGAGGGCGAGGCCTCCTTCGGACTACGATGGCCCACTCTGGTAGTCGGCCGGGCGACCTTGTCGCCATGTACGAGGAACCGAATGCGTATCGATCGTTCGACCGGTTGGCTGGGTAGGGGTGTTCGAGCGGGCCGGGGTGCTGGATCCACCGTGCTCGGCTCGCCCCTGCTCGCGGGGGCGCTGCTCGTCGCGGTGTGCGCGGTCACTGGCTGTCGCGTCAACACGGACGACCTCCGTCGTTGGGAGAAGACGCAGAACGGTCCCGACAAGCTGGTCGCGGTGCTCATCCACGACAAGTACGAGAAGGAGCTGCGCGTCGAAGCGGCGTGGTCCCTCGTCGACATGAAGCGCCGCGGGGGGCAGCCGGTCGGCCTCAACCGCCTGATCGAAGAGCTCCAGAAGATGTCGGCCTCCGAGCGCCGCGAGATCCTCGAGGGTCTCTGGAAGAAGCTCGGCCCCAAGGTCGTCGTGCCGCTCGAGAAGGCCGGCGACGGCAAGGTCGCCGACCCGGCCGTGAGCTTCAAGGACGCCACCTTCGCGCTCTTCAACGAAGAGAAGCTCGAGATGGACGGCAAGCTCCGCACGTCGATGGCGTCGGCGCTCGCCGAGTGGGCCCTCGGCAAGGAGGGCGACGCGCCCGACAAGCGGCTCGAGAACTTCGAGAGGAAGATGGACAACTCGGGGCAGGCCTACGGCCTCGAGCAGATCCTCCGCAAGCTCGGCACCTCGGCGTCGACCCGCCTGCCCGCGCTCTTGAAGGCCGCCCCCGCGGTCAAGTCGGTCAAGCTCGACGCCATCGCCCGCATCACGGTCGACGTGAAGCCCACGGGCGGCGACAAGAAGGCCGCCGAGGCCTACGACAAGGCGCGCGACGAGCTCTCGGCCAACTTCGCCGAGCTCCTCAAGGCCACCCTCGGCGACGGCTACACCAAGGGCGTCGAAGAGGAGGTCAAGGCCACCCTCGGCGGCAACCCGCAGGGCAAGACCGTCCTCGCCGATCCGAAGCTCTTCGCGACCTACATGAACAAGGTCCGCGACGACCGCCTCAACTACATGTTCCCGATCGCCAAGCTCACCGGCCGCAAGGCGGTGGTCGACGTGCTCGTCGCCCTCGCGAGCGACGGCAAGGCGCAGAAGGAGCACCGCGCGCTCGCGCTCGCCGCGCTCGAGGGCAACGTCGACACGACGAGCGACGACAGCCTCAAGGCGTTCCTCGCGATCGCCAAGAGCGACGCCCCCGACGAGGTGAAGCACGGCGCGCTGCTGCGCATCTCGAACTACCCGCCGGAGAAGGCCATCAAGACCTTCTACGAGCTGTTCGACGCGCCGAACTGGAAGGTCCGCTTCGACGGCGCGATGAGCGTGCTCGCGCTCATGCAGAAGGCGGGGACCAAGTCGGGCACCACGGTGAAGGAGTTCCTCGGGAAGCTCCCGCACAGCCTCGGCGGCCCCGAGGCCCCGCCGATCCCCGGCAAGGAGACCGGCGGCAACAAGATGGGCCTCGGCGAGCCGAGCTCCTACGGGCAGGCGTTCACGCTGCTGCCCAAGGACATGGGGGTCGACGCCGCGATCGCCGACATCCTCACGGGCAACCCCACCGACCGCAAGCCCATCGGGCCGCTCCTCACGGCGTTCGGCTACTACTACGCCACCGGCAAGCCGAGCGACCTCCCCATGCTCGCCAAGTGGGAGACCGACAAACAGCCCGTGCCCAAGTGCAAGGAAGACGACGAGTGCAACTGGGACAAGCCCGGTTGCCCCGTGCCGAAGAACCCGGCCAAGCCGGACGACGGCTACGACAACAAGTCGATCGCGACCGTGGGGGACTACGTCACGTACTGCGTGAAGCCCGAGATCGAGCGCCGCGCCAAACTGCCGGCCGCCCCCGAGACCAAGTGAGCGGAGCGACGTCGGCCGCCTCCCCGGGCGGCCGATCGAGGAAAGAATAAGCGAGAGCCGACGCGATGAACCAAGCGAACGACGCGAGCAAGAAGAGCCCGCGCACCTTTCAGTGCCGCGACCAGCTCTGGGAGACCTTCGAGGGCATGGCGAGGGAGCTCGAGTGCTCCATCGACTACCTGATCAACGAGGCGATGAAGCAGTACGCCCGTCAGCGCAGCTACGGCGGCGCGGGCGCGGCGCCGCCGCCGAGTCGCACGCCGTTCCCGGGGCAGCCGATGGCCGAGCCGGCGCCGCCCCCGCCCGCGCAGCGTCAGCCACTGCCACCCACCGCCCCCGCGGTGCCGATGGCGCGCCCGCAGCCGCCGCCGCCCGCGCACGCGCCGCCGCCGCCCGCGCCCCCGCCGGCGCACACTGCGCCGCCCGCACGTCTGCCGCCGCCGCCCGCGGCGCCGGCGCAGCGTCTGC
>Ga0154020_10005935_pt1 | contig 14319 bp, 8 predicted proteins | sample Klosneuvirus_201_FD_109709 | JGI IMG/M metagenome (GOLD analysis project Ga0154020, IMG submission 109709) | Active sludge microbial communities from wastewater, Klosterneuburg, Austria - Klosneuvirus_20160825_MG | ecosystem: Engineered > WWTP > Aerobic digester > Activated sludge | place...
GAATACCCGAAGGCCGCTCCCAGGGTGCGAGAGCTAGGCCATCCGGCATCCGGCTGTAGGGATCCGCAAACACCGAGAGCTTCATAGGCGTCTCGTCGCGCAGCTTGAAGCGCACGATGAGATCTCGATCGAGCCTGACGTTCGTGCCTTCGAAGGTGACGCCACCGGAGGAGGGCTGCAGGGGCAGTCCGTTCGCCGTGGCCTCGTGAACGAGCCCGTTGAGCCCCACGCGGATCCGGAGCGTTCGCGCGACCAGCGGCTCGCCGTCCACGGGCGCCAGGACCATCCGGAATTCGCCCTTGAGACCGACCACGCTGATGTCCTGCTGGAACTGGAGTTCGAGCCGTTTGGTGGCCCGGGCCGGAATGGGAGCGACCTTCACCGAGAAAGGCGCCGATCCCGAGGGCGACGAGGTGGCCGGGCCCGAGCCGGGCTCACGATCCTCTTCCTCGCCCTGCTGGAGCAAACCGGGGTCGATGCGCTGGGCGGTGAGGGCTTCATAGATCGCGCGCGCGCGGCGCTTCTCGAGAATGACCCCGGGAATGCGCACGAGTCCATCCCACACCGCGAAGTCGCCGACCGCGGCGGAGGGCGCGAGGGCGAAGCGATAAGTTCCCTCCTGGATCTGGTCGGTGTGGTTCTCGAAGATCTGACGCACGTTCACCCGCGCATAACCGCGGGCGATGGACGCGTCGATGGTCATCTCGCGCAGGGAAAGGACCGCGGGGTCCTGGCGACCGGTGCTGGTGGGCACGAGCATCCCGGACTGGGCCCGGGCCGTGGAGACGCTCATCGCGAGGGCCAGGCCGCAGAGCAGGCGAAGGGCCCGCGCTGCTACGGCTGAACGTCTCGCTCGACCGGCCATCGTGTCAACCCCTCGTCCGTCCCGATGTAGAGAAAACCGTCCATCTCGAGAAGTGCAGTAACCCGCTGGGACGGAAGCGATAGCTTAAGGCGTTCGAAGCGCGTTCCGTCTCTCGAGAGTCGGAAGAGCCCTGTTCCATCGGTCCCGGCATAGACCCGGCCGTTCACCGCCACGAGACAGCCCGTGTTCACCTTCAGTCCGGCGGTCTCGGGAAATGGCTTCCATTCGCCGTTGTCCGACATCCTGCCGACCCTCCGAGTGAGTCCCCCTCCGTAGGTTCCGATGAGAACGCCGCCCTTCGTTTCCAGAATCGCGGTGACCCAGGGGTGCGGAAGCCTGCCTTCGCCGGAGGCGACCCGCCAGCGGACCTTGAGGCCCTCCACGTAACCAAGGCCTGACGGAGTTCCTACCAGCAGTCCTCCTTCGATTTCGGCAAGCGCGGTGGCCTGATTGCCGGGGAGGCCGTGAAACGCGGAGAGCAGCTTCCGCTCGGGGAGCAGGACACCCTCACCGAAGCCGATGGCGACACCCGAGCCGGTACGGGCCAGCGAGAACGCGGCCCCGGAGCCTTCGACCGGCGTGAACCGCGTTCCATCGAATCGAAAGGCGCCGCGAAGGCTCGCGACATGGAGGGCGCCGCCTGCGTCGAGCAAGGCGTTCACCGCCCAGACCTGGGAGGAGCCCGGGCCGAAGAGAGAGCGAAGCGTCATCGGGGGTTCGGCTTTCGCGATTGCGGGAAGTGCGTTTTCACTTCTGGGTGGAGCCGGCACGAGTTCGGCGAGACCGCCGTCGAAGAAGCCGACGATGAGTCGATCGCGATACGCGGCGAGCGCCCCGATGTGACCGTTCCCGAAGCTCTCCGGGTTGCGACGCCTCGAAACCGGGCGCCAGGTCTCCCCCGATCGCTCGGCGAGGCCGGCGGCGGTGTCGGCCAGCAGGCGATCGCCCCCGGCGAAGACCCTGCGCACCGGGGACGGAAGCTGCTCGACCTGAAGAGCCAGGGCTTTGTCGAAGCGGCGGAGCGAGGTATCGGGGGGGTCCGCGGCGGCGAACAGGCGATCGCCGTGAGCCGCGATGGAGCCGACGTTGGCGCCGTTCGGGATGGACCTCAAGACGCCATCCGGCCCTTCACCGAAAAGGCCCATCGGCGTGACCACGAAGACCCGGGATTCGAACACGGCCACTTCTTCGACCCACGCCGTCTCGACGTCCTCGATTCGCATGGGCGCCGTAACCCCGCCCTGGGTGAGAAGGAGTCCGGTTTCTCCGCCGCTCACCACCCGGCCACCCTGCGCCACCGCCAGGGAGCGAACCGGCGACGTGTGGAGGCGGGACACCGCGCGCTCCGCGAAACCCATTCGGAACAGGCCTTCGCGCGCTCCGATCCACAGTTCGCCCGAGGGCGTCTCCGCGAGCGCTCTCACGTGCAGGGTTCCGAAGCCGGAGCGGACCTCGGACCAGAACCCGTCGCGATAGACGAACAGGCCCTCGAGATCGAGGCCGGCGGCGAGGCCGGTTCGCCACGCGGAGAGCGCGCCCACGCGGCGCGTGGGCAGGGGCTCGGAGATGTCCACGCGCTCGCGGCTCCCGCCGGGAGCGTCGCTCCGGGCCTCCAGACGGGCCACCCCAAAAGCACCCGCGACGTAAGGACCTCCGGGCAGGACCACGACCGCCTCCACGTCTTCGCTCCCCCACAATGGAAGAGGCGGCCGATCCGTGAGGGGCACGAACTCCACCGGCTGCTCCGCGGAGAGGCCTGCTTCGAGCGCGCGATCGACCCGACGATTGACCACCCAAGCCGCGATCAACGCCGCCATGAGAACGGTGATCAGAGCGGCGCCGGCGAGTCTTCTAGGAGACAGGGCGGTCTTCCGCAGCGCTGGACATGGGCGGGAAGGGTAGCACCGCCGAAGCGGCCCGCGAATGCGAATCCGTTTAGGATCGCCGCGACGTGACAGAGCAGACCGGAAACGACGGGAACACCTTCGGACGCAGGCCCGGGCGCGCGGTGCTGGTCGGCGCCGCTCTTCTCGCTCTCTTCTTCGTCCTGCTCGATGGAGCAGGACGGCTCCGTCAACCCATCCTGGTGGACATCGGGCCCTCCACCGGCCGCCATGGCTCGGGGTTCGAAGACAGCGAGGAGACCCCGCCCACCACCTCGCGCTGGACGCGGCCCAACGCGGAGTTCGACATCCCGCTGGCGGTGGACGCCTCGATGGCTCGCTTCTCCGTCCGGGCCGCGCGCTACCTCGATGAGCCGACGCGCATCACCGTCACCCTGGGCGGCAAGCCCTTCACCTCCTTCGAGCAGCCCCGCGGGCGCCAGCGCATCCAGGAAGTCGAAGCGCCCCTGCCCGGGGGTCCTCTGAACCTCGGACTCACGAGCGACGATCCGAGGCTCGGGATGGCGCTCGATTGGATCCGGATCGAGGACGCACGGTGGCGCATTCCCGCGCGTGAATGGACGGTCTGGATCCTGCCTCCTGGCCTGTTTGGCGCTCTGCTTCTCTCTGGAGCGTCGGTCACCATCGCCGGGGGTGCCACCGCGGCCATCCTCCTCCTGCTCGCCGCGGGGGCGGCGATCGATCCGTTCGGCTTCGTTCACGCCATGCGCGATGTCGCGACACCGACCATCGCCTTCTCCATCCTCGCCGCTCTTGTCTTCCGCGGACGAAGCGCGGTGGTCCTGGCCGTGACGGTGACCGTCCTCCTCAAGGGCGGCTTTCTCTTCCACCCGAGCTACTTCTATAACGATGTCCGTCAGAACGACCGCTACGTGGGCGCCCTGCGCAGCTACGAGGGCTCGATCATGGAGAGATCGAGGAAGGCCCAGGTCGATCTCGGCGTCGGATACCCGCGGATCGTGGCCGGGAAGAAGTACGCCTTCCCGTACTCGCCGGTCTTCTACATCCCGTTCACGAAGCTGCCGCCGGACCGCGACCTCGTGGTGCGCGCGATCAAGCACGTCGCCCTCTTCACGACCGCGGTCGAGGTGGCGCTCGCCTTCGTGCTGGCGCGCCTGCTCCTGCCCTCCGCCGCCACCGCGGCGGCGTGGTTCACGCTCGCGTTTCCCATTCTCACCAGCCGGATGATCTACGCGATGTGGTCGACGCTCGCCGGCCACGCGCTCGATCTGCTCGTGGTGGTGGTCGCGGTCCGCGCCCTCGAAAAGCCGAAAGACCCAAGGGCCTCGGCCCTGCTCTTCGCCGCGACCCTTGCCACTTTTCTGACCTACGTTTCGAGCCTCTTCAACACCAGCGCCTTCCTCGTCATCCTTGCCCTGCTCGCGGCCGCGGTTCGATGGCGCGTGGTCGGGGTGTGGCTGGTGGCGGCCCTGGGCGTGGTCTTCGGGCTGTACGGAGAGTTCACGCTCGCGTTCGTGCGCGAGATCCTGCCCGCGATCGCCTCGGGATCCGGGCACCCGGCGGCGAGCGCCTCCGTGCCCTCGACCGGCGATCCCGGCTCCCTTCTCGGCGCCTTCGCGCGCATCGTTCTGTTCTCCGGTTACGGCTTCCCTCTTTTCGCCCTCACCGGACTGGTCCTCGTCGTCCGCCGGCACGATCCCGCCGCGACCGTGGTCAAGGCCTACGCCCTGGCCTTCCTCTCGCTGGTCCTGCTCCGGGGTCTCTCCTTCGGCCTCTTCAAGGACCTGAAGGAGATCGAATACGCGGGGCCCGCTTTCGCCATCCTGGCCGCGGTGGCGCTGGACCGGATCGAGCGGCGCGGCGCACGATGGCTCATCGCGGCCGGGCTCGTGCTCTCCGGCATCTGGATGCAGTACGGCTACTTCGAGAGGTGGAGTCGGCTGGTTCTTCGGTAGAGTTCGGGCGGTCCCATGCCCGCCGTCCACATTCCAAACGCCTCGTTCGCCGTCACCGGAGGGTGTGGTTTCATCGGGGCCAGCGTCGTTCAGCAGCTCCTCGACCAGGGAGCGAGCCGGGTTCTGGTCCTCGACTCGTTGAAGGCCGGACGCCGTGAACGCCTTCCCCAGGACGACCGGATCGTGTTCGTGGAAACGACTCTGGGCGAGGCGTCGGTAGAGAAACTCACGGAGCTGCTCCACGGCGTCGACGGCGTGTTTCACCTCGCCGCCGAGAAGCATCGACCCTCGCTCGACTCCCCTCGCGAGCTGGTGCTCACGAACGTCCTCGGAACCCGCGACATGGTCGAAGCGGGGCGAGCGGCGCGAATCCGGAAGCTGGTCTTCTCCTCCTCGCTCTACGCCTACGGACGGATGTCCGGCCCTCCGATGGTGGAGACCGAACCGTGCCATCCGCATACGCTCTATGGCACCACGAAACTCGCGGGCGAGAATCTGGTCGACGCGGCCTATCGCGCGGGGGCCTTCGCCGCCGTCTCCCTTCGCTACTTCTTCGTCTACGGGCCGCGGCAGCACGTGGGCACCGGGTACAAGAGCGTGGTGGTCGCGAATTTCGAGCGGATGCGGCGGAACGAGCCGCCTTTGATCCACGGCGACGGCGAGCAGGCGCTCGACTACTCGCATGTCGACGACATCGCGCGCGCGACCGTCCTCGCCATGTCCCGGGAGGTGAACGGCAAGGTCCTGAACGTGGGCTCGGGCCGGGCCCTGTCGGTCAACGAGCTGACCGAAGCCATGATGCAGGCGGCCGGCGTTCGCTTCGACCCCGCCTTCGACGAGGCCGACAACACCGCGGGAAGCTGCCGGGTCGCCAATACCGGTCACGCCGAGAGCCTGCTCGGGTTCCGCTCCCACGTGCCGCTCGAGGATGGCCTTCGGTCCACCTGGGAGTGGATCCGCAGCCAGCCCCAGTGAGTTCGGTCGAACTCTCGGTCGTCGTCCCCTGCTACAACGAGGCCGGGAACCTGCCGGAGCTCGTGGCCCGGCTCCTGAGCGTCTTCGAGAAGCGCAAGGTCCGGGGCGAGATCGTCCTCGTCAACGACGGCAGCCGCGACGACACCGGCCCGGTCATCGATTCCCTGGCGAAGACGCATCCCGAGGTGGTGCCCGTCCATCACGAGAAGAACCGGGGTCTCGCCGCGGGCTGGGACTCGGGGGTCGCCAAAGCCACCGGGGTGTACGTGTGCCTGATCGACGCCGACCTCCAGTATCAACCCGAGGACGTGGCCCGCCTGCATCGCGAGCTGCTGCACACCCGGGTCGACATGGTCCAGGGCTACCGCAGTTCCATCGGGCGTCAGCGCGATTCTCGGTACCACCTGTCGAAAGGCCTCAACACCCTCCTCAACACCATGTTCGGGATGCGCCTGCGCGACAACAAGTCGGGTTTCGTCATCGCCCGGCGGGAGACGCTCGCCGACATATTGCATCGCCGGCTGAAGTACGCGTACTTCCAGACCTTCATCGCGGTCTCCGCTCACGCGAAGGGGTACTCGATCCGCGAGATCGAGACCGTGTTCGAGACGCGCCTGGTCGGCCAGAGCTTCATCCCGAGCTTCCCCCTCCGCCTCATCGCCCGCGTTCTCGCCGACCTCGCGAAGGGGTTCGTGGAATTCCGCCTCGCCCCCAAGCAGGAGAGCCTGGTCGCCGATTTCCTGAAACGGCACCCGCCGTCGCGCGCCGACGAGGAGTTGTCCTGGTCGCGGCGCCTGCGGCGGGCCGTGTACTTTCGAACCATGCCCCTGCACGCGTGGCTGCTCACGCGTCGCACCGAGCTCTACTACCGCGAACTGAAGCAGAGCCAGTGGCTGTCGCTCCCTCAGATGCGCCTGCTTCAGGAGGAAAAGCTGCGACGGCTCAGCCGGCACGCCTACCACCACGTGGGGTACTACCGCGAGCGCATGGATGCGCTCGGGCTTGGTCCGGAGGACATCAAGACCCTCGCGGACCTCGGGAAGCTGCCGCTCCTGGGCAAGGCCGACGTTCGCGAGAACCTTCACTTCGACCTGTTCTCCGACAATCACGACAACGACCGCATCCTGCGCATCGCCACCTCGGGCTCCACCGGCGAGCCGTTCGTCTGCTACGCGGACCAGCATCAGCTCGAGATCCGCCTCGCGTCCACCCTCCGGGCGATGGAGTGGGCGGGCTGGAAGTTCGGCGATCGTCAGGCGCGGCTGTGGCATCAGACCCTCGGCATGAGCCCGTCCCAGGTCGCGCGCGAGCGGTTCGACGCCTGGCTGCTGCGCCGCCTGTTCGTGCCCGCCTTCGAGATGTCGGAAGGCGCCATGGCCTCGTTCCTCGGCCGGCTCGCTTCGTTCAACCCGGTCCTGATCGACGGTTACGCCGAGTCATTCAACTATCTGGCCGGCCATCTCGGGTCGGCAAAGAGCCGTCCCGATCTGCGGCCCCGCGGAATCATCTCGTCGGCCCAGGCCCTGCCCGACGAGAGCCGGCGGATCATCGAGGAGGCCTTCGGCGCGCGGGTCTTCGACAAGTACGGCAGCCGCGAGTTCTCCGGGATCGCCTACGAGTGCGACGCGCACGAGGGTCACCACGTCATGGCCGAAAGCTACGTGGTCGAGATTCTCAAGGACGGTCGTCCCGCGCTCCCGGGGGAGGTCGGTGAGGTGGTGATCACCGATCTCAACAATCTCTGCCTCCCCTTCATCCGCTATCGGGTGGGCGACCTCGCCGAGGCCATGGACGAGACCACTGCGTGCCCGTGCGGTCGCGGCCTGCCCCGCGTGGGCCGCATCGAAGGCCGGGTTCAGTCGCTGGTGATCGGCGCCCACGGCCGGGTGATGCCCGGAACGTTCTTCTCGCATCTCTTCAAGGACTACGACTACCTCGTCCGCCAGTATCAGGTGGTGCAGGAAGAGCGCGGGGCGATCGTCCTCAAGGTGGTCAAGGGCAGCCGGTTCGCTCCCGACCTTTTCGAAAAAGAAATCCTCTCCGTGCTCCGCCAGTATCTGGGCGAGGAGACCCGAATCGATGTGCAGTTCGTGGATCTCATCCCGCTCGTGCGCACGGGCAAGCGTCAGGCCGTGATCTCGAAACTGAGCCTCGACTTCCAAAGGCTCCAGTACCCCGAGCGCGGCGAGCCCTAACAGGCGGTCGGCCGCATACAGCATCGAACATGGAACACCCTGAGGCATCGACAATGAAGATGGTCGTCAAGACGGTTCTCGCGCTCTCGCTCCTCGGTTCTGCCGTCGCTCCTGCCGCCTCAGGGGCCGTAATGCCCCCGAAACTCCCATCCCTGCGGGAGCAGGATGCCATCCGCCAGGAGTGGCTGAAGCTGCGCCTCGAAAGATTCCTGCCAGCGCTGATGCGGCGGCACGGGGTATCGATGTGGCTGGTGATCAATCGCGAATACAACGAGGACCCGGTGTTCCGCTCGCTGATCTCACCGTCGGTCATGTTCGCGCGGCGGCGCACCATCCTTGCCTTCTTCGATCGTGGCGGCGACAAGGGCGTCGAGCGCCTGGCTCTCGGCGGGGGCACGAACGGCGGCCTCTACGAGATGTACAGGGACCCCGATAACGCTTCTCGGGAGATCATGGGCGATTCGCAGTGGCAGACATTGCGCAAGGTCATCGAGGAGCGCCAGCCGAGCACCATCGCGATCAATGTCTCTCACACTCACGCCTTCTCGGACGGCCTCTCCGCGGGAGAACGGGAACAGCTCGAATTGTCCCTGGGACCCTGGACGTCAAAGCTCGTGCGCGCCGAGAACCTCCCCCTCGAGTACATCTCCTTGCGCCTGCCCGAGATGGAGCCGCACTACGTGGCCATGATGAAGACCGTCCATGCGCTCATCGCGCGCGCCTTCTCGAGTGAAGTCATCACTCCGGGCAGGACCACATCGAAGGATGTCGAGTGGTGGCTGCGGCAAAGCGTCCATGATCTCGGTCTGGGCGAGTGGTTTCCGCCGACGGTTTCGGTCCAGCGCCCAGAGCGCAAGGCGACAGAATTCGCGGCGACCGCTCGTCCGCTTGCGGAAGTCATCCAGCGCGGCGACCATCTCCACGTCGACTTCGGGATATACGCCATGGGTCTCGCCACAGACACGCAGCACGTCGGCTACGTCCTGAAGGAGGGCGAGACCGATGCTCCCGCCGGGCTCCAGAAGGCGCTCGCCAATTCGAATCGGATGCAGGACATCGCGTTCGAGGAGATGCGTCCGGGGCGGACCGGCAACGAGGCCCTCGCCTCGATGCTCGCTCGGATGGAGAAGGAAGGGATAGAGGGATCGATGTACTCACACCCCATCAACGACTACGGACATGGCGCGGGGCCGCTGATCGGGCTGTGGGATCGACAGGAGGGCGTCCCCGGGAGGGGCGACGTGACCCTTCTCCCGAGCACTTGGTTCTCGGTCGAGTTGCAGGCCTCCACTCCGGTCCCCGAATGGGGCGGGCAGAAGCTGCGGTCAGCCCAGGAAGAAGATGCGATTCTCGGCCCCGAAGGGAGGATGCGATGGGTCCTGGGCCGGCAGACGAGTTACCACCTCGTCAAGTAGGGGCGATCGCGCTTGACTACAGGCCGATCGCGATCGCGGCCGCGACCCCGATGGCGCCAAGCGCGAGCAGTATCCCGAATATGGGCAAGGCGAACCGGATCCACTTCTCGAAAGGAACGTTCGCCGCAGCCAGGATGGCCATCATGCCGCCGTTCGTCGGGGTGACGATGTCGGTGAGGCCGGCACCGTACTGATAGGCCAGGACCACGGCCTGGCGCGGGATGGAGACGAGGTCTCCAACCGGAATGAGGACAGGCATGGTGAGGACGGCCTGACCGCTCACGCTTGGCACCGGAACGTGGATGCCGACGTGAAGGATCAGCATTCCCAGCGCCGAGGCGTAGGACGGGAGCGACTCGAGCGGGGTGACCAGGGAATACACGAGGGTGTCGATCACATGCCCCTGGTCGAGGACGACGGAGATGGCACGCGCGATGCCGATCAGCATGGCGGCCGTCGCCATCGAGGCGAAGCCTTCCCCGAATGCGAGGGCGGTCCCCGAGGCGCCCAGGCCCCCGACGAGTCCAGCCACGATCCCCATCGCGACGAACGGAGCGGCGAGCTGATCGAAGTCCCAACCGAACTTGATGATCCCGATCATGAAGACTCCGAACGAAAGCGCGACGCTCAGGAGAATGACGAGATTCCGGCCGCCCACAGAGGGTTCCCCTCCCTGCTCGGGGGCCGCGATTTCCTCGGTCAGCCGGTTCCTTCCCGCGTAGCGCATGGTCGCGGCAATCCAGACGGCGGTCGCGGCCAAGAGGAATACCATGCGGAAAGTGGCGCCCGAACCGGGTTGCAATTGCGAGAGCTTCTGGGCGATCAGCACCTGAAACGGATTGAGAGGACTGAAGGAGGCCCCGACCGCCGCGGATCCTGCGCTGATGGCCACGGCCACCACCGGATCCAGCCTGAGGCGCCGGGTCAGAATCAGCAGAACCGGAATGAGGGCGATGATCTCCTCCTGCATGTTCTCCAGGGCTCCGAGAGTGGCGAACAGCACGGCCACGACCGGAATGACTGCCATCCCCCGGCCGGCGGCGCGGGTCACGAGCGTGTCCACCAGCGAGCGCAGCGCGCCCGTCTTGTCGACCGCCGTGAAGGCGCCCCCGAGCAGGAAGACGAAGAAGATCACGGAGCCCGCATCCGCCATGCCCCTGGGGATCGCGACCAGAGCCTCGAGAGGGGATATCGGGTTCGGCATCGCGGGCCGGTAGGAGCCGGCGGTCACGACGTCGCGGCCGGTCGCTTCATCCTTGTGGCGGTCGTACTGTCCCGCGGGTAGAACCCAGGTGGAGGCGGCGGCGACGGCGACGCACACGAAGAGCAGGGACAGCGGGTGCGGGAACTTCATGGGCGCGGCTCTCGACTATAGCTTCAGGCTCGCGGGCCCCGGGACGCACGCTGGTTTAAGGTGCGCCGAACCATGGGAGTCGAAGGCGAACCTCAAAGCGCTCGGGCCATCCGAGGATTTGTCGCGCCTCAGACGCTGTTGAACGAGGTGCATAACACCGCACCCTGGCTCCCCCGACCTGAGCAGACCCCGGCCGGAGACGTCCTCGACCTCGCCCGCGGTCCTTTCGGGTTCCACGGCGTCCTGGCGGGCTATCGACTGGAGTGCGCGGCCCAGCAGGCGCTCGCCAACGATCGCACACTCGACTACTTCGGGCTCTGCCTCGCCTGCCATCACGCTACCGTTGCCACCTTCGTCCCCACCGACGTCGACACCAAGATCCGCGGCCTCCTGTGGCGCCTCATCAAGGATCCCGCCCAGCTCGATTCGATGATCGAACTGACCGAGGCCTTCTGCTCGTGGGACGTGGCCTCGGTCTCGAGGCGCGCGGTCAGTGTGCCGGACCTCGGAATCTTCGCGGGTCATCACGGAGAACGGCTCTCGGTCCTGGTCGCCGCGCTCGGCCGGGCCATCCATCTGGGCCGAATAGACTTGGCCGGTCGGATGCGCGACCGGATCACGGCGGAACTCACACGCGAATCGCGAGGCCTGACCGCGCTGTTGTCCATGCGCAAGGATCTCGACGTACTGCGCATGGCCGCGGTGATGACCCACAATGCGGGGGACATCGACCAGTCGATTTCCTTCTGGCCGCAGTCGCCCGCCCATACCGCGGCGGCCGCGGAGATCAGACGCCTCGCCCATGAGAACGTCCGGCCCTGGAGCGGAAGCTTTGCCCTGGCCGCCCGGATCTACAAGGCGACGCTCGCGCCGGAGGGCCATCGCAACTATCCGCTGCGACCGATCCGGTCGCTCCGCCAGTCGTACGACTTCCTTATCGAGACCGCCCCCTTCCTGGACGACTGGGGAGAGAGGCTGGCCAGGGACACCCGGCTCGAAGATCCGGATCGCAGCGAGATTCTCGAGGCCCTGGTCATGGGCTGCCACAGGATCCAGGGCCAGCGCGGGTACCAGCGCGCCGCCGCCGGGATGGTCCTCGGCCTCGGGAATCGCGTCGACGCGGTCGTGTCGGGAATGCCGGCGCGGGCGAGGAGCGAGTTCAAGGACGCCGAGCTCCGAAAGGCCATGGCCGTTCCCCGGGTTTCCTTCGAGTCGTCGATGAGGTCAATGCTTCGAAGGGTCCTGCGAGACTGACCCGGCGCACCGGTTAGGGCAGCCGGGCCCGGTGTGATATATATTAATGAGTTGTTATTCATTAATAGCCGCTCGATCGACGAGGAAGAACTCCTGTGACCGAAACGAACACGCAAGCGAAGGCCGCCGGCAAGAACGTGAGCGAGCTCGAAGCCCGCCAGGTCGCGGAGGCCGCGCGCGAAACGCAGTGGAAGCACCCGAGTTTCGTGAAGGAGCTCTTCCTCGGCAACTTCCGTCTGGATCTCATTCATCCCTATCCCATGACCGGCGACGAGCGGCCCGAGTTCCGGGAGTTCTACGAGAAGTTCAAGGCCTTCCTCAAGAAAGAGGTCGATCCCGCGGAGATCGACCGCACCGGCGAGTATCCCGAGCACGTCCTCGACGGCCTGAGGAAGCTGGGTGCTTTCGGCATGAAGATCCCGAAGGAATACGGCGGCCTCGGCTTCACCAACGTCGAATACAACCGCGTCATGAAGCTGCTCGGAACCTACTGCGGTAACGTCGGAGCGCTGCTCTCCGCGCACCAGTCGATCGGCGTGCCTCAGCCGGTGAAGAACTTCGGAACGCCCGAGCAGAAGAAGAAGTACCTCCCCCGCTGCGCCCGAGGCGAGATCTCGGCTTTCGCGCTCACCGAACTCGGAGTCGGCTCCGACCCGGCGCGTGTCACCACCACCGCGGAGAAGACCGAAGACGGTTCGGCGTACATCCTCAACGGCACCAAGCTGTGGACCACCAACGGGACGCTGGCCAAGCTCCTGGTCGTGATGGCCTGCGATCCGAAGACCCACAAGATTTCCGCGTTCATCGTGGAGACCGAGTGGAAGGGTGTCGCCATCAAGCACCGGTGCCGTTTCATGGGCCTCAAGGCCCTGTCGAACGCGGTCATCAACTTCGACAACGTGCGCGTTCCCGTGGAGAACCTGGTGGGCGGCGAGGGACGGGGTCTCAAGATCGCGCTCACCACTCTCAACGACGGCCGGCTCTCGATTCCCAACATCTCGGCGGGCACGGTGAAGGCCGCGCTCGAAACCGTCCGCAACTGGGCGAGCGTCCGCGTTCAGTGGGGGCGGCCGGTCGGCCGCCACGAGGCGGTCGGACACAAGATCGCGGACATGGCCGCCACTGGTTTCGCCATGGAGGCGCTCGTGGAACTCGCGACCCAGATGTCGGATCGCGGCGGCGCCGACATAAGGCTCGAGGCCGCGGCGGCCAAGGAATGGAACAGCGCGCGAGGCTGGGAGATCGTCGACGACCTCATGCAGATCCGCGGCGGGCGCGGCTACGAGACCGAGGGCTCGCTCGAATCGCGAGGCGAGTCGCCCATTCCCGTGGAACGACTGATGCGCGACTTCCGGATCAACCGGATCTTCGAAGGCTCGAGCGAGATCATGCACCTCTTCATGGCCCGCGAAGCCGTGGACAAGCACCTCGACGTCGCGGGCGCCCTGGTGAATCCGAAATCGACGACCGGCGAGAAGGTCGCGGCGCTGCCGAAGATCGCCGCCTTCTATTCGTGGTGGTACCCGACACGGTTCTTCGGCTGGGGCCACTGGCCCCGGTTCTCCGAGTTCGGCGCGCTGGCGAAGCACCTGCAGTTCGTGGATCGGCGTTCGCGCAAGCTCTCGCGCTCGAGCTTCCACGGAATGGCGCTCTATCAGGCCGGACTCCAGAACAAGCAGGCCTTCCTGTTCCGGCTCGTCGACATCGTGAACGATCTCTTCGCGATCTCCGCGGCCTGCGTCCGCGCCCAGGCGCTGGTGGCGGCCGGAAAGCCGGAGGCCCGGGAGGCCGTGGAGCTCGCCGACCTCTTCTCGCGCAACGCGAGCCGGCGGGTCGACGCCGCCTTCAAGGCCCTGTGGAGCAACGATGACGCTCGCAAGTACAGGGTCGCGAAGCATGTCCTCGACGGGAAGCACGTGTGGATGGAAGACGAGCTGATGGGCCTCTCCGAGGCCGGCGCGCACCGGAAGGAAGAGCCGGGCTCGCAACCGCGCGCGGTCGCGTAGTCGGGGGCGCGCGGCGAACCCTCCCCAAACCAAGGTATCTTCCCCGCCATGCGAAGGATCCTGGTCACCGGAGCGCTCGGACAGATCGGGTCCGAGCTCGTCGTCGCTCTCAGAGGGCGGTATGGCAGCGAGGCGGTCATCGCTTCCGATATCCGTCTGCCCCCGCTCGAGACCCTGCGCCCGGGTGAGCGTTTCGAATTCCTCGATTCCACCAACGCGCGGCAGATCCAGGACATTATCCGAAACGGCGAGGTGGGGACGGTCTATCACCTCGCCGCTCTGCTCTCCGCCACTTCCGAGGAGAAGCCTCACGTCGCCTGGGAACTCAACATGGGCGGGCTCTACAAAGTCCTCGAAGTGGCGCGACAGCACGACTGCAAGGTGTTCTTCCCGAGTTCGATCGGCGCCTTCGGCCCGGGCACGCCCAAGGACAAC
>Ga0154020_10005936_pt1 | contig 14318 bp, 16 predicted proteins | sample Klosneuvirus_201_FD_109709 | JGI IMG/M metagenome (GOLD analysis project Ga0154020, IMG submission 109709) | Active sludge microbial communities from wastewater, Klosterneuburg, Austria - Klosneuvirus_20160825_MG | ecosystem: Engineered > WWTP > Aerobic digester > Activated sludge | place...
CGAGGCGCGCTTCGTCGCGATGGTCGCCGAGGTGCGCCGCGCCCTTTCGCTCGAGGAGGGCGCGATCGGCCTCGTCTACCCGACCGAGCTCACCGAGGACCTCTCGCTCGTGCGCCTCTACCGGCGCTGGCTCGAGGCCGCGGGACACGAGGTCGTCCTCGGCTCGCCCTACAACCTGCGCAAGGGCCCGGGCGGCGAACTGCTCCTGTTCGACACGCCCATCTCGGTCGTCGTCCGCCACTACAAGACCGACTGGTGGGGCGAGCGCATCTCGGCGTGGGACGACGAGCGCGTGCCGGACGAGGAGCCGCTGCGCGAGCCGCTCGAGCTCCTGTTCGACGCCATGCTCGACCGCCGGTGCGCGGTCATCAACCCGTTCGGCTCGGTGCTCACCCAGAACAAGCGGGCGCTCGCGTTCTTCTGGGAGCACCTCCACCGCTTCTCGCCCGGCGCGCAGGCGGTCATCCAGCGCCACGTGCCGCTCACGCGCCGCCTCGAGATCATGCACCCCGAGCAGCTGATCGCCGAGCGGGCCGACTGGGTGCTCAAGAGCGACTACGGCGCCGAGGGCTCCGAGGTCGTCGTCGGCCGCGCGGTGACCGACGAGGTGTTCCGCGCGACCCTCGCCCACGCCCGCCCCGGCCGCTGGATCGCGCAGCGCCACTTCGAGGCCAGGAAGGACCCGCGCCTCGGCGTGATCAACCACGGCGTCTTCCTCGTGGCCGGCGAGGCCGCGGGGCTCTATCTCCGGGGACAGGAAGGCCCCACCGACGAGCGCGCCCTCAGCGTGCCCGTCCTCGTGCAAGCATGAACAAGACCCTCCTCTGGTTCGGACTCGCGAAGGTCGGCTTCGGCGTCGTCGTCGGCGCCTTCGGCGTGTTCCTCGGCCTGCGCCTCCTCTCGCTGCTCCTCCGGCAGAAGGACGCCGACGGCGAGCTCGCGAAGGGCAACATCGCGGTCGGCATCCTGCAGGCGGCGAGCGTGCTGTCGCTCGGACTGCTGCTGCAGCACGCGGTCAGTGCCACGTTCGACGCGATGGATCTGCTCTACCGCGGTCGCGAGTTCGTGCCCGCGATGCTCGGGCGCTTCGCCGTCTACGCGACGCTGCACGTGGGGCTCTCGCTCATCATCGGCTCGCTCGTGATGGCGCTCGGCGTCAGCATCTACGGGCGCCTCACGCGCGGCGTCGACGAGCTCGCCGAGGTGCGCCGCGGCAATCCGGCGCCCGCGCTCGTGCTCGCGTGCGTGATCGTCGTGATGGCGCTCGTCGTGGAGCCGGGGCTGCGCGCGGCGCTCGACGGCCTCCTCCCGTTGCCGGTGCTCCCGCGCGACGTCCTCCAGGTCACCAACTGATGCGGCGGGGGCTCCTGCTCGTGCTCGCGCTCCACCTCGGCGGCTGCCAGGTGGTGGCCGACATGATCGAGGAGGCCAAGAAGGTCCAGTTCGAGAACTCGCCGCCGCAGAAGCCCAAGACGAAGTCGAAGGTCGACAAGGTGCCCAAGCCCAAGGCGCCCGAGCCGGAGGACGACGAAGAGGACGACGACACGCCGCCGACCAAGGTGCCCGCGCCGGTCGTGAAGGCCAACGTCGTCGATCTCGGCGTGGCCGCGTACCCGAAGCCGACCGACGGCACGCCCGCGGCGTTCAGCTTCAAGGTGCCGACCCTCGCGCCGTCGCAGCACAAGGTCGGCTACGACCTCGACCCCGACGAGCGCAAGGCGATCGGCAAGTTCTACAAGGACTACGCCAAGTCGGTCTCCTGGAAGCGCCTCGACGAGAAGTCGTTCTCGTGGAAGCCCCCCGCGGGCTGCGAGACGGACATGCACTGCGTCTACGCGACGCTGGCCAAGCGCAACAAGCCCGACATCGAGGTGCTCACCGCCCGGTTCCGCGCGCGGGCCGAGCAGCAGAAGCTCAACGCCCTGCAGACCGCGCAGCTCGTGATGGCGTTCGTGCAAGCGGTCCCCTACGAGATCCCCGACGACCCGTTCGGCATCAAGCCGCCAGCGCTGGTCCTCGCGGAGCGCCGCGGCGACTGCGACAGCAAGTCCTTGCTCGGCCACGTCATCCTCAAGTCGCTCGGGGTCGACACCGTGATCGTGAGCTCGCAGGCCCACGCTCACACCCTGCTCGGGATCGCGCTGCCCGCGTCCGGCACCACGTTCAAGTTCAAGGGCACCAACTACGCGTTCGCCGAGACGACGGCGATTGGCTCGCCCATCGGCTTCATGAACCCCGACCTCAAGTCGCCGAGCGACTGGCGCGTGGAGTACGGGCCGTAGGGGTATGCTCGCCGCCATGCGATTCCGCTTCCCCGACCCCGAAGACGCGAAGGAACAGAAGGCGCGCGAGCGCGTCGAGAAGAAGATCGATTCGTTCTGGGCCGCCCTCGCGAAGCGCGCGGACGACCTCGACGCGCTCTTCTCGCGGCGCGCCTCGTGGGACCTCCCGGCGTTCATGCAGAAGCACCTCGGCGCCGTGCACGAGAACCTGCGGTGGGAGTTCGGCCCCGCGCGCAAGGGCCACGGCCATCGGCTCGTCGTCACCCCCGAGGGCGAGCACGCGCTCGTGCCGCTGGTCGAGTTCATGCTCGCCCGCGCGCCGCGCCTCCGCGGCTGGGAGTTCTACGGGGGCCGCCAGGCCGAGACCGGCGAGTGGCTCGTCGCGACGATCGAGGGCCGCACCGGCCGCCCGATGCCCAAGACCAAGGTCGGCGTCAGCGCGGGCGCGCACGGTCGCATCGACCTCGTGTTCGAGCTCGCGGGCCTCTCCGAGAAGGACGCCGAGTCGACGGCGCTCTTGCTCGCCGAGACGCTGCTGGGTGAGGACGTGCTCGACACGTGGATCGGCGCGATCTCGGTGGAGGCACCGACCAAGAAGCGGAGGCTCTCGCTCGACGCGGTGCCGGCCGCGGTGGAGGCCGCGATCGCCGCCGTGCAGAAGGCGCTCCCCAAGAAGCCGGCCGTCGATCGCCTCGCGCGCGCGGAGTGGACCCTGTTCCAGGGCGACCCACCCGAAGCCGAGGACTACGGCGACCAGGACGACCTCATCGTCGCCCCGACGATGGTGCCCGAGGTGTTCCAGGCGGTGCGGGCCCCGGGCTACTCGGATCGCCGCTTCTCGCGCCACGGCGAGGTGTTCGCCTACGTGAAGATCGACGGCCGCAAAGGCCTCGCCGGGTCGCGCTTCGAGGATCGCGACGACATCCAGGAGGCGCTCGACAAGGTGCTGGTCAAGCCACGGCTCGGCGCGGTGGTCGGCGGCGGCACGGGGCGCATCTACTCGTACGTCGAGCTCGCGCTGCTCGATCCGAAGCGCGCGCTGCCGAAGATCCGCAAGGTGCTGCGCGACGGCGGCGTGCCGCTCCGCTCGTGGATCCTGTTCCACGACCCCACGCTCGGGGACGAGTGGCTCGGGGTGCACGCCAAGACGAAGGCCCCGCCGCGCCCCTGAGGTCCTGCAGACCCTCGATCGCCGATCGAGCATGATTTGCCTGGTCCGGTGAAAATACTGGCGCCAGTACTGTCTGGGTTCACCGGCGGACTCGCGCACGGTCGCGCTCGTGGGCTCGTAACGCTCCGCTCGCGCCGTGCATCTGCTGCCTCGGGGGCGCGGAGGAGCGCTGGATGTTCGCGATCACCATTGCCGGCGAGGGCACCGCCGAGGTCGACAGGATCTCCTCGGTGCTCCGCGGGCGGCGATTCCGGGTGGAGACCTTGGGAGAGCGGCGAGCCACGGAGCGTCGTGGGCCCAGCGATGGGCTCGTGGTCGTCAGCACCAGCAGCGATCGGATGCAGATCACGAAGGTGGTGGTCGAGGCCCGTCGCGACGACGACGTGCGCTTCCTCCCCTTCGCGCTCGTGACGCGGACCGCCGAGCGGGGGACCGCCCAGGCCTTCGGGGCCAAGGCGTTCGTCCATTTCGACGGCAGCCCGGAGGAGCTCGCCACCGAGGTGCGTCGGATGATCCTTCGCGAGCAGGAGAGCGCTGCGTTCGTGCACCAGCTCGAGGGAGAGATCGGCGCCCTGCGCCTGGGCGATCTGCTCGACACCCTGCGCCGCGCCGCCAAGGACGCGGTGATCCGGGTCGTGCAGGGCGCCGCCCGCGGAGCGATCCGCGTGCGCGGAGGGGTCCCGATCTCCGCGACCTTCGACGCGCTCACCGGCCGTCCGGCGCTCGATGCCCTGCTGGGCGTCAACTCGGGGCGGTTCCGCGTGGAGCTCCGGGGGGTCGACGACACCGACGAGTTCGGCGCCCACGACGCACTCACGGCCCGCGTGCTGGTCGACGAGCCGGACCATTCGCCACGCCCGACCTCCACCTCCGCCCAGGCCCCCGATGCAGCGCTGGCGGCGGCGCTCGCCAACGCGGTCACCGCCTACGCGCGCCGCTGGATGTCCGAGGGCCTCGTGGCCCGCGAGCTCGAGGGCGCGCGCGTCGAGCTCCTGGTCGCCCACCCGGCGCTCGGCTCGTTCCGGGTCTCGCCCGCGGGGATCGTCGTCGTGGAGAACGTTCGGGGCGCGTCGCAGGTCGGGGGCGCGGGAATCGGCCGCTGGATCGCGCGCGCGCTCGAGCGGCTCGACCAGCAACGCCCCGGGCGCTTCGGGGCCGTGCGCGTCACCGAGGTGGTCGGTGGCCTCGGGCGGCTGCTCGACCAGGTGGGTTGGCGCGCGGACTTCGAGGCTGCCACCGGAGGTGCGCGATGAACCAGGTGATCACCGAGATCGAGTCCGTCGAGCGCATCGCCCACCTCACGCGTGAAGAAGTCGACGCGCTGCCCTACGGCCTCATGGTCTTCGACGTCGACGGCACGGTGCACCTCTACAACCGCTACGAGTCGCTGCTGTCGCGGCGAGAGCCCGACGAGGTGATCGGCCGCAGCTGGTTCCGCGACGTGGCGCCCTGCACGCGGGTCGCCGCGTTCGAGGGCAGATTCCGCGCGTTCGTCGCGCGGGGGGATCGGAGCGAGGTCGTGCGCTTCGGCTTTCGCTTCCACTTCCTGCACGGCGCGCAGGACGTCGAGGTCACCTTCGCCCACGCGCCCGACCCGGGGCGCGTGTTCGTGATCGTCGCGCGTCGGGTGCTCTCGGACACCGGCGAGCCCCTCGACGTCACGGTGCCGGTGACCACCAGTGTCGAAGACGGTCGCGCGCGCGGCGGTCTCGGCGCTGCGCTCGCGCCGCCGCGGTCGTTCTGGACTCGTCTCTTCGACGTGGTCGACCGGCCTGCTCTCGACGCCGCCGCGGAGGCGTGGGGCGAGGCGCTGCTCGAGGGCGCCGAGGCCTACGCCGAGCGGGTCCACGGCAAGCCCCTCTCCGGGCTCTCCACCTTGCTGGCGGTCGCGCTGATCGACGACGCCTTCGCGGCCCAGGGGCTCGGACGCGTCGAGCTGGACTTCGGAGGACGCGAGCGCGGCGTGCTCGGCTTCGCGGTCCGCGCGGTCGACCTCCCGGCGGGCATGGAGCGGGTGCTCTACCCCGCCGTCTTGCGCGCCGTCGCGCGCGGCCTCACGGGACACGACCTGGAGTGCTTCGTCTTCGGCCACCGCGGCGAGTTCCTGCGCATCGCCGCGACCACGGCGGACAAGGTCGCCGTGTTGCGGGGGTGGTCCACGAGCGGCGTCGCCACCGACGAGATCGCCCAGCGCGCAGGCCTCGAGGTGTGGCGATGAGCGAGCCCGAAGCCGACACCGAGGAGTCGTTGGGCGAGCTCCTCTCGCGGTTCGCGTGGGACGAGCGCCTCGACGACGAAGACGCCCCCGACGAGCCCTGACGCGTGGCCTCGGTCGTCGTCGTGGGTGCGGGCGCGGGGGGCCTGGTCGGGGCGGGCTACCTGCGCGCCGCGGGTCACGACGTCCTGCTGCTCGAGGCCAAGGCGCGGGTCGGCGGCTGCGCCTCGCGGTTCTCGGTCGGCGACTTCACCTTCCTGGCGGGCGCCACCACGGTCATCGGGCTCGAGCCCACCATGCCGCTCGGGCGCGTCCTCGCCGAGCTCGGGGTGGCGATCGATGCAACGCCTCTGTCGCCTGCGTTGACGGCGTGGCACCACGGCGAGCCGCTGGTGTTCTCGACCGACGTGGAGGCGAACGCGCGCGCGCTCACGCTCCGGTACGGGGCCGCGCTGGGGCGCTTCTCGACCGCGTGCGTGGAGATCGCGGAGCGCGCGTGGCGCCTGATCGGTGCGGCGCCGTTCCCGCCCGCGAGCACCATGGATCTCGCAAGGCTCGGCGCGACGGGCGCGGCGTGGGCCTCGCTTCCCCACCTCCTGACGACGACCGAGGCTCTCCTCGGGCGCTGCGGGGAACCGACCGCCGACGCCCGCGCGCTGGTCGACGAGCTCCTCGTGATCTCCACCCAGGCCTCGGCGCGCGACTGTCCGGCGCTCTTCGGCGCCATCGGCATCGAGTACCTGCAGCGCCCGCTGTTCGCTCCGCGCGGAGGCCTCGCCGGCCTGCTCGAGGCGCTCGGCGACGCGCTGGTCGAGAAGGGGGTCGACCTTCGCACCGAGGTCACGGTCGAGCGGGTCGAGGAACTCGCCGAGGGGTTTCGCGTGCACACGAGCCGGGGTGTGTTCGTCGCCGACGCGGTGCTGCTCGACCTCACCCACTGGGACGCGGCCCGGCTCGTAGACGGGCCGACGCGCGCGGCCTTCGAGCGACAGGCTGCGCGCCACTCGAAGGGCCCAGGGGCCATCGGCATGTACCTCGGCGTGGACGACGTGTTCGACGACGTGACGCCCTACCACCAGCTCGTGCTCGACGAGCCGCTCACCGGGACCCACGCGCGGTCGCTGTTCGTGACGCTGTCCCCGCGCGAAGATCCGGAGTTCGCGCCCGCGGGGCGGCGGGCGATCACGGTCAGCGGACACGTGGACGCCGACGCGGTCGCGGCTCTGTCGGACGCCGGGCACCAGGAGTTCAAGGGGACACTCGAGCGTGGGATCCGCGCGGCGCTGCACCGTGTGTTTCCCCGTCTCGTCGGGGCGCGCGAGCACGTCGCGATGACCGCAACACCGCGCACGTGGGAACGCTACACGGGGCGCGCACGCGGTCGGGTCGGGGGGCTGCCGTTCACGTTCGACACGCTGCTGCACGGGTATCCGACCGGGTTCACGAAGAACCCGCGGCTCGCGCGCGTGGGCGACACGGTGTTCCCCGGCCAGAGCGTGGTCGCGGTGGCGTGGGGGGCGCGCCGGGTGGCGGGAGCGCTGACGCGCTCGCTGCGCTGATCGGCCAGCGAGTCGGCCGATGGGAGCACTCCCTGAACGATACAGGGCCCGGGGCGTCGTCACCGACCGGGCCCTGTCTCGGTCTGACGACCTGGACGACTACTCGTCGAAGACGCCCGGACAGACCGTCTTGTAGCTCTTGGCCGACGACTCGATCATCGTCTTGCAGCTCGCCTCGAGGCCCGTCTTGCCCGGGCCGTCGGCGGCGGTGAGCCACGCCTTGCGCGTGGAGTCGGCCGAGGTCTTCAGGGTCTTCGCGGTGTCGGCGCCGAGCTTCGTCTTCTCGGAGCACTTGTCCATCTTGTCGAGGTACTCGTCGCAGGCCTTGATGCCGATCTTCTTCTTGTCGCCTTCCTCGGCCTTGTCCTTCTTCTCGTCCTTCTTGTCGTCGTCGTCGTCCTTCTTCTTCTTCTTCTTGTCCTTGTCGTCGTCGTCGTCGTCGCTGCTCTTCTTCTTCTTCTTCTTGCCCTTGTCGTCGTCGTCGTCCTTCTTGTCCTTGTCTTCCTTCTTCTCTTCCTTCTTGTCGCACCCGACGACGGGGGCGAGCGCGAAGACGGCGACGAGCAGCATCCAGATCTTGTTGTGCATGGCGGTCCCTTTACCTCAAAGTGCGGCGCGGATCTGCTCAGCCAGGGCGCGCCCCCCTTCGGCGTCGAGCTTGCCTGCTGGCCAGCCGACCCCGAGCCCGGCCACGTCGTCCGGCTTCGGGATGACGTGGAAGTGCACGTGGAACACCGCCTGGTGGGCGAGCGGTCCATTGTTCTGGAGCACGTTGTAGGCGGTGCATCCGGTCGCCTTCATGACCGCGCGACAGAGCCGCGGGAGCACCCGGCCGATCGCCGCCGCGGACTCGTCCGACAGCGCGTCGAGCGTGGCCGCGGGCTCTTTCGGGATGACCAACGTGTGACCGCGCGAGAGCGGACCCACATCGAGGAACGCGAGAACGTGCTCGTCCTCGTACACCTTGTGACAGGGGATCTCCCCGCGGAGGATCTTGGAGAAGATGGTTTCGGCCATGAGGACGGAATGATAGCCGAGCCGCCTCCGACCGCAGCATATACTGGCGGACATGCGGTACGGCTCCCTCCTCGGTCCTTCCGTCGGTCTCCTCTTCGTCGCCGGCATGGGCACCATGTTCGGCATCGGCGCGTGTGGAGGCAGCGACGGCTCCGGCGGCGACAACCCGGAGGACACCGGCGGAGGGTTCAACGTCGACGCCGACAACGGCTGTCCGGCGGGGAAGACCACGTCGGTCAGCGGCACGGTGTACTCGCCGGCCAAGAGCTCGCCCGACCCGATCTACAACGCCGCGGTGTTCATCCCGGCGCAGTCGACGCTCGATCCGTTCCCGCGCGGCGTGCGCTGCGATCGGTGCGGCACCCTCGAGGGCACCAAGGTCAAGGTCTCGGCGCTCACCGGGAGCGACGGCAAGTTCCGCCTCGAGAACGTCCCCGCCGGCAAGAACGTGCCGTTCGTGGTGCAGATCGGCCGCTGGCGCCGCAAGGTCACCATCCCCGAGGTGAAGGCCTGCGAGGACACCCCGCTCCCCGCCGAGCTCACCCGCCTGCCGCGCAACCAGGAGGAGGGCGACATCCCGCTCACCGCGATCGTCACCGGCCGCGCCGATCTCCTGCAGTGCGTGCTCCGCAAGATCGGCATCGAGGACAAGGAGTTCTGCGAGCCGCTGCCCGACGGCCGCGGACGCATCCACGTGTTCAAGTCGCTCAACGGCACCGACATCGGCAGCGGCACCATCGGCGGTTCTTCGCTCTACAAGAACCTCGACTTCATGAAGAAGTACGACCAGCTCCTCCTGCCGTGCGAGGGGAGCGCCCGCACCACCGACAAGGACGCGACCGCGATGGGCAACCTCGTCGCCTACGCGAATGGCGGCGGCAAGGTGTTCACCACGCACTACGGTTACGTCTGGCTCCAGAGCTCGACCGACGCGCAGTGGAAGAACCTCACCACCTGGGCCACCACGACCGACTCGATCGCCAAGCTCCCGGCGACCATCGACCAGAGCTTCCCCAAGGGCAAGGCGATGGCCGAGTGGCTGCAGCTCGTCGGCGCGACCACCAAGCTGGGCGAGTTCGAGATCAACGACGCGCGCGTGGACATCACCGCGGCGCCGAAGGCCCCCGCGCAGACGTGGATCCGCTCCACGACGCCCGCGAGCACGCAGCACTTCACCTTCAACACGCCGATCGAGAAGCCGACGGCCGAGCAGTGCGGGCGGGTGATCTACAGCAACTTCCACGTGGTCGGGCTCGACGACTTCTCGACGCCGTACCTGTTCCCCGCCGAATGCACCGACGGTCCGCTGACGCCGCAGGAGCGCGTGATCGAGTTCATGCTGTTCGACCTCGCGAGCTGCATCCAGCCGGACACCGACCCGCCGAAGGCGCCGAAGTAGTCGAATAGAAGCGGCGTCGACCGCTCACGCTCGCATCAGGCGCGCAGGAGCCACGCCGCGAACGCGATGGAGTGGCCCGCGGCGAGGGCCCAGGTGACCAGGAAATAGGCGGCCTTGCGCCGCTTGTGGCGGAACACCTGCATCCCGAGGAGCGCTCCGGGCCACCCGCCGAGGAGCTCGAGGGCGTGCAGGGTGCGCTCGGGGATGCGTCGCTCGTTGCGCCCCGCGCGGCGCTTGTCGACGCCGAACGCGACGAACGTGATCGCGCTGACCACCGCGTAGATGGGTAGAGCGACCAGGAGGACCTCGACGCGCACCCGCGGAACTGTTTGTCCGCTGGGTGCGCGCGAGAAGGGGGAACGTGTTCAGGCGTCGCGCGCCTTGACGACCAGCATCGTGAGCTTGGCGCCGGCCTGGGTGAAGGTGCCGCTCGTCTCGAGCGCCTTCTCCGCGTCGGCCTTCTTGCCGCCGTGCTGGCAGCGGACGACCTCGGCCGCGACCCGGTGGAAGTGGGCGTGCGCCGCGTCGATGTCGCCGAAGGCGCCGCCGAGATCGGCGCGACCGTCGCCCTTGAGGTACTTCCCGAAGTCACAGCCATCGGGCTTCTCGACGATCTGCGCGTCGAGCTCGAGCTCGCCGGCCATGAACTTCTTGAAGCGCGCCTTCCAGGCGGAGTGCGCCGCGATCGCGGCTTCGAGGTGTTCGCGTCGGGACATGCAGGTGACCTCCCTGCATCCAAGGAACGGACACTTTGGTCCGTTGCGCAGGACACAACGGGACATTTCCCGCGACTCTTTCGGGAAATCGTCAAGTTCTATCGACGCCGCCGCGCGTCCGCCGCGAGCTTGCGGACGAACGCCGGATCGTACCGGCCGTCGACGCGGATCGAGTACCGGAACACCGGCGCGGCCTCGACCCCGTGCCAGTCCATGTCGTTGAACCAGTAGATCGGCGCCTCGACGGGCACGCGCTCCTCGCCGTCGGGGCTCGCGAGCACGAGGCGCTTGCCCGGCCGCGGCGCGAAGTTGAGGCAGTGCGCGACGCCGTCCTTGCCGGGCTCGGTGTCGCGGTGGAACGGCGCGTGGTCGTGGGCCTGCAGCCCGAAGATCACGCAGCGTCCGATCTCCGTGAAGGGCAGGGCGCGGAGGAACGCGAGCGTCTCCGGGAACACGCGCTCGGCGTCCTCGGTGAAGCGCTTGCCCTGGCCCGAGTGCTTGTCCTCCCAGCGGTCGTTCTCGAGCAGGTGGTGGCACACCTTCCACGGAAAATAGACCCCGTGGCGGTAGGCGAGCAGCCGCTGCTGCCGGAGGTTGAGCGGGTGGTCGGTCTCGTCGCCGAACGTGTAGCTGCGGAGCTTGTCGCGATCGAACGCGGTCGGGTCGTCGGCGAGCGCCACGAGATCGCGCAGGTCCTCGTCGGACATGCGCTCGATGGCGAAGCCGAGGTCCTCGTAGCCGTCGTCGACCTGCCACGGCGCGACGACCCCCATCCACTTGAGGCTCCCGCCCGTGCCCTCGCTCTCGAGCTCGGCGAGGCCGCGCGTGATCTCGCGGTCGAGCCGCGGGAAACAGCTGGTGTCGAAGTAGGGCGACAGATCGAGGTAGGGCTGCCCGAACACGCCCCAGAGCTTGCTCATGGCGCCTCCTCGAGGAGCGCGCGCGCCACCCTCGCGTCGAAGGCGTGCACGCCGTCTTCGCACGACGCGTAGGGGCCGGGCACCGCGTGCCCCGAGGCCATGCCGCGCTGCTGCGCCTCGCAGACCGCGCGGTCCTCGGCGTTCACCTGCGCCCAGAACGCGAGGACGTCGTCGGGGTCGCCGGTCGACGCGGGGTGGAAGAACGTGTCGGCGACGACGATCGTGCGGTCGACCGCGCGCGGGTAGAGCCGGTAGGTGAGCAGGTAGTCCGGCTGCAGGCTCGTGAGCAGCGTGGGGAAGCGCATCGCGTCGTGCACGGTACGCAGGTCGGCGCCGGCGGGCACGAGCAACCGGCGCCCGCCGAAGCGGCCGGAGCGCGAGACGGTCTCGGCGCCCTCGACGATCGGCATGCGGCCCCCGAGCCACTCGCCCTCGCCGGACCAGGTGGTCGCGGCGGTGTGGGGGGTCCACCGCTCGAGGCCGCGGTGCACGGGGCCGAAGTGGTGCGACTCCTGGAAGTTCTCGACGAGCAGCTTCCAGTTGGCGGCGACCTCGTTGGTCGTGCGGCCGACGCGCGACAGCTGGCCGAGGTAGGCCGCGGCGAGCCACGGCGGGAGGCGCTCGTCGTACGGCCGGTCGCCCTCGATCCGCACGAACACGAAGCCGCGGTGGCAGGACACGGCCACCTCTCGCAGCGCGCGGCCCTCCTGGCGGGTCCGACCGTCGAGGTCGTATTTCCAGCCGTGGTAGGGGCAGACGAGGTGCTCGCAGCGGCCGCTCCCCTCGACGAGCGGCATGGCTCGGTGCGCGCACACGTTGCGGAACGCGCGCAGCACGAGGTCGTGGCCACGGACCACCACGATGCCCGCGGCGTCGGTCGGCGCGAGCACGAACGCGCCCGGGAGGGCGACCTCCTCCTCGCGGCCCACGCAGATCCAGGAACGATCGAGGATCACCCGTCGCTCGCGCGCGAAGTGCTCGGGGTCCACGTAGCAGGCGGTGGGCAAGGTGTGCGCCTCGCCGAACGGGCGCAGCACTGCCTCGAACTCCGTGCGCAGGCTCACCGGCTCACCCCTTCGTGGCGGGCCACACGTAGCCCGCGATGCCCTCGTCCACGTGGCCACTGCCGATGGCGCTGGCGCGCTCGCTGGTGCTCGTGGTGAAGAGGTGGTCGTTGCCCTTCGCCAGCCGGTAGAGCGGGATCGCGCCGCAGACGGCGCTGGTCGCGATGTAGCCCATCGTGCCCTCCTTCACGCTGCCCGGGGAGCCCTCGCAGGTGGCGCTCGTCGTGTAGAAGTGGAACCCCGACGACAGCACGCACCGGTAGAACGCGACCGTGCCCGGCTGCGCGGCGGCGTAGAGGAAGTAGTAGTCGCCGTACTCGAGCGTGAAGCCCGCGCCCGTGCCCTCGGGCTTGCTCACCGTGTAGAAGTGCTCGCCGCTGCTGCTCTTGTAGAACCGGTTCACCGCGGTGCGACAGCCGTCGAGGTCGTCGCACTTGCCGTTGCAGTCGTCGTCGACGAGGTTGCAGGCCTCGGCCGGAGGGTTGCAGAGGGAGAGGGTGCAGGTGCTGCTGCACGTCCGGCTGCCCGTGGTGCCGCAGCTCGTCGTGCAGGAGACCGGGGCGCTGCCCTGCACGCAGGCGAAGCCGTCGTCGGGCGTGCCGTCGCAGTCGTCGTCCTTGCCGTTGCAGATCTCGACCGGCGAGAGCCCGCAGCCCCCGCAGTTCTTGGTGTCCTTGGCGAAGTCGGCCTCGCAGCCGTCTTTCGGGTCGCCGTTGCAGTTGCCGAACCCTGCGGGGCAGCTGACGTCGCACTTGCTCGCGACGCACGTGGCGGTGCCGCTCGTGGCGGTGCACTTGGCGAAGCAGGCACCGCAGTGACTCGGGTTGGTCGAGGTGTCGACCTCGCAGCCGTCGCTGTCGTTCTTGTTGCAGTCGTCCCAGGGGGCGATGCACGTGCCAATCGTGCACCCGCCGCCCGAGCACTTGGCGATCGCGTGGTCGACCGCGCAGCGCCGGCCGCACACGCCGCAGTTCTCCGGGTCGGTGCCGACGAACGTGCAGAAGCCGTCGCAGCAGGTGCCGGTGCCGCACTCTGTGCTGGCCTTGCAGGGCTTCTTCCCGGCGTCGGTGCCCGCGTCGGCGTCGGGGGTCACGTCGGTCGCGCCGTCGGTCTTGGCGTCGCTGGTCCCCGTGTCCTTCGACGCGTCGGCCGTCTCGCCGCCCGCGTCACTCGCGGCCTCGGCGGTGCTGTCGCCGAGGTCGATCTCGTCCGACCCGGCGTTGGCGCATCCCGCTACCGCGAACAAGGCAAGGAGGAAGCGACGCATGCCCCGCAGTGTAACCGATCTGCGTCGGTCGCCAGGCGTCAGGCCTTCTGCTGGCGCTCGACCTCGGCGCGCAAGCGCTCCTCCTGCGCGCGTAGCTCTGGCGTGAGCGCCTCGCCGAAGTCCTCGGCCTCGCCGATCTGCCGGATCTCGAGCTCGGCCTCCTCGCCCGGCATGCAGTCGGGGCACCGCCGCGCCCACTCGACCGCCTCCTCGATCGACTTCACCTTCCAGATCCAGAACCCCGCCACGAGCTCCTTGGTCTCGGCGAACGGCCCGTCGAGGACCACCTTCTCGCCACCACCGGAGAAGCGCACACGCTTGCCGTTGCGACTCGGGTGCAGGCCCTCGCCTGCGACCATCACGCCCGCCTTCACGAGCTCCTCGTTGTAGTTGCCCATCGCGGTGAGGAGCTTCTCGTCGGGCAGGAGGCCCGCCTCGGAGTTCTTCGTCGCCTTCACGATCACCAGGACCTTCATCGTTCTCTCCTTCTCACTTCGTCAGCACTACGTGTGTCGCGTGGCTGGTCGGGGCGTGTTCGGTGCACCGATAGCCGAGGGAAGCCGTGTCGATGCCCGCCAGCAGGTGCTCGCCTCGCCCGAGCAGCGCCGGCGCGATCGCGAGGTGCAGCTCGTCGATCAGGCCGGCGGTCAGGTACTGGCGCACCGTCGCGACGCCCCCACCGAGGCGGACGTCCTTGCCCAGGGCCGC
>Ga0154020_10005938_pt1 | contig 14310 bp, 12 predicted proteins | sample Klosneuvirus_201_FD_109709 | JGI IMG/M metagenome (GOLD analysis project Ga0154020, IMG submission 109709) | Active sludge microbial communities from wastewater, Klosterneuburg, Austria - Klosneuvirus_20160825_MG | ecosystem: Engineered > WWTP > Aerobic digester > Activated sludge | place...
CGCTGCTGTTCTTCGGCGCCGGCTCGGTGGTGCATTCGACGGGCAGCCGCGACATCGAGCAGATGGGTGGGCTGGCGCGGCGGATGCCGGCGACCGCGCTGCTCTTCCTGATCGGCTCGATCGCGATCTGCGGCCTGCCGCCGTTCAACGGCTTCGTGAGCGAGCTGCTGGTCTACCTTGGCCTGGCGCGCGCGGCGCTGGCTCCAATGGCTCCACTGGCTCCAATCGCTCCAATCGCTGCGCTCGTTCCTGCAGCCCCCTCCCCGGCCTGGGTGGCGGTGGCGGCACCGGTGCTGGCGGCGACCGGGGCGCTCGCCGTCGCCTGCTTCGTCAAAGTGGTCGGGATCGTCTTTCTCGGCAGCTCGCGTTCGGCGGCGCGAGGGGAGGCGCACGAATCGCCGGTTGCCATGCTGGCGCCGATGGCAGTGCTGGCGGTGGCCTGCACGCTTCTCGGTGTCGCGCCCGGCCTGGTCGCGCCGGCGCTCGAGCGCGCGACGGCGGTGTGGGCGGGCGCCGGCCCCTCCGGCGTCGGCGCGCCCGCGCTGCCAGAGTTGGCCGCGCTCGTGCCGTTCGGGTGGGTGAGCGGCGGTGGGCTGGCGCTGGTGGCGCTCGCCGGGCTGCTCTTCGCCGCCGTGCTGCCGGTCTGCCGGCGCGGTCGCCTGCGCCAGCCGGCGCTGCCGACCTGGGATTGCGGCTTCGCGGTCACCGGCGGCAGCTCGCCGCGTCTGCAGTACACCGGCTCGTCGTTTTCCGGCTGGGTCGCGTCGAGCTTCGCCTGGGCGCTGCGCCCGCACGAGCGGCTGCCGAAGATCGACCGCCTCTTCCCGGCGCCCACGAGCTTCGACTCGCGCGTCGAGGACACCGTCCTCGACCGCCTCGTCGGGCCGCGCGTCGAACGGGCGCGCCAGATCGCGGCCCGCCTGCGTGCCTACCAGCAGGGCGAGCTGCAGAAATATGTGCTCTATATCGTGGTGGCCATCGTGGCCCTGCTGCTGTTCAACTTCCGTCTCGACTGGCTGGTGAGTGGGCTGGTGGGCCGATGACGACGCGATCGATTCGAGGTGACGAACAGTGATCGAGACGCTCGCGCACCTCGCAGCGCTGCTGCTGTTTCCCCCTCTGCTCCTGGGTGTCGTCAACCGCACCAAGGCGGTCGCCGTGGGCCGGCGCGGCCCCAGTCTGTGGCAGGCCTACTACGACCTCCGCAAGCTCGCCCGGAAAGAGGTCGCGCTCAGTCGGACGACGACCTGGATCTTCATCGCCGCTCCGGGGATCGCCGTCGCCACGGCCCTGCTCGCCGGTCTGCTCGTGCCTCTCGGCTCGTTCCCGGCACCGATCTCGTTCGCGGGCGACTTCGTCCTGCTCGCCTACCTGTTCGCGCTCGGACGGTTCTTCACCGCGACGGCGGCGCTCGATACCGGCTCGCCGTTCGAGGGCATGGGTGCGGCGCGCGAGGTCGGCTTTGCCTGGCTGACCGAACCGGCGCTGTTCTTCGCCTTCCTGGCGCTGGGCCGACTCTCCGGTTCCCTGCGGATCTCCCAGATGCTGCGCGCGACGGAGGGCGGCCTCTGGCTCGAGCGCACGGCACCGCTGCTCCTCACCGCCGCCGGAATCTTCATCGTCCTGCTCGCCGAATGCAGCCGCATGCCGGTCGATGACCCCAACACCCATCTCGAGCTGACGATGATCCACGAGGTCATGGTCCTCGATCACAGCGGCCCCCTGCTCGGGCTCGTCGAGTACGGCGCCGCCCTCAAGCTCTTCGTTCTCGAGGCGATGCTGCTGCACATCCTGGCGCCGAACGCCGCAGTGGGCGGGTGGCCGGGCTTCGTGTTCTTCCTCCTCGGTCTGGTCGCCATCGCGATCGGCATCGGGATGGTCGAGTCGGTCATGGCCCGCCTGCGGCTGCTGCACGTGCCGACCCTGCTCATCGCCGCCGTCCTCTCCTGCGGCTTCGCCTTCCTGCTGCTCAACCGGTAAGCGCGGTAACTGCCATGGACTCGCTCCTCAGCTCGCTCGTCGCCGGTCTCCTCCTGATCAACCTGGTCGCTCTCGGTACCAGCCGGATCGCCACGGTGGTGCACGCCGTCGCCGTGCAGGGCGTGCTCCTCGGAGTCCTCGCCGTGGCGGCGCACGGCGAGGTCAGCAACCGCGTCGTGGCGCTCGCCCTCGCGAGCGTCGTGCTGAAAGGCTGGCTGATTCCGCTGATCCTCTTCCGCGCCCTGCGCCAGGTGGCGATCAAGCGCGAGGTCGAGCCGTCGCTCGGCCTGCTGCCGTCGCTCCTGCTGGGGGCGCTCACGACGGTGCTCGCCGTGGCAGCGTCCACCCGGTTGCCGCTCGCCGAAACCCGCCTCGCGCCGCTCCTGGTTCCGGCCTCGTTCGCCACCGTGGCCGCGGGCTTCATCGTGATCACGACGCGGCGCAAGGCGATCAGCCAGGTGCTCGGTTTCCTGCTGCTCGAGAACGGCATCTTCATCTTCGGCCTGCTGCTCGTCGAAGCGATGCCTTTCCTGGTGGAGGTGGGGGTGCTCCTCGACCTCTTCGTCGGCATCTTCGTGCTCTCGATCATCATCCACCACATCCAGCGCGAGTTCGCCTCGCTCGACACGCGGCGGCTGTCGCTGCTGAAGGAATAGGGGATGGTTCCACTTCCAGTGATCGTTCCCCTGGCCATGGCGGTCGTGGTCTTCTTCACGCCCTCCAAGGTGTGGCGACCCCGCCTGCTGGCGGCGGCCGCGGTGGCGCACTTTGCGCTGACCGTCGCGACGCTCGCCTCGCCCGCCTCCCCGGGCTCGGGAGAGTGGCTGCGGCTCGATGCTCCGGGGCGGCTCCTGCTGGGGATCCTCAGCCTGCTGTTCCTGTGCTGCGCGGTCTACTCGGTGGGCTACCTGCGCTACCGCGTCGAGCGCGCCAACCGTCGCTTCTGCGCCTGTCTGCTGGTGGTCCTGGGCACGATGAGCCTGGTGGCGTACTCGCAGCACCTCGGCCTGCTCTGGGTCGGGATGGAGGCGACGACGCTGGCGACCGCGCCGCTGATCTACTTCAACCGGACGCCGCGCTCGATCGAGGCGACCTGGAAGTACCTGGTCATCTCCTCGGTCGGCATCGCGCTCGCGCTCTTCGGCTCCTTCTTCCTGGCCTACGCCGCGCTCCATGGGGGCGGCGCGGCCTCGCTGCTCTTCCCCGATCTGCTCGCCGGCGCCGCGAATCTCTCGCGTCCCTGGCTGCGCGCCGGCTTCACGCTGCTCCTGGTCGGCTACGGCACCAAGCTGGGTCTCGCGCCGATGCACACCTGGAAGCCGGATGCCTACGGCGAGGCCCCGGGAGTGGTGGGCGCCGTGCTCGCGGGCGGAGTGACGAGTTGCGCCTTCCTCGCCCTGGCCCGCCTGACCCAGATCACCGCGGCGGCGGGGGAGGGTGACTACGCCAACCGCCTGCTGGTGATGATCGGACTGGTCTCGATGGCGGTCGCCGGCGCGTTGCTCCTGGGACAGCGCGACCTGAAACGGATGCTCGCCTATTCGAGCGTCGAGCAGATGGGCATCCTGGCGCTGGCGATCGGACTCGGCGCCAGCGCCACCTTCGCCACCCTCCTGCACCTCGTCAACAACGCGCTGGGCAAGGGGGCGCTCTTCCTCGCCGTCGGCAACGTGCACCGGGCCTTCGGCGGCAAGACCACCGGCGAGGTGCGCGGAGCGCTGCGCCGCCTGCCGGTCTCGGGGACGCTCTTTCTGCTCAGTTTCTTCGCGGTCACCGGCTCGCCGCCGTTCGGACTCTTCGTCAGCGAGATGCTGATCCTCAAGTCGATCTTCGCCGGCGGGCGCTGGCTGGTCGGCGGGCTCTTCCTCGCCTGCCTGTTCGTTGTCTTCGCGGGGATGGGCGCGACCTCGCTCGCCGCTCTCCAGGGGCGTCCGCCGGCGACGGCCCGCGCCTCCGACTATCGCGACGGTTTCACCACCGCCGCGCCGGCGATCCTGCTGCTCGGCCTGGTCCTGGTCTTCGGCCTCCACCTGCCGGACGCCGTGCGCACGCTGATCGCGGACGCGGCGGCCGCGCTGGAGGTCGGGCGATGACCGCGCGCGTCCGGCTGGCGCGCTTCCGGTCGGGCGGGTCGTTGCCGCGCGCCGCTGTTCCCGAGCTCTCGGCGGGCGAGCTCGGCGCCGCGCTGGTGCGGGGTGTGGACCGCGGTCAGCGGGTGGTCGCCTACTTCGGGAGTGCCGAGGGCGACGCCACGCGGCTCTACCTCGTGCTCGCCGACGACGCGCAGTCGGAGCTCGCGGTCGGCACGGCGCGCGTCGCCGGCGAGAGCTTCCCTTCGGTGGCCGAGCTCTGTCCCCAGGCGCAGTTGTTCGAGCGCGAGATCGCCGAGCAGTTCGGGCGGCGCCCGGCGGGCCACCCCTGGGAGAAGCCGGTGCGTTTCTCGCCGCGCCTCGCCGCCGGCGGAACGGGTGGCGGTCTGCCCGGGGTCACGGACTACTTCCGGGTCGAGGGCTCCCAGGTCCACGAGGTCGGCGTCGGTCCCGTCCACGCCGGTGTCATCGAGCCCGGGCACTTCCGCTTCCAGTGCCATGGCGAGCAGGTCTTCCATCTCGAGATCAGTCTCGGATACCAGCACCGGGGGGTCGAACGCGCGCTACCCGGAGGCCCGGATCGCCGGTCGATCCACTATGCCGAAACCGTGGCGGGGGACACGACGATCGGCCATACCACCGCCTACTGCGAGCTCCTCGAAGGGCTCGCCGAGACGCGGTTGCCGGCGCGCGGCGCGGCGCTCCGGGGCATCGCCCTCGAGCTCGAGCGCCTGGCCAACCATGTCGGCGACCTGGGTGCGCTGTCCGGCGACGTCGGCTTCCTGCCCACGGCGTCCTACTGCGGGCGGATCCGCGGCGACTTCCTGAATCTGACGGCGGAGCTCTGCGGCAGCCGTTTCGGGCGCGGCCTGGTCCGCCCCGGCGGCACCCGGGTCGATATCGATGACGGGCTTGCCGCACGCCTGCTCGAACGGCTCGAACGGGCCTCGACCGACACGCAGTCGGCGGTCGAGCGGCTCTGGGAATCCGCGTCGGTCATGGAGCGTTTCGAGGAGACGGGAGCTCTGCCACGGGAGATCGCCGCGGCCTTGGGCCTCAAGGGGCCGGCGGCCCGCGCCTCGGGGCTCGATCGCGACGCCCGCCGCGACCATCCCGGCGGCATCTACCGCTTCACCCAGCTGCCGGTGGCGCTCGCCGAGTCGGGAGACGTCTTCGCGCGCGCCTATGTTCGTTGGCTCGAGATTCAGCGTTCGGCGGCTTTCGTCCGCGAGCAGGTCGAAGCGCTGCCGGCGGGGCCGGTGAGCGTCGAGGTCGGCGCCCTCGCGCCGATGCAGCTGACTGCAGCGCTGGTCGAGGGCTGGCGGGGCGAGCTCTGTCACGTCGCGCTCACCGACGAACGCGGTCGCTTCGAGCGCTACAAGATCGTCGATCCCTCGTTCCACAACTGGAGCGCGCTCGCCTGGGTGATGCGCGGCGCGCAGATCTCCGACTTTCCGCTGTGCAACAAGAGCTTCAACCTCTCCTACTGTGGCCACGACCTCTGATCGCCGGAGCCCTGGACGATGATCAACCTATTGCGTGCGCGGCTGCACCAGAAACACCGGACGATCCGTTATCCCGACGGCCCGCCGCCGGCGCTGCCGGCGCGATTTCGCGGCCAGCCGGAGTTCGCAGCCGGGCCCTGCGCGGCAGGCTGTACGGAGGCCGGCGCGCCGTGTGCCGACGCTTGCCCGACCGGCGCGATCCGTGTCGAGCCAACGCTCGGAGTCGATCTGGGGAAGTGCCTGTTCTGCGGCGAGTGCGCGGCCGCCTGTCCGACGGGAAAGCTCACCTACGGCTCCGACTACCGGTTGGCGGCGCGCTCGCGCGACGACCTCGTCGTCGACGAGCAGGAGAGCGTGCGCCTGGCGGCGGCGCTCGACGACAAGACCCGCCGGCTCTTCGGACGCTCGCTGAAGCTGCGCGTGGTCAGCGCCGGCGGCTGCAACGGCTGCGAGTCGGATGTCAACGTGCTGCAGACGCTGGTCTGGGACATCGGCCGCTTCGGCATCCAGATCGTCGCCTCGCCGCGGCACGCCGACGGTCTGATCGTGACCGGCCCGGTCACCGAGAACATGCGGCTGGCCCTGCGCAAGACCTGGGACGCGGTGGCGCCGCCCAGGATCGTCATCGCCGTCGGCGCCTGCGCGATCTCGGGCGGCCCGTACATCGATCATCCGGAGGCGCACAACGGCGCCGACGCGGTGGTGCCGGTCGACCTCTACGTGCCGGGTTGTCCGCCCCATCCGCTGACGATTCTCGACGGCCTCCTGCGGCTCCTCGGCCGCCTCGAGGACGGCTCCAGAACCGAGGTGTCCGCACGATGAAGACGCAGCTGGCGGCGCTCGTGGAGCTGCAGGAAGTGGATTCCCGTCTCGACGAGCTCGAGAAGACGAACCCGCACGCCGCGCCCGGGTCCCCCCTGGGGGCGCGCGCGGAGCGCGAGCGCCTGGTGGCGCAGCGCACGGCGATCGCCGCGACCGTGCTTCCCGAACTGCTGCGTTACTACGAGAGGGTGCGCAAACGCCACCCGCAGGCGGTCGTCGGGACCAGTGAAGGCTGCTGTCTGGGCTGTTTCACGCGCCGCCCGACCTCGATGGCCAGCCGCCCCGGCGGGTTCGAGACCTGCGAGCGCTGCGGCCGGATCCTGATCCGGCCAGGGTCGCCGGCGCCGGGCTAGAGGTAGCCCAGCGACTTCAGGAGCTCGGTGGTCTCCTTGTCGACGGCGCGCGATTCGTCGCAGACGCCTTCGTCGGTGTTGCAGGGGAAGGCGGGGGCGCGCCACCACTTGCCGATCGCGTCCTGCAGGCGCGCGAGCTCGCCGGGGTGGAGATCGGCGACGTTCTTCGTCTCGCCGGGATCAGCCTGGAGGTCGAAGAGCGACCACGGCTTGCCTTCGCCGCCGATCCAGCTCTGCTCGAGTTTGTGCGGCGAGAAGTGCAGCGTGTAGCGCTGGTCGCGGGCGACGCGGATCCAGGACCGGTTGGAGGCGGTGCCCCCTTCGGAGAAGCTGATGACCGTGTTGGCCGCGGGCGCCGGGGGGGCGACGACCCTTGGCCAAAGGCTCTGGCCCTGCGCCCAGCGGCCTTCGGGCAGATTGACCCCGGCGGCGGTGAGGAGCGTCGGCGCGAGATGCAGCAGCTGCACCGGCCCGCGGTCGACGCCCGGTTTCAGCCGCCCCGGCCAGTGCAGGATGAGCGGCACGTGCAGGCAGGTCTGGAAGGCGAAGCGGCCGTGGTTGAAGTAGTAGCCGTGCTCGCCCAAGGACTCGCCGTGGTCCGAGGTGAAGGCGGTCAGCGTGTCGGCGAGGAGCTGGCGTTCGCCCAGGCCGGCGAGGAGCTTGCCGATCTCGTGATCGACATACGAGATTTCGGCGTCGTAGCGCGCGACATAGAACGCCAGGCGGGTGTCGCCGTCGATGACCTGGCCCTTGCCGATGCCGGCGAGCTCCTGCTTGCGGCGATTCGTCACCGGCACCTGGATCCGGCCGTCGAAGAGGGCGTCGTTCTGGAAGCGCGCCTGGAACTCCTGCGGCGGGATGTACGGCGCGTGCGGGTCGAGATAGTGCACCCAGAGGAACCAGGGCCTGGCGGGATCCATCCTGGCGGCCGCGGCGAGCGCCAGGCGCGTCACGTTCTCGGCGCCATTCGGGTCGGGGTCGTTGGCGCCAGCGGCGGGAGCCACCGGCGGCGGCAGCTTCCACGACTCGAGGAAGGTCTCGAAGCCCTGGTCGAAGTAGAACTCCCGCCCGACGGCACCGTTCGCGACCACGGCGTGCGTCGTGTAACCGGCACGCTGCAGCACTTCGGCGAGCATGGTGAAGGTGCAGGGGATCGGGATGCCGATCTGCCGCACGATGCCGTTGTCCTTGGGGTAGGTCGAAGTCAGGATCGAGGCGAACGACGGCCCGGTCTTCGGCCACTGCGACTGCGCCTGGTCGAAGCGCAGGCCCTGGCTCGCCAGGCGGTCGAGATTCGGCGAAGTGGCGCGCCCGTAGCCCCAGGCCGACAGATGGTCGGCGCGCAGCGTGTCGACGGTGACGAGCAGGATGTTCGGCGGTCGCACGCCCGCCTTGGGCAGGAAGGCTTCGGCGGCGGCCGATCCGGACGCGCTCGCCGAGGCTCGGCTCGGAGGTGCGAACCGGTCGCACCCGGCCCCGAGGAGAGCGAGGATCGCGACTCCCGCCAGCGCGAAGGGCTGGGCCCGCTTCAATGCGCGTTCAGTCGCAGGCCGTGCCGCAACGTCATCCAGAGGATCTTGAAGTCGAGCCCGAGCGACCAGTTCTCGATGTAGTAGAGGTCGAATTCGAGGCGCTTGCGGATCGAAGTGTTGCCGCGCCAGCCGTGGACCTGGGCCCAGCCGGTGATGCCCGACTTCACGCGATGGCGGACCATGTACTGCGGCAGATGCTTGCGGAACTCGGCGACGAAGGTCGGGCGCTCGGGCCGCGGGCCGACGAGCGACATGTCGCCGACCAGCACGTTCCAGAGCTGTGGCAGCTCGTCGATCGACCAGCGGCGGATGAACGAGCCGAAGCGGGTGCGCCGGGGATCGTCTTCCACCGCCCAGACCGGGCCGGTACTGGCCTCGGCGTTGCGCCGCATCGAGCGCAGCTTCCAGATCATGAACGGCCGGCCGTCGAGACCCATCCGTTCCTGGCTGTAGAAGATCGGGCCGCGGTCCTCGAGCCAGATGGCGAGCGCGATGAAGGGGAAGAAAGGCAGCAGGACGAGGAGGCCGGCCGCCGAAAAGGCGAGGTCGAGCACCCGCTTGACAAGACTGTGCCAGCCCTGGAGCGGCACCTGCGAGAGATTGATGATCGGCGTGCCGTCGAGCTCTTCGAGGGTCGCCTTGATCGTGGCGTACTGCAGGATGTCGGGCACCAGCTTCACTTCGACGCACTCGCTGCCGACCGTGTGCAGCACCTGCATCATCTTCTTGTGCGCTTCGAGCGGCAGAGCGATGAAGACCTGGTCGATGCGGTTCTCGGCGATGACGCGCTGCAGCTCGGCGGTCTCCCCGAGGACCGGCAGTCCCGCCGGACGGAGGTTGCGCTTCGCCGGATCGTCGTCGAGGAAGCCGACCACCTCGACGCCGAAATCGCGGTGCGCGACGAGCTTTTCGGCGATGTCGGTTCCGAGCTCTCCGGCGCCGACCACCAGGATGCGCTGCAGGTTGCCGGCGTGGAGGCTGGCGCTGCGCAGCAGGCCGCGAATGGCGACCCGGAGGGTGACCACCGCGACGAGCTCGAGCGCGGCGAAGAGGGCGAGGAAGGCCCGGCTATAGGTGAAGTACTCGAGGCTTCCGGGGCTGAGCGCCGGCCGGTACCAGGAGGTGATGCCGGAGAGCAGCACCGTGCCGAGGATGACTGCCAGGAGGACCGAGACAGTCTCGTCCACCCGGGCGCGGTAGAGGCGCTGGCGGTAGAGGCCGTGGAAGTAGAAGACAACCGGGAAGAGGGCCAGCGCGATCGGCAGGAGCTCGACGTAACGCCCAAGGTCCGGGGCGCTCTTGGTCAGCGGGACGACCTCGAGCTCGAAACGCAGGGCCCACGCACCAAAGAAGGCGAGCGCGGTGGCCGCCAGATCGCCGAACAGGTGAGCCGCTGCGGCGATGCGGAATCGTTGGTGGATCAAGTGGGCTCTCCCTCGGATTCGGGCCAGAAGGGCTTCAGGTGCCCCTGCAGGCGGGTCGTGAACCGCTCGGCGGAAAAATTCTCCGCCCGGCTTCGAAGGTCCATGGGATTGAACCGCATCTGTTGGATCTTGTCAATTCCTGCGGCGAGGGAATCGACCCCCGGATCGTCGACCAGGAGCCCCTCACGGTCGCTCTCGACGATGTCCAGGATCCCGCCCTCGCCGAGCGCCAGAACCGGTGTCCCGCAGGCCAGGGCCTCGACCGTCGCAATGCCGAAATCCTCTATCCCTGTCTGCAGATAGCACAGGGCGGTGGAGTACAAGCGGCGCAGCTCCTGCGGACCGACCCGGCCGGCAAAGTGGGTGGACGGCCCACCCGCCTGGGCGAGCCGCCCGCGTTCCGGGCCATCCCCGACCACTACCAGTGGCACCCCGGCCCGCCGGCAGGCTTCGATCGCGACATCCACTTTTTTGTATGGCGCCAGGGCAGCGACCACCAGGACGAAGCGCTCTCGGGGTCCGTCGGCCGGCCGGAAGAAGGCAGTGTCGACTGGCGGCGGGAGGACCTGCGAGGCCCGGCCGTAGTATCGGCGGATCCGGCCGGCGACGAAGGTCGAGTTGGCGAGATAGAGATCGACCCGTCCCGCGGTGGCGACATCCCACGCCTGCAGGCGATCGAGGATGCGCTCCCGCAGCCAGCCCACGGGACCGCTCGGAGGCTGAAAGTAGGCCCTCCGCTGGTCCCAGGCGTAGCGCATGGGGGTGTGGCAGTAGCAGGCGTGGAAGGCTCCGGGCGCCCGCCGGGCCCCTTTGGCGACGCAATGGCTCGACGACAGGAGCAGGCGGTGGCCGGTCGTGTCGAGTGACCGCATCGCGGCCGGAAACAGCGGCAGGTAGTGGCGGTAGTTCCTCTCCAGGAGGGGAGCGCGCTGCAGGAAGCTGGTGACGATCCGGTGCGACTCGATCGCGGCCGAAACTGTGCCGGGAAAGTGAAAGAGGGTGTAGATCGGCGCCCGCGGCGCCAGTCGGGCGATCGCCGCCAGGACGTGCTCGCCGCCGCGCTGGCCGGTGAGCCAGTCGTGCACCAGGCCGATCCCCCCGCCACCGCTCGCGCCGTTCACCGGGCTCAAGCCGGCCTCCCCTGGGTGGCAGCGCCGGCGAGCACCCGCTGGTAGACCGCGAGCGTGCCGGCGGCGGTCGACTCCCAGCGGAAGGCGTCGGCGCGCTCCAGCCCGGCTCGTCCGAGAGCGCTGCAGCGCCCCGGATCGGCGGCCAGGAGTGCCATCGCGCCGGCGATGGCGCCGACGTCGAGCGGATCGACCAGCTCGGCGGCGCCGCCGGCAATCTCCACCAGGGCCGGCGTCGTCGAGGCGATCACCGGCGTGCCGGCGGCCATCGCCTCGACGAGCGGCAGTCCGAAGCCCTCGTAGAGCGAAGGAAAGACCAGCGCCAGCGCACCCTGCACGAGCGCCGGCAGGCGGTCCTGGGCGATCCGCCCGAGGACGATCAGGCGCTCGCCCAGCGCGAGCTCGCGCGCCCACAGGTGGATCGCGGCCGCGTCGGCCGTGTCTGCCGCGCCGGCGACCACCAGCCGCCGCCCGTCGGGCGGCAGCCGGGCGAAAGCGCGCACGACCCGCTCGAGGTTCTTGTGCGGCTTGGGATTGCCGAGAAAGAGGAAGTAGCCGGGGGCGAGCCCCAGCCCGTCGAGCTCCGGCGCCAGCCCGGCGGGTTCGCGGCGCCTCCTAAAGGCGTCGTCCACTCCGTTCCAGACGACGTCGATACGCTCGCGCGCGACGCCGAGATGGCGTTCGAGGTCGGACGCCGTGGCCGCCGAAACGGTGAGGATCCGGTCGGCCCGGCGCACCGCCCGGCGCAGCAGGAGCCGCGCGTAGGGCAGCGCCAGCGGGTGCGGCAGGAATTCGGGGAAGAGCAGGTGGATGAGGTCGTGGATCGTGACCACCACCTTGGTCGGGGTGCGCAGCGGCAGCACGTAGTGCGGACTGTGGAAAAGGTCGGGCCGGTGGCGGGCGAGGTGCTGCCCGATCGACCACTGCTCGCGCAAAGAGTAGCCGGGGGCGTCCTCCTCGATCCAGCTGAAGTTCGCGGGCAACCCAGGGAGGAGCTCCCGGGCCTCGGCCGGGGCGAGCAGGAGGTAGCGCGACTCGGAGTCGATCCTGCCGAGCGCCCCCAGGAGGCCCCGCAGGTAGGTGCCGATGCCGAAGTCGGCGAGCTTGCGGGCGTCGACGGCGATCGTCGGGACGCGGGAGCCCGGAGAGCGCGTCATCCGGGAACCGTGACGACCGGGGCAACCGGAGCCGTACCGGTGCGGGTCGGGTTGCGCTCCTGCAGAGCCCGGCGGAAGGAGCGCGCATGCACCTCTGCCGAGTGCGTCCAGGTGAACGCCGCAGCGCGTTCGAGGCCGCGGGCGCGCGCGGCCGCGAGCCTCTGCGGCGCGCCTAGCCAATCGTGCAGCAGGGCGGCGAGCTCGACTGGATCGTCGGGGTCGAAGAGCCGGCCGGCATCGCCGACGACTTCGGGAAGGCTGGAGCGGTTGGAGACCATCACCGGCACGCCGCAGGCCATCGCCTCGGCCGCCGGCAGCCCGAAGCCCTCGTAGAGCGACGGAAAGACGAACACCGTCGCTGCCTGGAGCACGGCGATGAGATCGGAGCGCTCGAGGTGACCGAGGCGGCGGAGGCCGGCCGGGGCGAGTCGCTCCATTCTCTGGTGGGTCGCCCGCGAGCCCCAGCCGTCCGGGCCCGCGACCAGCAACGGGGGGGTCTCGGCGCTCTCCTGGCGCAGGGCCTCCCAGGCGTCGAGGAGCAGGTCGAGGTTCTTGCGCGGCTCGACCGTCCCGGCGAAGAAGACGAAACGCTCGGGCAGCCCCAGCCGCTCGCGGATGGCGGCGAGCTCGGGCTCGGAGGCTGGGCGGAAGTCGGCGGTGACGCCGTTCCAGGCGACATCGGTGCGCGCCGCGGCCTCGGGCCACTGCTGGGCGATCTCGCCCGCCACGGAGTGCGAGACGGTGAGGATTCGCGCCGCTTCGCGGACCGTGCTGTCGAGGAACGGAAGCAGGCTGAGGCGCACCCGCCAGGTCAGGGTCTCCGGATGGTGCAGGATCGCGAGGTCGTGGATCGTGACCACGCCGGGCACCGGCAGGCGGCGGGGGAGGGTCAGCAGCGGCGACCAGAGGAGGTCGACGTCGCCCTGGGCCAGCCGGAGCGGCAGATAGCGCTGCTGCCAGAGGACGCCCAGCGGGGCGGGGTGGACCTCGATCGCCAGGCCGAGCCCGGCGAGGCGCACCGACTCGTGCAGGGGGGCATGCACCAGCCCGACGAGGTCGAACTCGTCCTGGCGCAACAACTCCGCCAGCAGAGCCTCGGTGTAGACACCGATCCCGGTGGGGCGGGGGACCAGCGCCCGGAGATCGACGGCGATCCGGGGACGGTCCTGCCGCTGCCGCGCGGGCGGCTGCTGGATTGGGGCGATGGCGGGCTCTCCTCGGGTCCGGACCGCCTGCTGCCGGCGTCCGCAGAGAAGTCTACGACAGCCCTCCGCCAGCCGTCGGGAGACGGAGGTGGCCCGGGTTTCGGCGGCTGCGGGGTGGATCCGGAGCGCGGAGGCGCCAGTGCGCCGCGCGACGAGTGCTAAAGTTCCCCCCCGCGAAGCGATGGTCACTCTTCCCGAAACTCCCCACCCGAAGCCGTCCCCGGAGCCCCTCGGCGCTGCGGAAGCGGCCCGCCTGGCGGCCACGATCGGCGGCCTGCGCGCCGCGGTCCGGCAGCGCCAGGGTGAGTCGGCCACGATCCGCACCGGCGCCGACGAGCTGCATGGCCTGCTGCTCGAGCTGCAGCGGCACGAGTTCGTGCAGGAGCCCCAGCCGGTGTCGCCGCGACCGGTCTTCGGCCGTCTGCTGGTCTTCGTGCGCAAGGCGTTCTATCACCTGTTCGTGAAGTGGCACGCCCGGGCGGTCCTGCAGCAGCAGAACAGCTTCAATCAGAGCGCCAGCCGTCTGCTGACCGAGCTGGCGTCGCGCCAGAAGCGGGCCGCGGAGGAGAGCGCCCATCTGGAGCAGCAGCTGCGGCGCCTCGAACAGGCGCTGCTGCCGGAGACCGACCCGGACCGGGCGCCGGGGGCTGCAGCGGAGTCCGGGCCCCGGACCCGGAGCTCCGCGGGGTGAAGGCGCGGATCGCCATCTGCGCGGCGCAAATTCCGTTCGTCCGCGGCGGAGCAGAGGTCCTCTACGAAAGCCTGCGCGACGAGCTCGTCCGGCGCGGACACCAGGCCGAGATCGTCAGCCTGCCATTCAACTGGTCGTCGCGGCTCAACATCATCCAGAGCGCTCTCGCCTGGCGCCTCGTCGACCTGACGACCGCGGCCGGCGAGCCGATCGACCTGGTGATCGCGACCCGATTTCCCTCCTACCTGGTGCGCCATCCGCGCAAGGTGGTCTGGCTCATCCACCAGTTTCGCCAGATCTACGATCTCAAGGGGACCCGATTCAGCGACTTCGGCGAGCGGCCCGAGGACGCCGAGACCGAGAAGATGCTGCGCCAGTTCGACCAGCGCGCACTGGGTGAAGCGCGGGCGCGGTTTTCGATCTC
>Ga0154020_10005939_pt1 | contig 14305 bp, 11 predicted proteins | sample Klosneuvirus_201_FD_109709 | JGI IMG/M metagenome (GOLD analysis project Ga0154020, IMG submission 109709) | Active sludge microbial communities from wastewater, Klosterneuburg, Austria - Klosneuvirus_20160825_MG | ecosystem: Engineered > WWTP > Aerobic digester > Activated sludge | place...
ATGCCGGGATTGGAACAACAAGCACGGGCGTTGTGGTACCCATGACGCATCGTGAACATTTCGTGCTGATTCGGGGGCTGTTGCGTGAAGCACGGCACTGGGGAGAGTTTGCCGGAAGTCTGCAGCAGCAATTTCCCCGCGCTACTATCAGTACACCGGATATTCCGGGAAATGGCCAATTGCATCAGGCCACCAGTCCAAAAACCATTGCGGAAATGACCGAAGCATTACGCCAGGAAATAAATGCAAACCAACCGCTCCGATTGATCGCGCTTTCCATGGGCGGGATGATCGCGATGGATTGGATGACGCGGTATCCGGATGAAATAGAAGCAGCAGTTCTCATCAATACCAGCGCAAGACCGTTATCGCCGTTTTACCATCGCTTACGCTGGATGGTTTACCCCCAAATTCTCAAGATGATTTTTCATTCGGCTGCACAAAAGGAAGCGGATATTCTGAGTCTGACTTCAAACCGTCACAGTCACGACAGAAAATTGCTGGAATCCTGGCAGCAGTGGCAACAACAGAATCCGATATCAACGGCGAGTGCCAGAAACCAATTTCTGGCCGCCGCAAAATTTTCCGTCACGGACAAACCACAGCAACCCATACTCGTTGTAACCAGTCAGGCTGATCGCCTGGTAGATTACCGCTGTAGTCGGAAACTGGCGCAAATCTGGCAAACCGGCTATGTGCAGCATGAGACGGCCGGTCATGATTTGCCGCTGGATGAGCCGGAGTGGTTGGCGCATGTCATTAAGCAATGGTTTGATTCGGTGATGATGTTAAAGAGCCCCTGAATATCTGTCATTTCGAGCATAGCGAGAAATCTATACTGTCGATTCCAAAAGATTCCTCACTCCGTTCGGAATGACAAAGATGGGTTGTCGAGAGACTGCTTAAAAAGACAGAATGGAATACTAACCGAGTGACCCTAAAAACTAAGAAAGTACTGCATTTTAAATATCGGCTTGAACCTGTAGTTTGTGATGTTTGTTAATGATCTCCGCGTAGCAAGCCAGCCACGCTGAGGTCCTCGTCGATATCCGGCCAATGGATACCTTCACCATCACCCAGAAGTTCGAAGTTTGTTAGCTGATCTTTTGTAGCAGCTACCAATCGAGGAAACCACACTAACGGGATCATAATTCTTCTGCCGTCTACCAGCGATAAGATTATATCGTCATTGGTAAACTCGACATTCTCCGCCAAAGCGTATGTTTCAACTACTAATGTGCTCATTCCATGCCTCCATAGATATTTACCGATTTTCGTTGACGTACTTTTGTATTGTTGATAACTCATGTTAACGATCAGCTCCTTAGCAGCAGTTTCTCACCAATTATTTCAATAGCTTTTCGTACTTCAATCATCCCATTTCGGTAGCACGCACTTGACCATCCGAGTGCACCCAGGGTGCATGTAAGAAGTTCGTTTGGTTCGGTTGCACAGCCCATTGAGCGGATCTTAATCGTAAAAGATTTTGAATTATGCGCATCAGACGGATACTCCCAAAATTCTGCATTTCCGACAATATTTGGATGAGTTGCTTCGCAAAGATAGTCGTATGTCGGTTTTAGGAAATTTGCATTATCTGCTTCTGATACTTTTTTTATTATTGTCAAAATATTGATTTGTTTAAGCTCTTCGTGGACTGTTTCAAGACGTGTCCCCCAAAGTAATTTTACTAACTTAGTCTGTAGTTCATTGTTTGTAAAACGCGTAGTTTCGGTTGATAGTTCTGCTGGAATACTCAGTGCAGTGTTTCGGAAGAAGCGCGCGTGATAGATGAACCATGCGGAAAGCTCAAGTGCTGATCGAGCCAAGATTGCGCTGGCGAGAAAATCTCCAGTGTTTAGCGAGCGTATTACTGGCCGAATAATCCCCAAGCCTCTTTGGTATGTAAGCACTGAGTATGCTTGTATATTCTCGCAGATGTCACGCCAATAAATATTGTTCCATTCTGTGTGATCATTTATTTGAATTAGTTTCTGGAAGAGAGCTTCTGTCGGAGTAAAGGTCCAGTGATAGGTCGATGGTATTTGACTTTCGATTTCGAAAAAGTAATTCAACATCTCTTCACAATCCCTGGCAAATGGATGTTTTGCAAGCGATGCCAGTCGCTTTATGTTAGAGTTGAAATGCGAATGGCTATGTATTTTGCTTTGAGACATTTCCGGATTCGTGGTGATTGAGAAAATCTTGATGATTCAGTGCGCTTTGCTTATAAGCGCCTTATATATGCCTGACAAGTTGCAACCCAACCATCTCCAGACGGTGCATAGCAAGCCGCTCATCGTGGAAACTAAACTTGGGAGTAATACATTGCCAAGATTACAGCACAATGAAAAATTCAAAGCTCAGTTTTTACCCAGTACGATTGACAAAAAGTCAGGGTGTTTGTTTTTTGAACTTTGCATATCCATGACCAACATGCTCTGTCAATTTTTGTTTAACATTTCTAATAATGTCACCTGTATCGACATTAGTAACGACTTCTTTGTAGAAGTTATTTTTTCTGTCGATAACTTGTTCTTTTTCCATCAAGTTGCCATTGATATTAAACTCGTTGCCTTTTGTTATTTCTTTTTCGTACTTACCACGTTTTTTTATTCCAATATGAGATTTGCCTCTAGCAGCAACGCGACCAACCTCTGCTTTGGCCTCTAAGCCAGTGATTTCTACCTTTATATCTTTTTGCTTCGATTCGATATCCATCTAAATTGCAGCTCAAGTAAAGTTTGAAAACAGAATTGTATAAAGTCAATACGTTACAAGTTAAATTCTTTATTCTTCTTTTGATACTTTATGATAATTAGCCAGTTTATTTTGCATCATATCAAACTATGCTAAGTCCACAGAGATAAGAGCAATAAATCAGTAAAATATTCAACGTCATTCTTCTGTCATATTAATGCTCTATCTTATCAGCATTCAATTGTTATGCTGGGAGCGGAATTATGCTTGATGTGGATACCTTGCTGAAAGATTACTTTCAAAATACGGATGAGACGAGTGACAAGCCGCTAATGAAGGCTGCTTCTTCGGTTTTAAAGAAGCTTTTTCATCAAAAAGAAATCAACACATTCATTGAAACGCACCGGCATTTGGAAGGGTTGGAGTTCAATGATGCCGTGCTTGAGCATTTTAATTTTACCTTTCAGGTTTCAAGCAAAGACCGCGCACGTATTCCTGATCAGCGCCGGGTACTGATTGTCGCGAATCATCCGCTCGGCTCTCTGGATGGGCTGGCGCTGCTCAAGCTGGTATCGGAAATCAGAACCGACGTGAAGATTGTCGCCACAACCTTATTGAACTGCATTGATCCGCTGCAAAGCTTGTTTCTCTCGGTGGATAATTTAGCGGAATCGGCGAATCATCGTGACAATCTGAACCAGATTGTTGAAGCATTGGAAGCGGAACAAGCCGTTATTCTATTCCCAACCGGAGAAGTTTCGCGTATTTGTCCGCTGGGTGTTCGTGATGGCAAATGGAAAACCGGTTTCTTATCGCTGGCCAAGAAAACCAAAGCGCCGATCGTTCCGGTTTATATTGGCGGCAAAAATTCCACACTTTTTTATGGCCTTTCGAGCATCTACAAACCGCTGGGTACGATGATGCTGGTCCATGAAATGTTCAATCAAAAGGGTAGTGAAATTTCATTCCGGATTGGTAAACCGATCCCGTGGGAATCCATAGCGGCAATGGATTTGTCCAAAAATGCCGTGACCAAATTAATGCGCAAACAGGTCTATTTATTAGGCAAAAAGAAGAAAAAAGAGCTGTTTAAGCCGATTGAGAATATTATTCATCCCGTTCGGACCAAATCAATCCGTAAGGAACTGAAAGCGTCACAACTCATCGGGAAAACCCAGGATGGCAAGCATATCTATCTGTTTGACTATATGAAGAATTCCAGTGTGATGCGTGAGATTGGCCGGTTGCGCGAATTATCTTTCCGGCAGGTGCAGGAAGGCACCGGCAACCCGTTGGATATCGACAGCTATGATCGCTATTACCGGCATTTGATTCTCTGGGACGAAGACGAACTGGAAATTATCGGTTCCTATCGCATTGGAGAAGCCGCGAGAATTCTCAAGGAACATGGGGAATCAGGGCTGTATACCCATAGCTTATTCGAGTTTGATTCAGCGTTTAAGCCTTATCTTGAACATGCGATCGAATTGGGGCGCAGTTTCATTCAACCTCGATACCAAGGGAAATGCAGTCTGGATTATCTCTGGTATGGGATTGGCGCGTATCTGTATCAACATCCGGAGATACGTTATATGGTTGGACCGGTCTCACTGAGTACTTCTTTACCTGAATCTGCGCGAAAAGTGATTGCAAGTTTTTATACAGAACTTTTTGGCAAAGACGAGCTGCTTGCCAGACCCAGACAACCTTTTGAATTTGGACTGATTAAAGATTTTGCGCCATTCAAGAAAGTTGCGGATGAAATTGAATATAAGCAGGCCTATTCGATTCTGAAGAAAAAAATGGATGAATTCGGCGTGAAGGTACCGGTACTCTATAAGCAATATGTTGAACTTTGCCATCCAGGTGGTTGCGAATTCTTGGGATTTAATATTGATCCCAGCTTTTCGCATTGTGTTGATGCGCTGATTCTGGTGCATATCGATACCATTAAAGAGAAGAAACACCAACGTTATATTGAAAGCCATGCAATGGTTATGCAGAATCTGAATTCTGCATAGTAAAGGGTTTTATGATTGACAGAATTCCAATACTATAGGTTAAATGCTGCCTGTATAAAGGCCGTTTCTGGTTGCACTGGGTAATCAGCGGCCATAATCTATCACTTTCACCAGTTATTGTTTTACCAGGACTATAATTAATTATTTATATAATGGTAATCTGAATAAAAATACTTCCATCTTATGCGCTATTCTCTAAAAAAATCGACCCTGTTTCTGTTATGTGTGCTCATGTTACCCGCTTGCATGACAACGCCCACACGAGAAGAGTTACTGAGCCAACAAGTTATCTATAGCCGCAGCAGTGACAAAAATTATTTAGAAATTGCAGAATGTTTAAAAAGTGATGCAGGTTTTCCTTTACCGGAATGGCAGCGCCATATCTGGCGTGATATCAATACCTATTTTATCTACCATGAATCTTTACAAGCAGACGGATATCCGCAGATGCACGACGAAGCTGCAAGGACTTACTACATTACTGAGATTCATGATCCTAAGTCTTCAGGAAGCATCAACAACCACAAACCGATTACCCATGGCAATGGAAACTGGATCATGGTGATCAAAGATGTCGATAACAAACAGAACACCCAATCCGAAATCGAAATCCGTAGCAATCAAAATCTTCTCAGTGATTATCCACCGGCTTCTTACTCACCGGATCCAAAAGCTTCACTATCCCAACGCTTATACAAAGTGGAAATAATTGATCATTGTTTCTAAAAACACGAAGATCCAGGAAGCACAGAAATCATTTTCTGGCTTTGCCTGGTAAGGCGTCAGGATTCTGTTGTCTCTGTGTAATGTATGCTGAGTATATCAATACCTGCTCCACCAGAATTAACCCTTTCAAACTACCGGGATGATGCAATTGCAAAAATAGCCCATTCGGCATCAACATAAACAACACAAAATAAACCGGTAAAAAACTTCTATTTGCTAACTATCTTCATCGTTTGTCGTGTAACAATTCAGCATGATAAATAAACGCTATAAGGCCAACCTTTTTTATCCATTTGACAATCAGACAGATGCCTTGCAGTATTGGCAATATCAAACGCAAAGAACAAACGTCGCCTTGTCACGTGCGTCTCGTAAAAAATAAGGATACTTCAAATAAATGAAAGCCAACATTCACCCTATCATCCTTTCCGGAGGAAGCGGCACCCGGTTATGGCCGCTTTCGCGCGCTAACTATCCCAAACAACTGTTACCGCTCGTTGCTAAAGAAACCATGTTGCAGGCCACCCTCGTCAGGGCAGCCGCACTATTGAATACGCAGGCACCTATTATTGTGTGTAATTCCGAACATCGTTTTTTGATCCAGGAACAATGCGAAGCGATAAAAATCAAACCGGAAGCGATTTATCTTGAATCAGTCGGTCGCAATACTGCACCGGCTATCGCGCTCGCTGCATTTCATCTGGCACAGATCGATGAAAATGCTTTGATGATCGTTTTACCAGCCGATCATGTCATTGACGACCAGCTTGCTTTTGCACAAGCGGTGGAAACTGCGAAAGTTGCTGCCCAGGAAGATTATTTGGTTACTTTTGGTGTCGTGCCATCTGCACCGGAAACTGGCTATGGTTATATCAAAGCCGGTGCGGCTCTTTCGTTTGCCACACCTATCACATTGACTGCTTATCAAGTTCAATCTTTTTTCGAAAAACCTAACCGGGTAACTGCCGAGGCTTATCTGAAGGAAGGTGGTTATTCGTGGAATAGCGGCATGTTCGTTTTTACTGCCAAAAATTATCTGCAAGAATTGCTGCGGCATCGACCGGACATCTTTGACGCTGTCCAGAAGGCTTGGCAAGAAAAAACTACGGATCTTGGCTTTATCCTTCCCGGCAAGGATGCGTTTACGGCTTCTCCATCGGATTCTATTGATTATGCCATCATGCAGGTGACCGATCGTGCCGCCGTTGTTCCCGCACAATTCGGCTGGAGCGATGTCGGATCGTGGGATTCCCTGTGGCAGATTGCGCCCAAGGACGACAATGGCAACGTTATCAATGGCGATACGCTCGTTCTGGATACCAAGAAAAGCTATATCCGCGCGGAAAACCGCCTGGTTGCCGTAATCGGACTCGATGACGTTATTGTCGTAGAAACTGCTGATGCTGTGCTGGTGATGCACAAAAGCAAGGCACAACATTTAAAGACTGCGATACAGCATCTTGATTCCAGTCAGCGCAAAGAACATCTCGAACATCTGCGAGTCCACCGTCCGTGGGGTTGGTATGAGGGAATCGATAAAGGAGAACGTTTTCAAGTCAAGCGGATCATGGTTAAGCCGGGAGAAAAACTGTCACTTCAAATGCATCACCATCGAGCGGAGCATTGGATTGTCGTCAGCGGCACTGCTAAAGTCACTGTAGAAAACAAAGAAACCTTATTTACAGAAAACCAATCGACATACATCCCGCTTGGCAAATCGCATCGTCTCGAGAATCCCGGAAAAATCCCTTTGCATTTAATAGAAGTTCAGTCGGGAACCTATCTTGGAGAAGACGATATCGTGAGATATGAGGATTCCTACGGTCGCACCATTTAACCTGAAGAACGCATACAACCTGATAAGAGCAAGGGATGCACGCAGATACATTCAAGAAAATAACTGCCGGATCCATACTTCCAGTCTTCGTGTAGCCATAACATCATCACGGTTATAACCCAGTATTGCTGCCTTGAGTTTTTGTTTTTCAGTTAAGCTTGTTTCCAAGCGGAAACGATTGAACTGCACAACGGACCATTGCGATCCGGATTCTTCATTTTCCCATTGAAAATTAACCAGATCCGGATGTTTGCAGATATCCTTCAGACCATATCCCTGCAGCGGCAATACCAGACAATCCAGAACTGGATTCTGCATATCAAACAGTGGACTATCATCGCCGAGCAGCCATGATACAGTGGCATGATTTTCCATTGCATAGCGTTCGGCATATTTTCTGATAGTGGCTTTTTCGTGATTCGAGTAATGTGCAAGCACCAATGGAGAATAGTGTGCGCGGTATTCTTCAATTTTCTGCAAGAAAGCAAGCCAGCCCTCATAATCCAGGGTTTCATCGTTGGTCCACACATAGTCAAAGTTTTCTCGACCATATGCAGGTACCAGAAAACCCCAAAGATAAACATGACGTTCACGGGCTGGCGTTAATGGATTATCTTCAATATCAAAATGAATCCAGGTGCCTTCCGGCAAAGCGGCTTTATTCAACTGATAGACTTTCCCGCTCAGAAACGAGCTGGCTTGAAGAATGGCACGTTGCTTTCTTTTATAACCTTTGAGATAAGGTACATCCGGTATGGATTCGACTGTACTCATGGCAAGCTGAGAGATTGTTGAAATACCCGCTTCTCCGAGATGTTCTGCGGCTTTACCGTGAACTCCATACAGCAACGAAATGTCTTCCTTTGCTTCAAATCCCGGGCGGCAATGGGCTTCATACGGGCAAATACGGCATTTACTGTGGCTGTATCGAACTTTCGGTTGTTGCGGGAGGTCAAGTAACGCTCTCATGCCGGTTATAAATTCGTCGACCACTGGATTAACCTCATCACCAAGTAATGCTGTGCGACCATCCCCGAGAAAAACGATTGCGGGCAATTCATTTCTCAGTAACCGGCGGTAGATACCCAGTTGGATCTGAATTGCCTTTTTATTTTCGCTGAGTGAAAGCTTGGCATCGGCTGGTTGATATTGGCCACTTTCGTGACGAATCAAAAAATCGGGATACCCCACCAGACCTTCCTGTTCATCCATAAGCCGTCCCTGATAAATAACCGGAACACCTTGTTGCATCAAGGTTTGCGTTTGATCGAAAGAAACTGCCTTGCTGACAGGATATTGATTCTCAAGTCTGGTCAGCATGGCCGCTTCATGTTCAAGCCCAAGATCGCTGAGTAACAGATTAAATGCATCGGGTTCAAATACAGTAGTTGGCTGATGCTTATCCAGCCATGCACGCCGGATACACGCAATCCATGCCGTGGCATCACTGGGCTTGATGAAACTTTGGGTAGATTTGTTGGCAACCATGGCCATACTATAGAAATCTCAAATAAAGCCATCTATTTTATAGGATCCATCCAAAGAACATGCAACATGCATTCCAATGCATCTTACTTGCTACTTCAATGCGACTAGCCGTAAGCACTTTCTTTGAACTGTAGTTGAATCAATCCAACTTTCACCTGGTTCTCAATCAAGGCGTTGACACAATCAATATCCAGTTTCTCCCCCGCAAGCTGTGTGAGCTTTTCAAATGCTTTCTCATTGTTCCAGGCATCCTTGTAGGGACGACGGGAAGTGAGTGCATCAAATACATCAGCCACCGCAACAATTCGCGCCTCAAGCGGGATTTCATCATTACGCTTACCCGCCGGGTAACCACTTCCGTTGATCGCTTCATGATGAAATTCTGCAATATTTCTCAGGACATCAATGTTATTGAAGCCGTTGAAACCAAAATTCCTAACAATATCATCAATCATTTTTCGACCCTTGCGCGCGTGGGTATTCATGACCGATCTTTCTTCCTCATCCAGCGGACCGGGTTTAAGCAAGACACTATCCGGGATGGAAATTTTTCCAATATCATGGAGCGGAGAAAACATAAAAATATGTTCTATATAAGCATCATCCAGATCATACTTGTCGGCGAGCGTCTCGGCGATAAGGCGGCTGTAGCGTGACATGCGATCAAGATGGCTGCCTGTTTCCGGATCCCGCGAATGGGTAATACCGCTGGTTGTTTTTAATGCAGCGCTCATGACTTTTAATGTAGAAAGCTCATTAATGATCATCAGTGCAATCAAGTGTCCATAAATATCGAGGATACTTAAAACATTTTCATTGAACACCTCGCTTTCATGGGAATTAAAAAATAAAAAACCGACAAACTCACCGCCATGAAAAATCGGCATGGTATAACTTGCGGCATAACCTGAGCGACCGATTCTTTGTGTGTGCTCATGTATGCCTTTTTCAAATGTAACCAGATTATTGACAACTCGCGGCAGGCCTTTAGCCAGAATTTCCTTTAAAGACGGCGCATTATCCAAGGGCACTTGATAATGAACCAGTGGTTTATCCACTCCACTACTATCCAAGTAAGTTTTCAGTATTCGTGTTTCAGTATCATACAGTGCGATAGCAATACGTGAAATAAATGGAAATTTGTCCTGAACAGATCGGTGCGCGCTGATAATTTTATCTCTGACGGGCAATGGTCTATTAAGATCTTCAAGCAGGTCGCGATGATGAAACATATCTCTAGTCTCATGAGGGAAAAATAACATAACGGCCCTAACAAACTTGAATTTGAATTTTTTCATTGCTTGAGCATATGCTGAATATTCAGCAATCACATTGGAGTAATCGATCATCTGCTGGTATACTGCCGGCACTTTGATAGGTTTTATGGCGGGCCTCCCCGCATTGCAAGATGGTGAATCTGGTCAGGTCCGGAAGGAAGCAGCCACAGCTATTTATTGCGAGTGCCGGGGGTCTGGCTCGCCACCCAACACAGACTAGTGGAATCTATTTTTCTATCTCCGGACTATTTATTGGTTTAATAGATCTAATTCGCTTTCCCAATTCAATCAAAAAACGTGTCTCAAACACAAGTCCTTGCGCGTAAGTGGCGCCCAAGAAATTTCTCAGAATTGACTGGGCAGGAGCATGTGGTCAAGGCTCTGACCAATGCGCTTGAACAAAACAGACTGCACCATGCTTATTTACTGACCGGTACGCGCGGCGTAGGAAAAACAACTATCGCCCGTATTCTGGCTAAATCTCTCAACTGTGAAGCAGGTGTAACCGCAACCCCGTGTGGTACCTGCCCGGCATGCCAGCAAATTGATACCGGTAGCTTTATTGATCTCATAGAATTGGATGCAGCATCAAACACGCAAGTAGATAATATGCGTGAGCTGCTGGAAAATACGCTTTACGCCCCTACCAGCGGGCGTTACAAGATTTATATCATTGATGAAGTCCATATGCTCTCCAAATCAGCCTTCAACGCCATGCTGAAGACTCTGGAAGAGCCTCCCGCGCATGTCAAATTTGTACTAGCCACAACGGACCCACAAAAAATTCCGATCACGGTTTTATCCCGTTGTTTGCAATTTAATCTGAAACAAATTCCGCAAACACAAATTGCTGAACACCTCAGAAAGATTCTGGCACAAGAAAAAATCCAATGCGAGACACTATCGTTGCAATTAATTGCCCGTGCTGCCCAAGGCAGTATGCGTGATGCTTTAAGTTTGCTGGATCAGGCCATTGCATTTGGTGAAGGTAGCGTTGAAGAAGCCGGTGTCCGGGATATGCTGGGCAGCATTGACCAGGGCTATCTTTTTGATCTGCTGGAAGCTCTGGCGGTAAAAGATGGTCTGAAATTATTGTTATTGGCAGATGAAATGGAAGCACAGTGCCTTTCTTTTGATTCAGTCTTGCAAGACCTGGCAACTTTATTACATCGTCTCGCGCTGGCACAGACTGTTCCGCAAGCGATCAGTGAGGATACGCCCGATTACACGCGTATTTTCACATTAGCAAAGACTTTTTCGCCCGATGACATTCAGTTGTTTTATCAGATTGCATTGCACGGGCGCAGTGATCTGGGTCTGGCGCCCGATGAATATGCGGGTTTTACCATGACACTGATGCGCATGCTGAACTTCATGCCGGATGATCTTTCAGAAAGTAATAAGCCGCTGCAAGTTTCGTCAATGGGTAACAAACCATCCAGCAAAACAGATAATAAACAGCAGAAAGAATCCAAACAAACTGAGCAGTCCTCACCTAATAATACCCGTGATGACTTATCCGGCCTTGATTGGCCGAAATTGACTGAGCACTTAAAGCTGACTGGAATGGCTAAAATGCTGGCGCAACATAGCGAAGCCAAAGTTCTTTCTGCAGAAAATATAGAACTGACTGTACCAGATGTGCATAAGCACCTGCTGGAAAAGAAATATCAGGATAAAATCCTTGCCGCGTTAAACAGTTACTTTGGCAAGCCTGTGGTACTTAATTTTTCCATAGGCAACCTTACCGGATTGACTCCCGTGGCACTGCAGCAACGTGCAGAAGAAGAGAAGCAGGAATATGCCATTGCAGCCATTGAGAAAGATCCGATTGTGCAGGATCTGATTGAACAGTTTGATGCAAAATTGATCGTCCCTTCAATTAAACCGATACAGAAATAAAGGAGGTAGCAAAAATGAGAGGTAACCTGGGAAATATGATGAAGCAGGCACAGATGGTGCAGGAAAACATGCGGCAAATGCAGGAAAAACTGGCCACTATCGAAGTGGAAGGTCAATCGGGAGCTGGCATGGTCAAAGTCGTGATGACCTGCCGTCATGATGTCAAAAGGATCAGTATTGATGACAGCCTTTTGGGTGATGATAAGGAAATGCTGGAAGATCTCGTGGCAGCGGCTTTTAATGACGCTGTACGCCGCGTTGAATCCACCACTCAGGAAAAAATGGCTGAACTTAGCAGCGGATTGGGTTTGCCACCTGGAATCAAATTACCTTTCTAAAGTTGTTTTTTAACTAAATAAACCAGTTTATTCACCCTATTAAGTTAATTAATTTACCCATTTATTCAGTAGAATCAATTGAAATGTGTAGCATCGTTATAGATGTTACTGGAATAAACTATTGAGATACTTATGAATGGTAAACAACTGGAAGTAATACGAACAGTTGTGGCGATTTTCAAAGCAGCGCCCGGTGCACATTATTTAAGTGAATTTGTTGCCTTTGTTAATGGCACTTGGGGCACTGCCAAGGATCTGGCCAATACGCTTGCACAGACTAGCGTGTTTAAGCAGTCATTGTATTCAGACACACTCTCCAATCATGAGTTTGCCAATCATTTTGTTGAAAATACAGTTAATTCCCTGGTCAGCACGGAAGATAAGTCATGGGCAGCTTTAGAAATAGAGAAAATGCTGGATGCTGGCGAAAGCCGAGGGGAAGTTATTCACTGGGCGGCAACAGTGCTTGCTTCGGTCAATCCATGCAATATGCACTGGGGTGCGGCAGCCCAGCAATTCAATAATAAAGTCGAAGTAGCTGCTTATTATTCCATCGATCAGGGCGGATCCGCCACGAGTCTGTCTGTTTTGCAGCAGGTAATCGAAAATGTTACCAATGACAGCAACAGCGTTGCTTCAGCTTAAGGCATTCTAAAATCGAGCATAAGCGGCAAAGTAATTGATGGCTATGTAAAAGAAGCCACAGTATTCGCAGACCTAAATGGTGATGGGATTCAAAATACCAATGAATCCGGCACCACGTCGGATGCATTAGGCAATTTTTCCTTACCGGCCATAACCGGTTTTGGCAATCTAATCGCATCCAGGGGAATTGATATTGCCACGGGTAAGCCTTTTGAAGGCGTTATGACTGCACCGGCTGGTGCAACTGTTATTACCCCATTAACTACGCTGGTTAACAAGATTGTGAAAGATGGTTCCATTTCTGTGGAAATTGCAGCCGCAAAGGTACTGGCATCTTTAGGTTTAAATATTGCTTTCGATTTACTTCATTTTGATCCCATTAAAGAAACAATCCGTACAGAGACCGGTGTAACTGCAACAAATACTGCTCTTGCTGTCCATGTTGCTTCAGTTCAAATCCAGATTCTAATCAATCAAACCGCTGCGTTTTTGAATGGCACGGGTATTGCGCCTGATAAGACAGCGGCAATTGATTGGGCTTATGACGCCTTGGCTGCACTGGTTAATGACAGTCCAGGAAAAATCACACTAACCGCCAGCAATATTATTACGCAAGTGATTAAAGATGCAGCTCATTTATCTGGTCTTGGTGATGCGAGTTTGTTAAGGGATGCTTCACAGACCATAGCCAATTTAAACCAGGGTGTTATTGATGCATCCAAAAGCAATAAGAATAAAACAATAGCACTGTCTAAAATTGCGGCAGTACAAATTGTTGCTGAGAGCATTGAAACCGCGATGGAAGCGGGTGCAGCAAAAGGAAATATCGCTGATACGGTGATCAGCACAACGGGAATACTTTTCATCAACAGCATCACAGCGGCTGGTTCAATGGTGGGCGATGTAAACGGCGATGGAAAATCTGATCCGTTATTTTATGGAGGAGGCTTCCCCCCTACTACGTCTACAAATAAATATTTTTTGGCGACAAATGCTACAGCATTCTCAGGCACTGCTGCGAATGATATTTTGTCTATTTCTACAGCGTCAACATGGACACCTCTGGTAATGACAGCAGTTGTACTGGATGGCGGCTCAGGGAATAATACGTTGCGTGTGCAAGATGGTTCCAGTATTGCACTTGCGACAGTAATCAGTTTTCCCAATTTACTTTTTGATGCCACAGGCGTTGTGGGAACTCACAATGTAGCAATGTCTGCGACGCAAAACCAGAATTTCACCGGAGTCATCACCGCGCCGGGAACCGGGATCAGTGGAGAGAAGATCACGATTACCGGTGATGGCAGCATCACAACATTGACAGACATCGAAACCTATAGCCTGGAGGATGATTCAACCAATGCACGCACA
>Ga0154020_10005940_pt1 | contig 14304 bp, 6 predicted proteins | sample Klosneuvirus_201_FD_109709 | JGI IMG/M metagenome (GOLD analysis project Ga0154020, IMG submission 109709) | Active sludge microbial communities from wastewater, Klosterneuburg, Austria - Klosneuvirus_20160825_MG | ecosystem: Engineered > WWTP > Aerobic digester > Activated sludge | place...
GCGCTTTTATACCTTAATAAGAATACGAGCAATACAGAGTTGAGGTTATTTAAGAATAATTCAGATGCGATTATATCGAATGCAAAGTGTTGCCGAGTAAATAGTAATGCGCTGCTGTTCTTAGTGAAGAATTTAAGTAATACAGAACTAAGATTATTCAAAAATAATAGTGATGCGATTATATCGAATGCGGCATGCTGTCGCGTAAACAGTAATGCATTGCTCTATCTGAATAAGAATACAAGTAACACAGAGCTAAGACTATTTAAGAACAATTCAGATGCGATTATTGCAAATGCAAAGTGTTGCCGAGTAAATAGTAATGCATTGTTGTTCTTAGTGAAGAATTTAAGCAATACAGAGTTGAGATTCTTCACTAACAATAGTAATGCGATTGTAAATTTTTCGAGCGTTATATCCATGCTTCCGCAACAAAACAGTAATGCAATACTGGCACTTAAAAAATGTTGTACTAATAATGCACAAAGTATTATTAATAATAGCAACGCAATTATTAAGCTTGCGAATACAAGTAACTCCTTGGATTGTTGTACAAATAATAGCAACGCGCTCTTGTATTTAGTTAAAAATCTCAGCAATGCGTTGCTTGAGTGTTGCAAAGATAACAGTAATACATTGCTGTATTTGAATAACAATAACTCAAATGCGATATTGAACTTGATAAATGGTACAAGTGGAAATTTAGAATGTTGTCGAGTAAATAGCAACGCGATTTTATATTTGACGAAGAATAACAGTAACGCAATTTTAGCACTTAAAAAGTGTTGTACTAACAATGCACAAAACATTATTAATAATAGCAACGCAATTATTAAGCTTGCGAATACAAGTAACTCCTTGGATTGTTGTACAAATAATAGCAACGCGCTTTTGTATTTAGTTAAAAATCTCAGCAATGCGTTGCTTGAGTGTTGCAAAGATAACAGTAATACATTGCTGTATTTGAATAACAATAACTCTAACGCGATATTGAATCTGATCAATGGTTCAAGCGGAAATCTGGAATGTTGTCGAATTAATAGTAATACTCTCTTGTATTTGGTTAAGAATCTCAGTAATGCGTTGCTTGAGTGCTGCAAAAACACCAGTAATACCCTAACTTATCTTACAAGGAATAATAGCAATGCAATTGGTCAATTAGCAGCAGAAGCTAATTGTTGCACCTTGGTTCAAGCACCAGTGACAACTGATGTGCTTATGAGCTGTAATTGTATTGTTGATCCGATAAAGGTAATTAACGTAGTTGATACTCTAACGATTGATGGTCAAGGGGCATGGATTGAATTCTGTAGCCCAACAACACCACAATTTGTTGTTGCTGCTGGAGCAACAGTAACTCTGCAGAATGTCACTTTGATGCGCATTAATCAAAATACCTTCTCGCTTGGTGCAGGAGCTGCTATTGTTCTAGGTGAAAACGTAACGTTTGAACTTGAAGATGATGTTACTTTGAATGGTGAAGCATTTATCGTTGGCGGAACTGTTGATGATCCATTTGTTTGGACGGTTCGTGGTATAGGAGGTAAGCGTCGCTTGACCTTAGCACCAAACGTTGCAGCAGGTCAGTACATTAATCTTGGATTTAATACGCTCTTGTTACAGGAAGTTGAGTTGAGTGGTGTTGAAAACATATCCATTACACGTGGACTTGATGCTCAAGGAACTTTAGTTGTCGGAGCGCTTGGTTTTGGTGGTGGAACCGAAGTAAACATAGAACAAGATACGGATGCAACATTTGTGGTTGAAGGAAATCGTAATTCACTCAGAATGCTTGATACCGGTCTTGAACTTACAGGATTTATCTTGTACAGCGACATTTTTGATAGCGAATTACACCTCTCTTTCCATTTACAAGATCCAATTGTTGGTAACCCATCGGTAACTTTCGGGCCAGACTTATTGTTCTTGAGCTCTGCTATAGGGCGAGCAAGTATTATATTTGATGACTTCTGGGCGATTGTTATAAACAAAAATGGTAACTCATTTGTTACTGACGCTAATGCATTTATTGGTGGTCATAATGTTGAAATAAATGGCTTCCCAATTAAACAGACATCAGCAGACTTGATTCTAGATTCAGGGTTGATTTTACGTTCGAATCAGTCAAATGCAATTGATCAGTCGTTTATTAGAGCTGCTCTATTCAGAAAACAACCTCGAACACACGTTATTACAGCACTTGATATCAAGCGCATGAGAGAATTTGAACAGATGCAGGAAAATATTACTAGACCTCAAAGGCCAAAGCTGTCGAGTAACCGCGAAAAGCAAAAACAGAACAAAAATAATCGCAAAAAGCAAAGCGGAACACGCTATCAAGACTATCTTAAAGAACTAACTGAAGAAGGCTGCTCAGCTCGATCACCGATTGGTGATGTAAATGCAAACTTCAAAGCACTTAAAGCTTATGTTCAAGAGCACGTCAAAAAACATCATGCAGCAAAACGTGAGTTTGTTCTCCCAACTGCTTTTCAATTAGAACAAGGTGGTTCAGTTGTTAAGATTGAAAATGCTTCAAATAACATATTGATCCATACTGGTGGTATTGGATCAGATTTTAGCATTGATCCAAACAATCGATTGAGTCTTTATCTTGGTAATAACATTAGTGGTGATGGAACCATTCGGCAGGGATTTAAGGATGCTACACTTAAACCAAACGATAAGATTTTTGTTCGTAATTTGAATAATCGTATTCAAATTCAAGAGCATTTCACTATTCGAGGTGAGATTGTTATGACACCAGCTTCAGAGTTGATCTTTGAATTCTTGGATAATGGTAAAGATCCCGTACTCTTTTTTGATGCAGAGCAGATATCATTATTTGATGTTCCGCATGACGCTCTTGTTCGATTTACCGGTCGAGGGAAAGTTGTCTTTGGTGACGGTTTTATCATGAGACTTGAGGGTGGTAAGCTTACCCCAGAAAGAACCAAGTTGATTTTTGATGAAGGTGTTTTGGTTACTTTGGGCGATGATGATTCAACCGTTATTATTGATGGCGATGGTAAACTGCTCTTTGATCGGGGTGCGCAGTTAAACATCCGTGCAGGTCAGCATCTTATTATTGGTCGACTTGATGAACCAACACTTCCACCAGATGGGATTGATATTACACTTGATCGTGAAGCTGAGTGGAATTTAAATGAAGATGTTGATGGCGATGATGTCATCAGAGAAGGTGATGCACGTTTGTCAATTATTGGAAGTTCAACATTCAGCCTTCGTGTTGATGATGAATCTAAGGTGTATATTGGTAATCAGGGTGTTTTAGAAATTAATGCTCTGGATAATGAGCGACTTGAAGTTCCGGGAGTATTGACGAGCTTGGCATTTATCAGCAAAGGAACATTAAGTTTTGAAAATGGCGGGCGGTTTGTTCTTGGACTTAATAAAAACTTTGTTAAAACCTTTGTTGATACTAAAAAAGGCATTTTACAAACTGATGGTACTGGCATTGCACAATTTGCAGCAAGGAATGGCTCGGTGTTTGTTCACCTGCGTAATGGGTCGGTTATAAATAAAGGCAATGCTTTTGCCGGACTTGTTCAGGATAATGGTCAATTTATTGGACTTAAAGGCTTATTTACGGGCAGAGAGATAATTCGTCGACTGATTAATATTATTCCTACTCTTACGTTTAGCACTCTATTTGAAGATGGCAATTTAAATCAAAGTATTGAGGTTTTGGGTGGAGAAGGGTCGATTCAATCTCCAATCAGTATTGTTCAGCTTGATCAAAATGATGATGTACGGAGCGATGATATTACTGCAGGTCTTGTTATTGGGTTTAACGGAAGTAATTTATTAACTATTGACCGTCAGGGAAATCGGCAACTTCATTAAGCTCTCTATAATTTTATTATTTACTTGAGTTTGGATGTGAATTTTTTTTAGAGTAATAGGCAAAGAAGGTTATCAACAAAGGTAGTTGTGAGGTGTAACAGGTATGGATATTAGAAGCTTATTTGAACAAACGATGAGCAGTGCTAAGAACTTGTTTACATTTCGCACGCAAAAAAATTTTTTTACTAAACTTGCTCGATATAATTTTTTCAATAAGCGTATTCAAACCAAGCATTTGTTTAATACTTTTGTAATTAATCTCGTTGCGTATGCAAAGAAAATATATATCGGGATTGCGTCGCGTGTGAAAGAAATGAATACTCAGATTGTTGCGATATTTACGAAAGTATTTTCTTCTGTAAAAAATGGTTTTCGACGGGCTATCTTTGTAACAATGATTTGGCCAAAAAAGATTTGGTCAAAAACAGTTCGTGCCCTTTCGCATGTTTATCAAGTACGTAAATATTTTTCTGTGCAAAAAATACAATACAGTTGGATCATAGGGTTTGTTGGTGGCACAATGATTTTTGGTTTTTGTGCTCATACATATTTTAAAATCCAAAAAAAGATGGATGCACTTGAAAGTCTTCCAGCAATTAAAGCGCTTGAACTTCGCTTGACTCAGACCGAAAGTAGCTTGCGAGATGCACAGGCTCAGCTTCAAGCAATGAGTGGTCTTGAGCATGAAGTTAAGCGTACTGCGTCAAAGCTTGGAGAGGCTGAGGAGTCGCTTAAAGAGCGTTTGGCTCAAGCAGAACATAAAGTTGAAGAGATTGATGCGATTGGAGCATCTCTTAAACTTACTGGATTAAAATCTCTTATGACTAAAAATAAACAAAAAGCTGCTCTTAAAAATTTAAATGGACAGAGTGATGACCTTAATCGTGCAAAAGAAAAAATTCGTAAAGAAGTAAAACGACAGATGAAGGCGCTGGAAGCAGGTGATAATAATTCATTTTAAAAAGGGTTGCCTGCACGTGAAAACCTGGTAATGCAAGGTTGTAAAAGGTAGGTAAGATTACTATGAACAAAAGACTCATACTCCTTTGTAATAAATTGACGCGATGCATTGTTAACGCTGTGTTAATAATTTTTATGCTTGGAATTTATCCGCATACGATAGTTGCGGATTCTTTAGATGAAAAAGAGATTCAAGAACATATTTCATCTGAAATTAAGCGTCAGGTTGAAAAGCGCTCATCATCACATTCTATTCGTGAGATGGTTAAACGACAACTTGAAGGAAAAAAATATTGCCCTGTTAGAAAAAATTGTACAAGCCATGGAAGCTATGCGTTGCCAGATTTCCCTTATTATTCATTGTTCTTTAGGCGAAATCATTTTATTCAGATATTGGCGGACTATGGTCTTGCAAATAAAGCTTATGGTTCTTCAGGTAGTACAACAGATCTTTCAAGTAATATTTTTGGGACAGATTCAATTGCTATTCAAGATATTTTACTTGTAAGTAAACTTGCTCAAACGGGAAAATTGAAAGCTGCTGTACCAGGAGTGTTAGATACAGGTGCTCTTTTTCAGACGAATAGTTACTTGAGTATTTTGGCAGATCAAAAACTTGATTTTCATTCATGGGAGCAGCGATTTGGAGTTGGTATTCATTATGCGAGCAATTATTATGGCGAAAGTTTATCAGTTGGCTTTCATATCCCAGTCGTAGGTAAAACGCATCGTTTGCGCCTAAAAAATGAAGTTGATAGTGACTTACAAACTCAGATTATTGCCGCCGATGCGTTGCTTAATGCTGCTCCAGAATTTCAGTTTTCAAAGCAATATCCTGGAGGATTGCAAGACTTTTTAGATGACATTCTTGTTGAAAAAGGTATGAAAATTTCAAAGAATGATGTAACACGTGTTGATCTTGGTGATGTTGATGGGTATGTTCGTTTTAATATCAAATCAAGGTATATCAATCGTTTTATTTTTGGTGGACGGCTTGTTTTGCCATTGTCTCGAGAAAAAGATTTTGGTGAGTTGTGGAATCATGAATTGGGAAATGGTGGCTTTATTCAAATAGGTTCGTATCTTTCAATGATGTGGGAAAGGGGTAATTACCTTAATCCATATGTTCATGCTCAAGTTGACTATCTCATAGGACGAGGAGTAACTCGAAGAGTTCCTCGGTTCCAAAAAAATGGAACAAATGGTCAAGTTCTAACTGATTGTAACTTTGCTTTAGGAAACGGCTTGCTGTTTGAAGCAGGCGCTCAAAATGACCCTGCGCTTCTTGATTCAACAGTTCGTGGGTTTGCCGATAGCATACATAAAATAAAGATTAATCCGGGACCCGAGCTATTTTTTAGAATCGGAAATCTTTTTTCTCAAGTCATTTTAAAAAATAGTTCATTTGATATCCATTATGATCTTAAAGTTAAAGGGCGTGATTATTTGGGTTCTGGTGGTTCTGATTCTATTTATGACGGCTCAGTCCTTAATATTGCGACTTGGTCAGTTGCGCATATTATTGGCGCACAGTATAGCTATCAAGCGAATGATACCTTTCGAGTAACGCTTGGTTCAACGTATGCAGTTGCTGGCCGTAACTATCCAAAAGAGCTTACATTCAATCTTGATTTAAATTTTGAATTCTGATTATAGCTTCACAAGAAATTTAATGAACAAAGCCCGAGAGTTCTAAGTATTCTCTCGGGCTTTGTTCATTTTTGACATCGATAATTCAAACAACATTAACAAGGCTTTATTTAAAAGTTAAGAATCATCAAAAGAGATGTTGTTATCCCAAATTTGATGCAGCCGTCGTAGCCTACGGCGAAGATTGAAGATATCGTATGAATTAGATTATTGCATTGTAAATTAAGAAAATTCGCCTTGAACTGAGTTGCGAGCAGTTTAATTACCGCTCGCAACTTTGAGTTTCCTAGGCTTCTAGAGCTTCTTCACTAAGCTTTAGAAATGTATCTTGTAGAACTGGATTATCAATAAGAAAATCACAAAATGTTTCGATGTCTTGAGCGCGTTGTGATGCTTCAAGCTTGATAATACGAGCAAGCATAGCTTCAAGAGTTTTTTGATACTCTGCAAGCTGTCTATCATGAGCACTCAACTTTTGATCATGCTCTTGGTATTCATTAAGCAGCAGTATTGGGAGTTCATGATACATAACTGATTGTGGTTGGCCATGCTCATCGTATACAACAAGTTCTGGATACACTTGCGCAACTTCTTCTGCAATAAGGCCGTATTGAATTGTTTTTGTAGGGTCATTTTTGTACACAAAAGCTACTGGTCGTAATTTTGTCAGGCCGTTGCTTTCTGTATGTAGGTTTCTAATGTTATCTTTATAGCGACGTGGTGATAATGTGGTGCCTAATTTGCCATCAGAAGAAATCATTACAGCAAGAGTTGAAGGAATATCGGTAGTTGCTTGCCCTGAGATTCCAGCAACAAAACAGCCGGTATGAGTAGTCGTATTACCAAGGCGAATCGTACTATCTTCAATTCCAACGCCACGGTTTCCTATATAAATATTGTTGTTTCCGATGATTAATGCATTACCAGCGCCTACACCAACTGCGGTATTAGCGCTACCAGTAACCAATTCACTCAGGCTCAGGTTGCCGACGGCTGTGTGACTACCACTTGTCCCTATTCTAAAATTTGAGAGACTTGATGCACCTAAAGCGGTATTGTTGCTACTGTCTTGATTGGAAGATAAGCTTAGCGCTCCAAGGGTAGTATTAGTAGAGCCTGTAAGATTATTTGAAAGGCTGGCAACTCCGACAGCCGTATTGTATTGGCCTGAAATATTACTTACAAGGCTGTTTGATCCTACTGCGGTATTAAAGTTTCCAGAGTCATTTGTCGTGAGTGTATTGGCACCTAGAGCAGTATTGGCAAGGCCTACTGTGTTATTGAAAAGACTTAATGAGCCCACAGCAGTGTTAGAAGCGCCTGAATCATTTATACTTAATGAGCTGTCTCCAACTGCAACGTTACTATCTCCGCTCATGGTTAAGTTTCCAGCCCTTACACCAACAAAAGTATTGTCGATACCAAAATTATGAAGGAATGGAGTGCCAGCAATTTGTAAGGACCCGTTATTTGCAGTTGTAGCAAGAGGGAGATTGATGCTGCCACTAAATGATGTGGTTGTTGTTGGGCTGCATGGATCAATTTCATTAACAAATAGTGTTCCATTACATACGGAAAGATCGCTTGTAAACGTTGGTGTTCCAACACCAAGTTGTCCTGCATTGTTAATAACTACAGGAAGGCCACTTGTTGCGTTTTGTATCGATGCGGGGAATGTAATCAGGCCTAGTATTGTCGCGGATCCTGTTATGCGCATATCAGCGTTGCCATCAGGATTGACTTTGATGAAAGAATTATTAAAAGCTCTGACATCGTCATCCATGTTAATGGCATAGAATTGATTGTCGACATGGAAAATAGTATCTATGTCCGTTTTTGCATGAAGATGCAAGTTGGGGCAAATGCCCAGAAGCATAGTTAAAAGCAAGGCTTTTAATAAATGTTGCTTTTTTGTCATACAAATACTCCCTATGAAGAATAACGATTAAATAATGTATACAAATATATTGCAGTTACTTACTCAATGCCTTATAGAATTGAACCTATATTACAGAGCTTGATGTTTCGAGCTATTATGCTTGATGATATTTTATACTTGGCTTCAGTTGTCAATAAAAATATAGAAAAATTTGAGAGGTTGACCAGTATTGGATTAATCTCAGGAATAAATGTTGCAGAGTTGAATATTTTTAAGAAAGGGAGAGAGATGGTCGCAAAGTTAAGAGTACTGATATTAGGCTTATCAGTTTTCGGTTTTTTTCGTGCATATCCGCTTATTGTTGGAGCGGACTCACTTGTATCAGTTGAACCGATCGCAAGTTTCCCCGCTATTGACATCGATAATCAAATTTTACAGTTTGCGTTTATGCAAAATGGTTTCACTCTTGAAGATGCGACAACAACGTGTACCTTTGGAGCAATTTTTCCTGTTGCTGGCGACGTAAATTTGCAGGGAGGTACGCTTTATCTTAATACTGATTTGACTTTTCAAAATCCAGCAACGTTACCTTCAACAGGATATTTTTGGGGAAATAATCATCAGATTGACTTGTCTCAAACTATTACATGGCTCTCTGGAACAGACCAATCAGTTTTTCGGGATGCATCTGTTTTTTTGAATAATGATTTTATTATTGCAGGGACTGTAAAATTTATAGGTTCATGTTTACTTGATGGCCGATCAAATAATGTCATTCTTGGAGATAATGCTCATTTCATCATTGGTCATAATGCAACTCTGATATTACGTAATTTGGAACTCAGTGGGATTGCGCAGTCTAAAATTCGATGTCTTGATGATAGCGCTAATCTTGTTTTAGATAATGTGCGCTGGGTTCAGTCAGGTGATTATACATTTACTGCTGGATCCATTTTGTTTTCTAATAAAGTTGAATGTGTCGGTCAACATATATTTAATTTTTCTCCTACACGCACAAGTACAATAGCTGCTGACTCAATGCTTTATTTTGATGTTGAAACAACATTCAGCTATGCTCCATCGGTTCCCAAAAGAACATTGCTTTTTATGAATGATGTGACATCATTTTTGTTCTTAAATGGATGCTCATTGTTTGCAACACGCACTGGATTAGAATTATCTCAGGGGACTATGATTATCGATAATCATGTAACTTTTAGCAGTCAAGCGCTTTTTTCAGTAGAAGGAATAGAACTAAAGAGTACGCTTAATACTATTTTATTTGGTAATGCGGTGTTAGATTTGTTTGGGATTATTCTTGCATAATTAAATCAAGCAATAAAATTATTCCGAAAAGCTTTACTACAAAACTTTAAAATGACCTTTTGAGGAAATAGTTTGAAAATTTATAAATGTATATGCAATAGTATGGTCGTAGATGGTGAAGGTAAATACTATGAAGTGCATTTTTATAGAAACTTATTCTCTAAAAGGTCTTTCATTTGAGTAAGTGAGAATGATTATCTTTTTTAAAATATTGACAAATGATAACCATTCAATATACAAGAAAACAAGGAGAATTGTGTAGTGAGAAAGGAATCCATGAGTTTTTACACAAAAGTTTTTTTATTCTTGCTGTCTGTCACTTGTATTGATGTTATCAATTTAAGTTCATTAGCAGTTGGGTCTAGAACTGCGGTAAGTGTTCAGCCTCAAACAACATTTCCAAGCGCCACTGACAATATAATGCTCGGTTTTGCAGCATTCAATCAAGGATTTATTCTTACAGATGCATCTACAACATGTACATTTGATGACTATTTTCCTATTGCAGGTCAAGTAAAATTAAACGGTGGAAGTCTTATACTGAGACAAGATTAGTAATACGCTAGAATTTTATGGTGGTGGAAATATTATTGCGCAAGGTCATAGTATTGAATTTCCAGCTACCATTTCAGATTTCAATTTTCCGTCAGGATCAACAGTTATAGTAGGTGATGAAGTATTCATGCCAATGGGCAATAATCCTTTTTCAGTTGATTGGAAAATTGGAGATAGTTATATTGCTGCTTCAAGCCAAACCGCTGCAGGTGATGCTGAGCTTAAAATAGGTTATTATGATGGAAGTGCGGTAACAACAACGTTGACCGTGGAACATGGTCGTAATGTTAATACTGTGCGGTGGGCTCCAAATGCACCATATCTTGCTGTAGGCAGAAATTTAAATCTGATACTGCCTGATAATGAAGTTCTCATTTACCAGCATAATGTTTCTAACGGTACTCTTACTAACATAAGCAGTGCTGAGCTCATTTCAAATTGTGCTGCAGTGGCATGGCATCCATCAGGAAATTTTTTATTAGTTGGATACAATCCATTGACATTGACAAGTGCATTAGTAACTTATCCCGTGACAGCCGGAGTCTTGGGGACAGTTTCGCTATCAACTGCGATATCTGTATTGCAGGATGTGAGCAATAATGCAATGAGTTTTAGCCCTGGAGGAAACCAAGTTGTTGTTGGTGTGACAACTGCAGGAGTTCTCGGGACTAGTGAGCTGCTTGTATATGATTATACAAGTGCTTTATTAGGGATAACATTAACAACGAGCTTTTATTTTGGTGATACGGTTCAAGCTGTTGATTGGTCTCCGACAGGATCATTTATTGCTGTTGGCCTTACGACAAATACAAATAACCTTCGTATTTTTGATGCATCGGTAACTCCAATGCTAGAAGTGCAAGCAGCTCGACAACCACTTTCTGAAAATGTATTTGGGCTTCACTGGGACAGAACAGGAACCTACTTGCTTGTTGCTTCACAAGGAGCAAGTACTGGAACAGTTTACATTTATAAATTCGATAAAATAGCAGGGACATTGACGCTTCAATTTTCTCGAACGCTTGCAAACCAGGCATTTTCTGTACGTTGGAACCATTTAAATGATCACTTTGCATATGGATATCATCATGGTTCAGGAGATGATCGTGTCGTTGTCGATACTGTTGAAGCGGGATCTCTAGGATCTATTATTTTTAGTGATGGAGCTCTTTCCTTTAATAGTAATACAAAACTTCTGGCTTCACTGCAGTTTAACGGAGATTGTAAAATTGATGGTCATGGAACACGACTAACGTTTTCAGATGTAGGAGAATTGACTGTACGACCTGGATCAAATCTTATCATTGAAAATATTGAACTGATCAATCTTTCACAGTCTAAGTTGAGATGTATGACAGATTCTGGCTCAATCACTATCCGTAATAGTATTGTGCACCTTGAAAATTATTATACTTTTTCCAAAGGATCGATGAGATTTGAAGGTGATTGTCTGATTACAGGATCTGGAGGGTTTTTTTATACATCCTGCTCAACAAGCACCATTGCGCGTGAATCAACGCTCGTATTCTCAGAAGATACTATATTTAATTATGCGCCTGCCTGCCCATTAACAAATCTTATTTTTTATGAAGATAGTTTAGCTGCTTTATATCTTGATGGCTGTTCGATTATTTCAACAAGAACAGGATTGCAATTGGCAGGAGGAATTCTTGTTATTGACAATCACGTAACATTAAGCAGTCAAGCGTTGAATCAGGCAGAAGGTCTTGTTTTGGATTCGAGTCTTGATATTCGCGTGCGTAGTGGTGCAACGTTAGACCTATACGGGTACGTTCGTTATGCGTCATAATTTTGATTTTTGAAAAAGCTTGAAGTTTGTTTCAAAAGAACTTTACGATGAGTAAATTGAATTGGTTTGTATTTTAACAACAAGCATTTGCAATTGAAGTTATAAATAGTGATAAAAGAAAAAAAAGGGGAAAGCCATGAGAAGACTCATTGGTCTGTGGTTGCTTGTCTATCTGGTTGCCTCATGGGTAGGCCTTTCTGCAGGGTTTAAGTTTTCTCATAAAAACTCTACAGTTCGAGTTGGATCATCAAAATTTATTGTCAATCAACCTATTACCGGTTGGAATGGTACTTTAGAAAGATTCGGTTCAGTTGCCGGTTCAACAATCTCTTTTTTAGATGGAATTCTTGAAGATAATGGAGCTCCCGCTCGATTTACAGGATCTTATGATGGATCTGCTCTTCGTCAAGTAACGTTGGGAACCAGTCAATCATTGCGTATAGATCCAGGAGCTTTTGCACCTAAAATAACTGTTGTTCGGAATGGCAATAAAATTGAAGGTCAACCTTTTTTCTTAAACAGCGATTCTTTAGATCTTGCTCATCAGTTAAGTAGTGTAACGCTTTCTCTTCAGAGTGCTTTGAGTTCTAATATTGTTATGAATCAAGGAACAATTATCCTTGGTGATAGTCTTTCGTTTGGAGATGATCGTACCTTAACTGGTTCAGGTAAGGTTATTTTTAATAGAAAGCAATTTGCTTTTGGCGGTAAGGACTTGCATTTAACGCATACTTTGGATTGGGTCGATGCAACTGATATGGTATTAAATGGTCGTACGAGCCTTTCAGGTATTTGGACCTTTACTGGTGTTGAAGCGCGCCTCAACGGAAACGGTAATGTTCTTGATTTGACACCAGGCGGGACCATTCTTATCAAAGCAGGAACTACACTTTATATTGCAGATCTTAAAATTAGAGGTCTTGGCATAGGGCAAATTATTTTTGAAGATAAGAGCTCAAGAATTCGAATGACAGATTCTCAAGTTGAAGTTGTTTCTAATCTGACATTTACAACTGGTGGTATCTATATTGAGGGTGACGCAACTATTATCACCGGCAATAAAACGCTTACTTTTGCTCAACAAGCAACATTGACTGTTGATCAGGTAACAATATTGTATGATACATTAACCTTTAACGATACCAATAATATTCAGCCACTTGTTGGAGCTGCTGGTAACCCAGGCGGTAAAAATGTTGCATCGGTCAATAATGGTAAAATTTGTCATCTTGACTGCGGCCTCAGCGCTCTTTCTGTTAATAACAGCAATGCGATTATTAGCAACGCAGTTTGTTGTCGTGTAAATAGTAATGCATTGTTGTATCTGAATAAGAATACAAGTAATACCGAACTCAGGTTCTTTGCCAATAACAGTAATGCAATCCTGGCATGTTGCAAGAATGCTTCTAATTCGATTATCAATCTGGATAACCGAATAACAAATAACAGTAATGCAATTATTAGTAATGCAGCTTGTTGTCGAGTAAACAGTAATGCATTGTTGTATCTGAATAAGAATACGAGTAATGCTCAGTTGCGACTATTCACAAATAATAGTAATGCGATTATTAACTTAGTGAACGCAAGTAGTTCAAATGCGGAATGTTGTAGAGTAAATAGTAATGCAATTTTATACCTGACTAAAAATAACAGCAACGCACTTATTGCGGGTGATAAGAATAATAGTAATACGTTATTGTATTTGGATAAGAATAATAGTAATGCACTTTTGAATTGCTGTAAGAATGCAAGTAATACAATCTTGTATCTTACAAAGAACTTGAGTAATGCACTTATTGCGGGTGATAAGAATAATAGTAATACGTTATTGTATTTGGATAAGAATAACAGCAATGCACTGATCGAGTGTTGCAAAGATAACAGCAACTCATTACTCTTCTTAACAAAAAACAATAGTAATACACTGCTGTTCCTAGCGAAGAATAACAGTAATGCACTGATCGAGTGTTGCAAGGACAACAGCAACTCATTACTTTTCTTAACAAAAAACAATAGTAATACACTGCTGTTCCTAGCAAAGAATAACAGTAATGCACTGATCGAGTGTTGCAAGGACAACAGCAACTCATTACTCTTCTTAACAAAGAACAATAGTAATACGCTTCTGTTCTTAGCGAAGAATAACAGTAATGCATTGCTTGAGTGCTGCAAAGATAACAGCAATACATTGCTTTTCTTAAATAAAAATAATAGTAATGCGATTGTTAAAATAGAAGCAGAACTGCATTGTTGTACA
>Ga0154020_10005941_pt1 | contig 14304 bp, 14 predicted proteins | sample Klosneuvirus_201_FD_109709 | JGI IMG/M metagenome (GOLD analysis project Ga0154020, IMG submission 109709) | Active sludge microbial communities from wastewater, Klosterneuburg, Austria - Klosneuvirus_20160825_MG | ecosystem: Engineered > WWTP > Aerobic digester > Activated sludge | place...
CTTTGGATCATGGGTCAGCGCCAGAAGCGCCGTGCGCGCATCGACTCCGAGGCCCGGCAAAACGTCCTCCGGCCAGGTGGTGTGCAGCGTTATGTCGGGAAACCGCGCGCCTGTCGCAAAGGCTCCACGCGGATCAATAACCGTAGTGTCATAGCCGGCCTGGCGGGCCATTGGGATCACGCCCTGCGCGATGTGGACTGCACCGATAACAACAAGCCGCAACGGCGGGTTATGGATGTGTACAAATTCTCCGCCATGAAGTCCCGACTGGTCAAAGCGAAAAGCTTCTTCGAGAACGGCGCCAAGCGGATCCTTCCCAATATTTTCCCTGGCCACCAGCCGCTGCTCGCCATTCTCAATGGTTGTGACCACGGCAACCGCTCGGCGCTGCCGCTTTGCCTCGATCACGGCTTTCAGAAGCTCCCGTTTCACGACCCCAGCGGCTCCACAAATACCCGTATCTTGCCGCCGCAGGCTAGGCCGACCTGCCAGGCCGTTTCGTCAGCCACACCAAAGGCCAGAACTTTCGGCTGGCCCGAGGCAATGGCATCAAGCGCTTCGCTCACCACCGCGCCTTCAACACAGCCGCCCGATACGGAACCGGCAAAATTGCCATCGCCGTCAATGGCCAGCTGGCTGCCTACCGGCTGCGGCGCCGAACCCCAGGTTTCGATGACCGTTGCAAGCGCAACTTTCCGCCCCTCCGCCAGCCAGGTGGAGGCCTGTTCAAGAACGTCGTTGCTGGCCAATTTGCCCTCCTGTCGCAAACCTCAGGTGAAACCACACAGGACATGCCCTCGTATATGTGTCAAGATGCTCATATTGCGGGAGGCCCATGATGCTTCGCTCTGTCCTCATGATCGTGCTTTTGGGCTTCCTGTCCGTGACGGCCTTCACGCAGTCCATAAGTGAGACTGAAAAGACCGAATTTCAACGCATAATTACAGCCCAAATCAGTGCCTTCCGGGCCGATGATGGGCAAACCGCTTACGGCTATGCAGCGCCCGTTGTCCGCAACATCTTCCCCACCCCGGAAATCTTCATGTCCATGGTGAAGCGGGGTTACGGTCCGGTCTATCGCCCGCAGTCCTTCAGTTTTACTGAAGCCCTGATCGACGCCACGGGCAGGCCGGCCCAAAAAATGCTCGTTGTCGGCCCCGACGGCAAGACCTACGAGGCACTTTACTCCATGGAAAAACAGCCGGACGGCACCTGGCGCATTTCCGGCTGCACCCTGCTCGAAGTCCCCGGCCTCGACGCCTGATCTCCTGTTAGCCACCGCACGGAAGGCGTGCCATTGTCAGGCCATGTCATCTGATTCACGGAAAGCGTTTTGGCTTGCCCTTTGGGGGCCTGTCCTGGCTGCCGGGATTGTTCTGGCCATCGCCATCATTCTGCTGGCCATGGGCCGCGAACCCATCTGCAAGTGCGGCTACGTCAAGCTCTGGCACGGTGTGGTGATGAGTTCGGAAAACTCCCAGCACGTCAGTGACTGGTACACCCCATCGCACATCATCCATGGCTTTTTCTTTTACGGCCTGTTCTGGCTGGTCGGCAAAAAATGGCCATTCGCATTGCGCCTCTGTCTTGCTCTCGTGATCGAAGGCGCATGGGAAATCTTCGAGAATACGGATTTCATCATCAACCGTTACCGCGAAGCCACGATCTCGCTCGATTACTATGGCGACAGCGTCATAAATTCAGTCAGCGATGTCATTGCCATGGCGATTGGGTTCTACGCGGCGTCCCGCCTCCCCGTATGGGTGACCATAATCCTGGCACTGGCCATGGAATTGCTGGTTGGCATGGCTATCCGCGATAACCTTGCGCTCAACATCATCATGCTCATCTATCCCCTCGATGCGATCAAGGCGTGGCAGGGCGGTGGCTGACTAATTCAGGCAGGTCACACGGCTGAAAGCCTTGCTGGCCTTTTTGTTGGTTTTTCCAGTGCCAATCTGGATGGTGGGCTTGATGCCGCTGACATACTTGAAATCCTTGGCGGAGCTGAACCCCTGTTGGGCGCACCACGCCTCGGCGGCTTTTTTCCCGCACCCTCCGTCCCCGCTGAAACACCAGTTCAGCCGGACCTGTTCATGCATCGGGTTCTTGAACAATTCGCTCTTGCTCTCCGCAGTGACGGGCACCGTGGCAGGAGCCGGCACTTCGGCATCTGACGCAGGCGTCTCCGGCGCCGCTGGCTGCGCCACTGCAGGCAGGTCGGCCGTGACGCAGGTAATGGAGGTGAAGCCGTCACAATAGCTCTGATCGCAGATTTCTCCCGTGGCAATCAACTTCGTCGGTGACGAAGCGCCGATATCCGGCGCCTGCTTCCCGGCCACGGAATGATCATAGGCATTGCTCTTGCACCATGCCGTTGCCGCCTCTTGCCCGCAGCCCTTACCCCAATCCACACACCAATCCAGGCGATTCGTGCCAATCATGGGGTTTTCAAAAGTCTTGGTTTCAGCTTCTGCAAGCCCAGTCCAAAGGCCAAGCGCCGACAGCACAAAAACAATCTGCACAAAATTCCGCATCACGGCTCTCCAATCCCTGGGAAGAACCCTCTGCCTCAAACCACCATCAGGACGCAAGCTTTTAATGTCCAAAGGAACGCCCATCTGACTTTTTCGGATCAACAGGCTCGATCAGATAATAAGCCCACTGCGAAGCATAGGTCTCGCCGTAGACAAGAACCTGGCAGATATCGCCATCAAGCGAAGTGACCGGACCCTCTCGGCCATCTGGAATCATGACCGTATGGCCTATTTTGCACCAATTGTCTGGTGTCGGCGGAGCCGCAATCGCGGTCGCAAAAAACACGGTCGCCAATAGTGTTTTCATCTTGCTGCCTCAGTTCGCCGGTGCCCGAAATTCGGCGATTTCCGCCAAAAATGCAAGCCTGCCCGCGGGTCATTCACGCTTCCGCCAAGTGGAGGGCGGCCTGCCATATTTTACCTTAAAGCTGCGCGAGAATTGTGACAGTGAGGAAAAACCTGTGGCAACGGCAACTTCGCGCACGCTCAACGTGGAGTAGTTGAGCAACCGCTCAGCCCGTTCCAGGCGCAGGCTGAGATAGAATCCCATGGGCCGCACTTTGAGCGTGGCGGCAAACAGCCGTTCAAGCTGGCGCACCGAGAGTCCAGCGCGATTCGCCAGTTCGTTCATTCCACAGGGTTCTTCAATGTGCTCTTCCATCATTGAAATGCACGACAAAACCCGCGGATCCCGCGTGCCATAGCGCTCCGAAGCGGGAACACGGGCCTCGCCAGGCTGTTCAGCAAAGCGTGAATGGACCAGTTGGTCGGCAACTGTCACCGAGATTGCAGCGCCCAACTGCCGTCTTATCCAATCCAGCATCATGTCAATGACTGACGAACCCCCGGCACTGGTCATGCGGTCGCGATCAATCTCAAAGAGTGACTGCCTGACCTGCACCCGCGGAAAACTTTCGCGAAAACCCGGTACGCTTTCCCAGTGGCATGTGGCTCGGTAGCCGTCCAGAACACCGGCACTTGCCAAAATGAAGGGGCCCGTATCAATGCCGGCAAGCAGCACCTTGCGGGCTGCCAGCTTGCGCAGGGCCACGAGCGCTGGCTTGGTGATGCCTTCTTCCGGCTCGTAGCTTGCGCATACCACCAGCATGGTGGGAACGCCCACATCTGCAAGACTGCCCGACACCGAAACCGGAATGTCGTTGGATGCGGAAACCGGTTGTCCATCCGCCGAAACAAACCGCCAGGAAAACTTTTGTTCCACATAGCGGTTCGCCACGCGCAATGGTTCAAGGGCGCCAAAAAGCGATATCATTGAAAAGCGCGGGACCAGATGGAAGACGACTTCTACTGCGGACATGACGATAAATGTTAAATAAATGGCGAAAAAAGTCAAACTTGCAAACAGGATAAGGCTAACGTCCCCGCAAACGGAGGATCCCCAATGAACCCCAAGATCATCATTACATGCGCCGTAACGGGCGCAGGCGACACAGTTGGCAAAAGCCCGAATGTACCCGTCACACCCGAGCAAATCGCCAATTCCGCCCTGGAAGCGGCCGCTGCCGGAGCAGCAGTGGTCCATTGCCACGTCCGTGAGCCCAAAACTGGCAAAGGCTCCCGTCGGGTCGATCTCTACAAAGACGTCATGGAGCGCATCCGCGCCAAGAACAAGGAAGTGATCATCAACCTCACCGCCGGCATGGGTGGCGACCTTGATGTTGGCCCCGGCGAAACCCCGATGAAGTGGGGCGCTGGCACCGATCTCGTCGGTCCGGTTGAGCGCCTGCTGCATGTTGCCGAACTGCGCCCCGAACTCTGTACGCTGGATTGCGGCTCGCTGAATTTCGGCGATGGCAACACCATGGTCGTGCAGACTCCCGCTCAACTGCGCGAGCAGGCCCGCCTCATCAAATCCTATGGCGTGAAACCCGAAATGGAAATTTTCGATTCCGGAAATCTCTGGTTCGCCAAGCAGCTTTGCCTCGAAGGGCTGATTGACAGCCCACCCCTGTTCCAGCTCTGCCTCGGCATCCCCTGGGGGGCACCCTACGACACGGAAACCATGGCCTATCAAAAGGCCCAGCTTCCCAAGGACGCAATCTGGGCCGCCTTCGGCATTGGCCGCAATGAGTTTCCAGCCGTAGCCCAGGCCGTGCTTCTCGGCGGCCATGTGCGGGTTGGCCTTGAGGACAATCTCTGGCTCGAAAAGGGCGTCCATGCCACCAACGGCAAGCTCGTCGAAAAAGCCGTGAAGATCATCGAGCTGCTCGGCACCAAAGTCGCCACTCCCGACGAAGCCCGCGCCATTCTGCAACTCAAGCCAAGGGCCTGATCATGTCAAAAATCAGGACTGTCGGCATTGCCGGAACCGGCTTGATCGGCGCCGGCTGGGCCGCGCGCCTCCTCATTCGCGGCTTCGATGTCATCGCCTACGACGTGCATCCCGCCGCCGAAGCCAAACTCCGCGCCGCAATTGATGTGGCCTGGCCTTCCATGTCCAAGCTGCTGGGCACATCCGGCAAGAAGGGAAAGCTAAGTTTTACCACTGATCTCAAGGAGATGGCATCGAAAGCTGACTTCATCCATGAAGCCGCGCCAGAGCGCGAAGACCTGAAGGTCAAACTGTTTCGCGATATCGATGCCATCGCAAGGCCTGAAGTTGTCATTTCATCGTCGTCTTCTGGCTTCCTGCCCACCGTGCTGCAATCGCAATGCCGGCACCCCGAGCGCGTGATCATCGGCCACCCCTTCAACCCGGTCTATCTCCTCCCCCTCGTTGAAACCGTTCCGGGCGCCAAAACTTCCAGCGAAGCCATGGACCGCGCCGGCGTCTATTTTGAATCCATTGGCATGCAGGTGCTGCGCCTTAAGAAGGAAATCGAAGGCTATATCTGCGACCGCCTGCAGGAGGCGCTCTGGCGCGAGGCCCTGCACATTCTCAATAAGGACGTCGGCACCACCGGCGATATCGACGATTCAATCGTATACTCCGCCGGCATGCGCTGGGCCTTTATGGGCTCCTTTCTCACTTATCATGTGGCAGGCGGCCCCGGCGGCATGCGCCACTTCATTTCGCAGTTCGATCCCACGTTAGAACTGCCATGGACCGACCTGCCATTTCCGAAATGGAATGACACGCTGCAAAACCGTTTGATTGACGGCTGCGAGGCGCAGGCCGCGGGCCAGACCGTGGCGCAGATCGAAGCCAAGCGCAATGATGTGCTGGTGGACATGATGCGCCTCTTCAAGCACCACAAGGTGGGCGCCGGACTGGTCCTGGCCCGTGATGAAGCCAAACAGGGGACCAAGGCCAAGCACTGGAAAAAATCCGACAAGCTCGATGGCCCGGTGAAACTTCACAAGGGTGAGGTTCTTTCCGCCTGGCTCGACTACAACGGCCACATGACCGATGCCGCCTATCTCATCGCTTTCGGTGATGGCCTCGATGCCTTCTTCCGCTACATCGGTGACGACGAAGCCTACAGGGCAACCGGCAACACCTTCTTCACCGCCGAAACCCACGTGAATTACTACAAGGAAATGAAGCTCGGCGAGGCTTTCTCCATCGAAACCCAGGTGCTGGGCTGCGATGAAAAGCGCATGCATCTGTTCCACCGCATGTACCACGGCAAGACCAAGGAACTTGTGGCCACCAACGAGATCATGCAATTGCATGTCAACCAGAAGGCCGGAAAAGTTGTCCCGATGCGCAGTGACCTGTACGATGCGCTGTACGCTATTGGAAAAGCCCACAAGAAGCTGAAGAAGCCCAAGGAAATGGGCAGCGTCATGAAAGTCAAAAGGAAATAACATGCCCCAGCGCGTCATGATCACCGCCGCAGCCGCAGGGATTGGCCGCGCCATTGCCAAAGCCTTTTATGATGAAGGCGCCAAGGTCCATATCTGCGATGTCAATGAGCAGGCGCTCGCCGCCTTCCGCGAGGAATTCCCCGAGATCGCCGCAACCCATGTGAATGTGGCCAATGAGGCCGAGGTCGACGCCTGGTTCGACGAAGCGTTGGAAGATCTGGGTGGGCTCGATGTGCTGGTGAACAATGCCGGCATCAAAGGGCCAACGGCGCCCATTGACGATGTGGAATTCGCCGACTGGAAAGAATGCCTCGCAATCTGCCTTGACTCGCATTTCCTCTGCGCCAGACGTGCCGCTCCTGTGATGAAGGCGCAAGGGTCGGGCAACATCATCAATCTTTCATCCACCGCCGGCCAATACGGCTTTGGCAACCGCACCCCCTATGCCTCCGCCAAATGGGCCGTCATCGGCCTCACCAAATCACTGGCCATTGAACTTGGCCCCCATGGCGTGCGCTGCAATGCCGTCTGTCCCGGCGCCGTGCGCGGCGACCGCATCAACCGCGTCATCCAGGGCGAGGCCGAAATCCGCGGCGTTGCCTTCGATGTGATCGCCAGGGAAATGACCTGGTCCCAGTCCATTCCGCGCTTTGTCGAACCGGAAGAGATAGCCGACATGTGCCTCTTCCTCGCCAGCCCCGCCGCCAAGATGGTCAACGGCCAGGATATCGCCGTAGATGGCCACCTCGAAACCATGCACATCAGGTAACCCCACATGGATTTCAAGCTCTCCGAAGAACAGGACATGATCATCAAGACGACGCGTGATTTCGTTGTCAACGAACTCTATCCCCATGAAGTGGAGATCGAGAATACGGGCGTGCTGCGTCCCGAGTTGCGTGAAGAGATCAAGGCCAAGGCCATAGCCGCCGGCCTTTACGCCGCCAACATGCCTGCCGAAGCGGGCGGTGCCGGCCTCGATACGCTGACCTGGGTTCTCTACGAAAAGGAATTGGGCCGCGCCAACTACGCGCTGCACTGGAATTGCGTCGCCCGCCCCTCAAATATCCTCATGGCCTGCGTCGGTGAGCAGCGCGAAAAGTACCTCTTTCCTGCCGTTCAGGGAAATATGGTCGATTGCCTCGCCATGACCGAGCCGGGCGTTGGCTCGGACGTCCGCGGCATGAAATGCTTTGCCAAACAGGATGGCGATGATTTCGTGATCAATGGCACCAAGCATTTCATCAGCCATGCCGACGAAGCCACCTTCACGATTCTCTTCGCCGCAACCGGCGAGGAAGACACACCGCGCGGCAAGAAAAAACTGATCACCGCCTTCCTTGTGGACAAGGGCACCAAGGGCTTCACCGTGCGTGACGGCTACAAGAATGTCTCCCACCGCGGATATAACAACTGCATCCTCGAATTCAACGACTGCCGCCTGCACAAATCGCAGATTCTCGGTGAGTTGCACAAGGGCTTCGAAGTCGCCAACGAATGGCTGGGCGCCACCCGGCTGCAAGTCGCGTCAACCTGTTTAGGCCGTGCCGAACGCGCCATGGAACATGCCAAGCAATATGCCGTGGACCGCTACCAGTTCGGCCAGCAGATCGGCAAGTTCCAGGGCGTGTCCTTCAAGCTCGCCGACATGGCCATGGAACTGAAAGCCGCTGAACTGCTCACCCTCGAGGCCGCCTGGAAGTTCGACCAGAAAACCGTCACTGACATGGACATGGCCATGGCCAAGCTGAAGGCCACTGAAGTGTTGGCCTTCATTGCCGATGAGGCCATTCAAATCCACGGCGGCATGGGCCTGATGTCTGATCTCCCGCTGGAGCGCATCTGGCGCGATGCAAGGGTCGAGCGCATCTGGGAAGGCACCTCCGAGATCCAGCGCCACATCATTTCCCGCGCCCTGCTGCGCCCCCTGGGTGGCTGATCTTGACGCGTAGCCTCACTGCCCTGCTCAACCCCAAGTCAATCGCCTTCATCGGCGGCACCGAATGTGATGTCGCCATCCGCCGCACGCGCGAACTGGGCTTTCCCGGAAAGATCTGGGCCGTCCACCCCAAGCGGGAAAGTCTCGGCGGCATTGCCTGCGTCAGATCAGTTGCAGAAATCGAAGGCGCGCTCGATGCCGCTTTCGTAGCCATCAAGCGCGAACCGACAATCGAAGTGGTCCGTGAACTGCGGAAGAAGGGCTGTGGCGGAGCGGTGATCTACGCCAGCGGTTTCGCCGAAACAGGCGATGCCCACCTCCAGAAGGAACTGCTTGAAGCGGCGGATGGCATGCCGCTCATGGGGCCCAATTGCTACGGCTTCGTGAACTGCCTCGCCCGCGTCGCCCCCTGGCCAGACGAACACGGCATGGAAATCATCGACAGGGGCGTTGCCATCATCACCCAGTCGGGCAACATCGCCTGCAATTTCACCTTCACCCGCCGCGCCCTGCCACTTGCCTGCATCTTTGCCATCGGCAACCAGGCCGACATTGATATGGCGCAATTGCTTGAGGAACTCGCCCGCGACCCGCGCATCACGGCGATCGGCTTGCATATTGAAGGCCTAACTGACGTGGCAGCCTTTGCCCGTGCCGCCGAGGTTGCCCGCAAGCTCAAGAAGCCGGTTATCGCCCTGAAAACCGGCCGTTCGGAGCAAGGCGCAAAAGTGGCAATGAGCCACACCTCATCGCTCGCCGGCGCCGACACCCTCTATGACGCACTGTTCGAGCGTTACGGCATCGCCCGCATGAAGTCGGTGACGTCATTTGTGGAAACCCTGAAGTTTCTCCACCACGGCGGGCCCTTGGCTGACAGCCGCATTGTGTCCATGAGCTGTTCGGGAGGCGAAGCCGCCCTCATCGCCGATATGGCGCTGGAGCGGAAGGTGAGCTTCCCGCCATTTGACCCGAAGACAAAGGCGGAGGTGAAGGCCACCCTCAATGAATATGTCTCAATCGACAACCCGCTCGACTATCACACCTTCATCTGGGACCAGTTCGACAATTTGACCGCGACCTATTCAGCCGTGCTGCGTGGCGGCTTTGATGCAGGCGTGTTGATTCTGGATGCACCGACACATAAGGGAAGCAATGCCGCCGCCTGGGTCGTTGCGGCAAAGGCGCTTGCCCAAGCCGCTAGAAACACCGGCGCACGCGCCGTTGTTACTGCCTCGCTTCCCGAATGCATGCTTCCCGAAGTTGCCGCCGATCTGGCGGCCAAGGGTGTTGCCCCCATGATGGGCCTTGATGATACGCTTGCAGCATTTGAAGCCGCCGCACTCATTGGCCGTAATTGGGCGCGAAATGAAGTTCTGCCCACCCTCTCCGCACCTGCGGTTACAGGCAAGGGTGAAATCATCCCGAGCGAGCATGATGCCAAGATTCTCCTGAAGAATTTCGGCCTTCCCGTGCCAGAAGGTAAGGTGTGCAAAGCTACCGAAGCCGCAAGCGTTGCCAAGCACCTTGGCTTCCCCGTCACCATCAAAACATCATCTTCAGCCATCGCCCATAAAACCGAAGCGGGCGGCGTGGCGCTGAATATCAAAACCGTTGAAGAGGCCGAGGCCGTTGCCCGGAAAATGGCAAAACTGGCGCCCGATGTTCTCGTCGAGCGCATGGTCACCGGCGCCGTGGCCGAACTCATCATCGGCCTCAAGAACGATCCGCAGTTTGGCCTGGCTCTGGTGATCGGCTCCGGCGGCATTCTCACCGAACTCCTGAGGGACAGCGTCACGCTGCTGCTGCCAACCTCGCGCGAGGAAATCACCCGCGCCCTGAAATCATTGAAGGTGTGGAAACTGGTGGAAGGCTTCCGCGGCAAGTCGGGCGATCAGCAGGCTGTCATCGCGGCGATCCTCGCCGTGGCGGATTTCGCTGCAGCCCATCGCACCAAAATCGAAGAGCTCGACGTAAACCCCCTGCTCGTTTTGCCCAATGGCGCTGTTGCCGTTGATGCCCTTATCCGTATGCGGAGAGACTGACATGACCTCACCCATAACAACCGAACGCCAAGGCCCTGTGCTTGAAGTCACCATCAATCGCCCCAAGGCCAATGCCATAGATGCCGCAACCAGCCGCATTATGGGTGATGTCTTCGCTAAATTCAGGGATGATCCGGAACTGCGCGTGGCCATCCTCACCGCCGCAGGCGACAAGTTCTTCTGCCCCGGCTGGGACCTCAAGGCCGCAGCTGAAGGCGAGACGCCCGATGCCGACTATGGAGTCGGCGGCTTCGGCGGCCTGCAGGAGTTGCCGGGCCTCAACAAGCCGGTGATCGCCGCCGTGAACGGCCTGGCCTTTGGCGGCGGTTTTGAAATCATGATTTCGGCAGACATCATCATCGCCGCCGAGCATGCGACCTTTGCCCTGCCCGAAATCAATTCCGGCACCCTGGCGGACGCCGCCACCATAAAGTTGCCACGCCGCATCCCCTATCAGGTGGCAACCGAAATGCTCTTCACCGGCAGGCGCTTTACCGCAGCCGAAGCCAAGCACTGGGGAATCATCAATGAAATCGTGCCCGCCGCAGATCTCATGGCCCGGGCCCGCGCCGTGGCGGCGTTGCTGGCCGACGGCCCGCCGCTGGTCTTTGCCGCCATTAAGGAAACCCTGCGCGAAACCATGCACCTGCCCGTGCAGGAAGCGTTCAACTTGGTGACCAAACGGAAGCTGCCAACGGTGGACAAGCTCTACTCAAGCGAAGACCAAATGGAAGGCGCCAAGGCCTTTGCCGAGAAGCGCAAGCCCGTCTGGAAAGGCCGCTGATTACATCAGCCAATTGCGTCCGCTCATCCGAACCCTGTCGTTTTCAGCATACATGGCTGATGCCACTGGCTCGAAGCGGACCATGCCCTTCAGGAAGAGCCACAATCTGTCAGTAGCTCCAACTGGCGAATAACCGTAGCTTGTTGGGGCGGTTTGGCTGGTAAAGCGAGACATGGAATTAATCTTTCATTAGTATTTGTTTATGATCACAACATAGGTGATTGTATTTGTTTGCACAAACGACTAGTTTTCAATTCATCTGCAAATGAAATTTGAAGATATGCCATGCTCGAGCTATTTCCTGGCCTCCGTTCCCTCCGCGCCTTCGATGCCGCCGCCCGGCATTTGAGCTTTACCCGTGCAGCCTCCGACATGGGGGTTACCCCCGCCGCCATCAGCCATCAGATCAAGGAGCTCGAGGAACAGATTGGCGTTTCACTGTTTGCCCGCACCAGCCGTAGCATGAGGCTCACCCGCGAAGGCGAAATCCTGCTCGCTGCGGCCGCTGAATCGCTCGATTCCCTCAACCACGCCCTGCAGAAAATCCGCAAACTCAAAAACACCAGACAGTTGAAAGTCTCGGCCTCGCCCTCGATCGGCGCAAAATGGCTGGTACCGCGCCTCGACCGCTTCCTGGCCGAGGTGCCCGGCGCCGATGTGCGCATTGACGTATCTGCCGCAGTTCTCGATTTTGACCGGGACGACATCGACATTGCCATCCGCTTCGGTAATGGAAAATACCCGGGCCTGCGCTCCGACCTGCTGTTCCAGGATCAGGTTTTCCCGGTCTGCAGCCCAGTCCTGATCACCAAGGACAAGCCTTTGAAGACACCGCGCGATCTCATTCAGCATCACCAGCTCATTCATCTGGATTGGGAAGCCCAGGGCCTGCCCTGGCCAAACTGGCGGATGTGGATGCTGGCCGCCGGCATCCGCGATTTCGATGATGCCGCGGGTCTGCATTTCAGCCAAACCTCCCTGGCCGTCCAGGCCGCCATCAATGGCCAGGGCGTGGCGCTGGGCGATTCAAATCTTGTGGCGGATGATCTTGCGGCTGGGCGTTTGGTCAAGCCCTTCGAACTCTCGCTGCGCGCGCCACCGCAATTTGCCTACCATGTCATCTCCCCCATTGAGACGGCGGACACGCACATGGTGAAAGCCTTCCGCGAATGGGCCCTCAGGGAAGCAGGCGTTACAGGCCATACCCCGTGACGCGCCGCGGCCTGTTGAAATGGCTTGGCGGCCTCGCAATCGCAGGCGCCTCTGTCGGCACTTATGCGCTGGCCATCGAACCCGGCTTCCTGCTGCGCACCCAATACTATGCCCTCACCCCGCCGAATTGGACGCCCGGCCTCAAGCTTCGTCTTGTGCTGATTGCCGATCCCCATCTGGGCGAACCCTACATGAGTCTTGGCCGGTGGAGTCGCATTCTTGACCTGGCAAACTCTCTGGAAGGCGACCTCAATCTTCTGCTCGGAGACTTCGCGGCAACCCATCGTTTCGTAACCAGCCGCATCCCTATTGCCGACACGGCGCACGCCGCAAAGAAACTCACTTCACGGCTGGGAACCTATGCCATCATTGGCAACCATGACTGGTGGGGCGACGCCACGGCCCAAAGCCTGGGTCATGGACCGACCCTCGCCGAGCGCGCCATGGAGGATGCCGGTATTCCCGTTCTCGAGAACCGGGTGGCACGCCTTGCCAAGGACAATCTCCCTTTCTGGCTTTCCGGCACCGCAAGCATCGTTGCCTTAAAGACAGAAGTCCGTGGCCGCTTTGAAGGGCGCGACGATCTCCCCGGCACGCTGGCGCAAGTCACCGATGCGGCCCCGATCATCCATTTGGCCCATGAGCCCGACCTGTTTACCCAGATGCCACCCCGGGTCTCCCTCACCCTGAGTGGCCACACCCACGGCGGCCAGGTGCGCCTTCTTGGCTGGTCGCCCATCGTGCCCTCCGAGTTCGGCAACCGCTTTGCCTATGGCCACATCATCGAAGATGGCCGCCATCTCATTGTATCCGGCGGGCTGGGCTGCTCGGTCCTGCCGGTTCGCCTGGGCGTGCCGCCCGAAATCACCGTGGTTGATCTTACGGGCTAAGTGCCGGATGGCTGTCGAACGTGCCCAGGGGCATCTGTTCGTAGTCGATTACCGCACCTGTCATCATTTGCGCCGGCGGTGAAACCAGAAAGGCGCAGAGTCCCGCCACATCATCCGAGGTGATCAACCGGCCGAAAGGCATGCGCGCGCCGATGTCCTCGGCCCAGCTCTGCGGCAGCTTATGAAAGGTCGTTTGCAATTCGTGTTCGCCATCGGTCAGCGCCCATCCGAGATTTATGCAGAACACCCGGACCCCATCTCGTTTGAAAGTATTTCCCGCATTCCGCGACAGCGTCATCAATGCCGATTTGGAGGCAGAATAGGTAGCCAAGTTGGGTGGGCCGCCATGCGCCAGCATGCTGGCCACGTTGATGATCACGCCGGATTTCGCCGCCACCATGTGCTTCGCCGCTTCCTGCATCATGAACAGCGGCGCTTTCACATTCACCTCAAACAGGCGGTCAAAGGCTTCCGGCGTCGTGTCCGCGATTCCGCAGCGCTCCGTGTTCCCGGCGGCATTTACCAACACATCCAGCCGCCCGAAACTCTTGATCGCCTTAGCTACGGCACCCGCCGGTGTACCCCCATCCCGCAAATCTCCCGTATAGATTTCAGCGCCCTTGCCGATTTGCTCTTGCACCGCAACCAGCTTTTCCGCATTGCGGTCCACTAGCAGCACGCCGGAAAATCCCTCACTCAGGAATTTGCGCGCCACCGCCGCACCAATGCCCTGTGCGCCGCCGGTGATCAAAGCCGTTCTCATCGCTACCTCATGACAAAGGGATCAGCCATCGGAGCATCCGAAGTATTGATCCAGATTGATTTCGTGCGCGTGTAGTCCCGGATGGCATCCAGGCCGCTTTCGCGCCCATAGCCCGTGTAGCCATTACCGCCAAAAGGCACAATGGGCGAAACCGCACGATAGCTATTCACCCACACGACCCCTGCCCTGATTTTCTTCGTCAGCCGGTGTGCCCGTCCCAGATTCTGCGTGAAAATGCCCGCAGCAAACGCGTAAGCCGTTCCGTTGGCAAGGGCAACCGCCTCATCTTCCGTATTGAACTTGAGAACGGAGAGCACCGGGCCAAAGAACTCCTCGCGCGCACATGGCAGTTCAGCGCTTGGTGCA
>Ga0154020_10005942_pt1 | contig 14301 bp, 12 predicted proteins | sample Klosneuvirus_201_FD_109709 | JGI IMG/M metagenome (GOLD analysis project Ga0154020, IMG submission 109709) | Active sludge microbial communities from wastewater, Klosterneuburg, Austria - Klosneuvirus_20160825_MG | ecosystem: Engineered > WWTP > Aerobic digester > Activated sludge | place...
ATCGACTTCAAGCGCGAGGTCTACCGGATGGCGCTCGAGCAACTGGCCATCCACCTGGACGTGAGCGCGCGGCGGCCCGTGGGTTTTTCGCCCTACGGGCGGCGGCGAAAGCCCCGCCCGCGACCCGCCGCGGGGCTCGCCTCCGACTGATCCTCCGGGCGCCTCAGAAGGCGCCGACGCGTCCCGGCAGCGCGAAGGCGGCGAGGACGCCGACCACGATAGAGATCACGATGCCCACGATGATCACCACGATCGTGTAGGGCATCGCCTTTTCCGCGGGCGTCTTCATGAGGCGCGGCAGTCCCACGTAGAGCAGGTAGACGCTGTAGAGCCCGAGGATCGCGAGGATCGAGAGCGCGGGAAAGACGTGGAACACGCCCGCGAGCCAGGACGCCACGGGCGCGAAGGCCGCGACCTTGAAGGCCTGCAGGAAGTTCTTCTCGCCGCCGAAATTGGGCGACAGGGTATCGATCACCAGGGCGAACACGTAGACGCTGCCGAGCGAGAGCAGGTAGGTGACGATCGCATGGGCGATCCCGCTCACCACCGGCACGCGGTAGGACAGGCCGAAGGCGCCCACGCCGACGAGGGAAAAGCCGATGAAGGACGCGAGCGCGGGAATGGCGGCGAGGATCATCACCCAGCCGGTGTAGAGCTCCTGCACGGTGTGGGTCTCGGAGGAGATCTTGTCCCACTCCGCGGCTGGCGTGAGGAGCAGGTTCTTCGCGCGTTCGACGAGGTTCACGGGTGCCTCCCAAGGCTGTTGTTGTGGGGGGAGTTTACCGATTGTGGCGCCCGTGCGCTGCGCTGCCTGTGGTCGCTTAACCTGCGAAGGGCTCGCAGGTTAGTCTGCACCGCAATCTGGCCGTGCTTTAGCACGACCAGATTGTGGCTTCGACCCGCTCCCTTCGGTCGCTTAACCTGCGAAGGACTCGCAGGTTAGTCTGCACCGCAATCTGGCCGTGCTAAAGGACGACCAGATTGTGGCTTCGACCCGCTCCCTTCGGTCGCTTAACCTGCGAAGGGCTCGCAGGTTAGTCTGCACCGCAATCTGGCCGTGCTAAAGCACGACCAGATTGTCACGGTGGATGAGTTCGGGTTCGGCGACGTAGCCCAGGAGCGATTCGATCTCGCTGGTGGGCTTGCGCAGGATGCGGGCGGTTTCGGCCGCGCCGTAGTTCACCAGCCCGCGCGCGATCTCGCGGCCGTCCGGGCCGAGCACGCTCACCACTTCCCCGCGCTCGAAGTCGCCGGCGACCGCCGTCGCGCCGATGGCGAGCAGGCTCTTGCGGTCCGCCACGAGCGCCTTCACCGCGCCCGCGTCGAGGGTGATCCGGCCCGCGGGCTTCAGGTGGTCGGCGAGCCACTGCTTGCGCGCCGCCACCGGCGGCGTGTCCGCGACGAGGAGCGAGCCGATGGACTCGCCCGAGAAGAGACGCGTGAGGAGATCGGGTTCGCGCCCCCAGGCGATCACGGTGTGGGCGCCGCTGCGCGAGGCACGCCGCGCGGCGAGCACCTTGGTGATCATGCCGCCGCTGCCGATCTCGGAGCCCGCGCCGCCGGCCATCGCCTCCAGCGCGGGATCGCCCGCCGTGGCCCGCTCCACCAGGGTCGCGTCCGGAACCTTGCGCGGGTCGGCGGAAAAGAGCCCCTTCTGGTCGGTGAGGATCGCGAGCGCGTCGGCCTCGATCAGGTTGGTCACCAGCGAGGCGAGGGTGTCGTTGTCGCCGAAGCGGATCTCGTCGACCACCACGGTGTCGTTCTCGTTGATGACCGGGACCACGCCCAGGGAGACCAGGGTCTTCAGGGTCGTTCGCGCGTTGAGGTAGCGGCGCCGGTCGCCCAGGTCCTCGTGCGTGAGGAGCACCTGGGCCGTGTGCAGCCCGCGCTCGGCAAAGCACGATTCCCACATCTGCACGAGCCCCATCTGCCCCACCGCGGCGGCGGCCTGGAGCTGGTTCACGGCGCGCGGGCGCTTCGCCCAGGCCAGGCGCTTCATGCCTTCGGCGATCGCGCCGGAGGAGACGACCAGCACCTCGACGCCACGCTCGCGAAGCGCGGCGATCTGGCCCGCCCAGTCGGCGATGGCGTTCCGGTCGAGGCCGGTGTCCGCGTTGGTGAGCAGGCTCGAGCCGATCTTCACGACCACGCGCCTGCAGGCGGCGAGCTCGCTACGCACGTCGACTCGCCTCCAGGTATTCCATGATCGCGAAACACAGCTCGCGGGTCCCCTCGCCCTTGATGGCCGAAACCACGAACCACGGGCCCTTCCAGGCGAGCTTCTTCACGAGGGCCTTCGCACGCTTGTCCCGCTCGGCGGGGTCGAGAAGGTCGGCCTTGTTCAGCACCAGCCAGCGCGGCTTCTTGAAGAGTCCCGGGTCGTACTTCTTCAGCTCGTTGGCGATGGCCTTTACCTCGGCCACGGGATCGGCCGCGTTCTCGAAGGGCGCGAAGTCCACCAGTTGCAGGATCAGCTTCGTGCGCTGCAGGTGGCGAAGGAACTGGTGGCCCAGCCCCGCGCCCTCGGCCGCGCCCTCGATGAGGCCCGGGATGTCGGCGATCACGAACGAGCGGCTCATGTCGACGCGCACGACGCCGAGGCTCGGATTCAGGGTCGTGAAGGGGTAGTCCGCCACCTTGGGGCGAGCGGCGGAGACTGCCCGCACCAGCGTCGACTTGCCGGCGTTGGGCATCCCGGCGAGCCCCACGTCGGCCAGCACGCGAAGCTCCATCTCGAGGTTCTTGCGTTCGCCCGGCGCACCCGGCGTGAATTGCCGCGGCGCGCGGTTGGTGCTCGACTTGAAGTTCAGGTTTCCCAGCCCGCCCTTGCCGCCGGCGGCGAGCGTGGCCTGGTCGCCGTTCTTCGCGAGGTCGGCAATCGTCTCGCCCGTGTCGGCGTCGCGGATCACGGTTCCGACCGGCACGCGCAGGATCACGTCCTCGGCGCCGCGGCCGTTGCGGTCGCGGCCGCTGCCGGCGTCGCCGGGCTTCGCGCGGAAGATGCGCGTGTAGCGGTAGTCGATGAGGGTGTTCAGGTTCGAGTCGGCCACCGCGATGATCGAGCCGCCGCGGCCGCCGTCGCCGCCGTCGGGCCCGCCGCGGGGCACGAACTTCTCTCTCCGGAAGTGCGCGCTGCCGTCGCCGCCGTCGCCCGCGAGCACCTCGATCCGCGCCTCGTCGAAGAACTTCATGGCCGTCCCATGTCGGGCATCGCCACGCGGATGCCCAGCGCGATGAAGGTGAGGCCCGCGAAGAGGCCCAGGCGCTCGCCGATCGCGGGGTGGGCGCGGATGCGCTCGCCGATCCAGCCCGAGAAGATCGCGACCGCGCCGAAGATCGCCGCCGTCTGCGCCATGAAGATCGCGCCCAGCAACGCCATCTGCCAGGCGACCCCGCCCGCGGAGGCATCGACGAACTGCGGCAGGAACGACAGGAAGAAAAGCGTCACCTTGGGATTCAATGCGTTGCCGATCACGCTTTGGCGGTAGATGGCCAGCATCGCCTTCGCGCCGTCGCCGCCCGCAAGCGAGAACGACGCCCGGTGTCGAAGCGCCTGGATGCCGATCCACACGAGATAGGCCGCGCCCGCCCAGCGCACGGCGTTGAAGGCGAGCTCGGAGGAGCGAATGAGCGCGGCCACGCCCAGCGCGGCAAGCAGCGTGTGGAAGACGCAGCCCGTGGCGAACCCGAGGGCCGCCGCAAGCCCGGCCTTGCGCCCCTGGCTCACGCCGCGCGTGAGCACGTAGACGATGTCCGGCCCGGGCGCGACGGTGAGCAGCGCGCTGGCGACGAGGAAGAGGGCGATGTCGGGCATTGGGGGTGGCGGGCGGGCGTCGGGTCTCGAACGATTCGCGTCAGGCGGAAACAAAAAAGGGCCGATGTCAAGCACTCCATAAACGGCAGCGCATCGGCTGAAGTCTAAGTGTGACAAGGGCTTGGGCGTTTGTGCCAGCTCCCTGGCCAGTCCGGCTCTTGTAGGCCAGGAGCCACATAGGAGCAACGCGGTTGCGGGCCTGAGCGTACCCAAGCGGGCCTCTGATGAGGCTTGCTTGAATGATATGACAAGGCGCCCGCAAACCATAGCCCTCCCCCAAGACGCGAAAGCGCAGGCCACCGACCTGCGCTTTCGCGGATGCGGCGCAGCGTAACGGTCAAGGCCCGCTTATCCCACCCCACCAATCCGTCACCAGATCAGTGGGACCATGCTGCTTTCAAGATGTCAGAAACTGATGTATCATTTCTCACCTTAAGAGGTGTCCTATGAACACGCTGCCCGAGACCATCCTGCAACAAGCGCGATCCCTCCCCGAGGGAGGCGTCCTGTCGCCCAAGGAGTTCCTGCACTTGGGAAGCCGATCGGCGGTAGATCAGGCGTTCTCTCGATTGGCCAAGGCCGGCAAGCTGCTGCGCGTAGCGCGCGGCGCCTACGCTGCCCCGATTTCCGGTCGCTTCGGTTCTCGCGCTCCCACTCCCGAGAAGGTCGTCAGGGCGCTGGCCGAGCAGAGCGGCGAGATCGTCGTGCCGCACGGCGCCAGTGCCGCCAATGTCCTGGGCCTGACGCAGCAGGTTCCCATCCGTGAGGTCTACCTGACCTCCGGCCGGACCCGGAAGTTGAAGCTCGGGCGCTCGGAAGTGCTGGTGAAGCACGCGCCGCGCTGGATGTTGGCGCTAGGCACGCGGCCGGCAGGCTCGGCCGTGCGCGCACTGGCCTGGATCGGGCCGACGCACGCCGATGAGTCGCTGGCGTCGCTTCGTCGCACCTTGCCTCGTTCCGAATGGAAGGCACTGACCTTGGCGCGCGCGACGCTACCCGGCTGGATGGCGCAAGCCATCGGCAAGGAAGCCGCTCGTGGCTGAATCTTTCTTTGCTCTGAGCAAGAAGGATCAACACGAAGCGCTGGAACACGGGCGCGCTGAAACCGGCCGTCCGGCCCATCTGCTCGAAAAGGACGTGTGGGTGGTGTGGACGTTGCGCGCCCTGTTCGAGTCGCCGCTGTCAGCCGACCTGACCTTCAAGGGTGGCACGTCACTGTCGAAGGTCTACAAGGTCATCGACCGCTTCTCCGAAGACATCGACCTGACCTACGACATCCGCAAGCTGATCCCGGACCTGATCGGCCACGACGGAGAGTTGCCGGCCAGTCGCAGCCAAGCCGGCAAATGGACGCAGGCCGTGCGGCGTCGGCTACCTGAGTGGATCACGCAGAACGTGCAGCCGGTGATTCAGGCGGCCCTGACGCGCGAGCGTCTGGACGCCCGACTCGAACTCGGCGGCCAAGAGAACGACAAGCTGTTCCTACACTACCCAGCCCTAGCGCAAGGTACCGGGTATGTGGCACCCGTTGTCACGCTGGAATTCGGTGGCCGCGCCACCGGCGAACCGCACGAGGTATTTCAGGTGGCCTGTGATATAGCCGAGCATTTTCCTGGAGTGTCCTTTCCCACTGCCTCGCCTCTGGTCATGAGCGTCGCGCGCACCTTCTGGGAGAAGGCTACCGCAGCGCATGTGTTCTGCGCGCAGGGCCGCGTCCGCAATGAACGTTACGCGCGGCACTGGCATGACCTGGTCGCGATCGCACGAAGCGCCCACTTCGCTGCTGTCATGACCGATCGCATGGTGGCAACGGCCGTCGCCCATCACAAGTCGCACTTCTTCATTGAGAAGGACACCAACGGCCAAGTCATCGACTATGCAGCAGCGACTACGGGACATCTGAAAATCGTTCCCGAAGGCGAAGCCAAGGCCGCACTCGCAAAGGACTATGCGGCCATGCTGGCCGACGAAGTGATGGTTGGCAATGCCTTACCTTTTGACGAGTTGCTGAAGATATGCGCCGAACTCGAAGCGAAGATCAACAACTCTGTCGTAGACATCGACAATGATGACCAGAACCTAGGTCGTCAACCTTCTCCGCGATAGTACGTATGAGCAACATCCGATCTATCGACATGATGTTTCTTGACGATGTGTTCGAGATGGGGGGCGGCTATGTCCTCAATTTCTCGGATCGCACCTTCGCGCAGTTCTTCGCCGAAGAACTCAATATCGACATCGACGACCCGATCTATGCGCGCAATGGTGGGTCAAAAGCCAAGCGCCTACGCTGCTTCCTTCAAACAGTCGATAAGGCAACTGTCGCCCGAACGCTAAACGCCCTATGGGTATACCGGGAAGCATTGCGACAACGCTCTGAGCAAGCCGACAAGATTCCGAACGCCCACGGCCGTCTCCTGTCCTTGCTCAATCGGCTTGAAGGCCGGCCGGAAAATTCCCAAGCGCCCAGTCAAGATCCCGTCCCGGCATTTGATCGCCAGAAGTTGGCCCAGATCAAGAGCAATCTCCTCGCGATGACGTCGCTGGAGGCTCATGCGCGTGGTTATGCCTTCGAGAAATTCTTGTGTGATTTGTTTGACACCTACGGGTTGGCGGCGCAAGAACCATTTCGTCTGAAGGGTGAGCAGATCGACGGCAGCTTTCAGTTTGGCAACGAGACCTATCTCGTCGAAGCCAAGTGGCACGGCAAGCCCATCGGTGTCGCCGAGCTTCACACTTTTCACGGCAAGATCGAACAGAAGGCCGCCTGGACTAGGGGTCTATTCGTCAGCAACAGCGGTTTCACCGAAGACGGCCTCGCCGCATTCGGTCGTGGCAAGCGCGTCACCTGCATGGACGGCTATGATCTCTACGAGACCCTGAATCGGGAAATCCCCCTCAACCACGTCCTCGAACGCAAGGTGCGTCGGGCGGCCGAAACCGGCTCACCCTTTGTACGTGTTCGCGACCTCTTTCCACATTGATCCGCAAGGGGGGCGAAGATGGCGCAGTTCAATACTTGGTGTAGCTTGACCAATTCGGCCGTTGGCAACCATGGTCTTTGCGTCCTGACCAGTAATCCAGCAAATCTGGCGAGTGGAATTCAGGCGACGGCGGCGGTCATACCAAACCACTATGCTGCTGAGGAACAGGTTGCGCGGGCTCTCGCCCGCCTCGGTAAACCGGCCGCAGCCGCGCTGATCCAGGGCAAGTTGCCAACCACCAAGACGATCCGCTCCGGCGATCTTGGTGAGATCTATGCGACCGAATGGATCGACACGCATAGCGGTGGCTACCGCGCGCCCATCAAACGTCTGCGCTGGAAGGATCATCGCAACATGGCGATGCGCGGCGACGATGTAATTGGACTTCTCCAAGACCCACAGACCCAACGCCTGTACTTTCTAAAGACTGAGGCTAAGAGCCGTGTCACGCTGACGGCGCAAGTCCTCGCCGCTGCTCGGGCTGGGCTGGACAAGGATGGCGGGCTCCCCTCCGCTCATGCGCTCTCCTTCATTTCCGCCCGGCTTCTCGAACTGGACAACGCTCCACTAGCCGATGCCATCGACGCTGCCCTTCTGAAACATGGCATTCCCGTCGAAAGTGTCCGCCATCTGCTGTTCACCTTTTCTGGCAACACCCCGGACGCTCTTCTCACCGCATCGTTGCAATCCTATCCGGGAACGATCACACAATGGGGCGTCGGACTGCGCGTCGAGGGACACGCAGCGTTCGTCGGCGCCGTCTATGATCAGGTGATCGCCAATGCCAACAACGCCTGAGACCATCGTTGCGGGTATCAACGAGGCGGCAGCGGCAGGTTTTCGCGGCCGCCTCATCGCCCGCGGCCAAGCACGCGCCATGATCTGGCGCGATGGCGCCCTACCACCGGATGCACCTGCCTTCTCTCCTCAGCTCAGCTACGACCTGCATTCCTATGGTTATGCCATGCTTGGGCTCGGTCTGCGTCTCCGTGAGCTAGGTGGTGACGCTGCGCAGGCCCGTGTCGCTTTCGAGCAAGCCGCAACTGCTCTGGAGGCAGTTATGGCCAGAGGAAACCCTGGGGAAGCTGATCGAGACTTCCACTTCATCATGACCGCAGCGAGCTATCACCTGGCTCGGCTGTCTGCACGGGCCTACTCGCTCCTCACTATCGTTGAAACCGAGGAAAATTTCTCGCCGATAGAGCGGGCCTTGGCCCTCCTGATGCTCCGCAATATCGACGGCCTCCGAACCATGTCGCTGGACTACAGGGTTTTGGGGACCGGAAGTGACGAGCAGATCACTGCCACAATCCAGGGGCATCTGGATCAGATCGAAGCAGCCGTAGGCCAGGCAGGCGACGAAAACGCCTTTCTTTTCGACAGCCTGGATACGGCGCTTACCGACTCTTTTCTCGCCGCCATGTCTCTGTTCTTGCTGGCGCTGGAGCGTGGCGAACGGCAGATTCTCGACCAAGCTTTAGCCCGCCTCCAAGAAAGCCTGAGCGTCTGCAGCGAAATGAACTTGCTGCCCCAATGGTGGGCGCATCGCGTGGCGATCCATATCTTGCCCGATCTCTGGTCCAATACCTTCCACGAAAAGGTGCCGATGCTGCCGATTGGTGGAGCCGCCGCCGATTGGCCTCGCCTCCGTGATTTATTCATTGCCTCTCTGCTGAATCGGCCAAGAGCTGAAGTTGATCTATGGCCCTCGCAGATCGAAGCCGCAACGCGCGCTGTCGATCAGTCCGACGACCTAGTGGTTTCGCTGCCCACCAGCGCCGGCAAAACCAGAATTGCCGAGCTGTGCATCTTGCGCTGCCTCGCCGCAGGCAAGCGCGTCGTCTTCGTAACACCGCTCAGGGCGCTGTCCGCCCAGACTGAAGTGACGCTACAGCGAACCTTCGGGCCACTCGGTAAAACCATCTCCGCCCTCTACGGCAGCATTGGAGTGAGTGGCTTCGATGAGGATTCGATTCGCGAGCGCGATATCGTCGTCGCTACCCCTGAAAAGCTCGATTTCGCGCTGCGTAACGATCCTTCACTGCTCGATGATGTCGGCCTTCTTGTCTTCGACGAAGGCCACATGATTGGCATGAACGAGCGCGAGATCCGCTACGAGGTGCAAATCCAGCGACTCCTTCGGCGTGCCGATGCACACGATCGCCGTATCGTCTGCCTGTCGGCGATCCTTCCCGATGGGGATCAACTGGATGATTTCGCGGCGTGGCTCCGCCGCGACCATCCCGGCGGCCTAATCAAGAACGATTGGAGGCCGACGCGACTGCGGTTCGGCGAGGTCGTCTGGAACTCGCCCTTTGCTCGACTCAACCTTCGCGTCGGCGACGAGCGTCCATGGGTACAGCGATTCCTCACCGGATTTGCCCCTCCGGACTTCGTACCACCAAAGCGACGTCGCACGCGCCTCTTCCCGAAAGATCAGCGCGAGCTTAGCCTGGCGACAGCCTGGCGACTCGTTGATGATGGCCAGACGGCCCTTATCTTCTGCCCAGAACGCCGGAGCGTTGAGCCCTTCGCCGACGTTATTGTCGATCTCCACGAGCGCGGCGCACTTCGCTCGCTTCTTGAAGTCGATCCGAATGTGCTGAACGCAGCGGTCACGCTCGGAGAGGAATGGCTTGGGCCAAACAGTGCGCTCCTAAAGTGCCTGAGGTTGGGCGTTGCCCTACATCATGGCGCCCTACCGACGGCTTATCGCAAGGAGATCGAGCGCCTTCTTCGGGAAGGTATTCTGAAAGTCACGATTTCCTCACCGACCCTTGCCCAAGGGCTGAATCTCTCGGCCACGGCTGTTGTCATGCACTCGCTTCACCGCAACGGCGCGCTCATCGAGGTTTCCGAATTCAAGAACGTCATCGGCCGAGCGGGTCGAGCCTACGTTGATGTGGAAGGCATCGTACTCTTTCCGATGTTCGATGAGGTCGCGAGAAAGCGGCTCAATTGGGAGAGCCTCATCAGCAACGTGGGCGCTCGGGAGATGGAGAGCGGACTTGTTCGGCTCGTCGCAGCGCTACTGAGTCGGATGCACGTCAGCATCGGTGACGACCTCGCCCAGCTTGTCGAATACGTGGCGAACAATGCTCAAGCGTGGACGTTCCCTGAGATAGCCAATGAGTCTCCCGAAGATCGCGAACGCGCGCTTGCCGAGTGGGAACGGCGCGTCGCTACGCTTGATACCGCCATCCTGAGCCTGATCGGCGAGAACGACATCCCAGATGACGGCATTGAAACTGCGCTTGATGACATTCTCCAGTCTTCCCTGTGGCAACGCCGCCTACTGCGCCAGAATGAACAGGTGCAGCAGACTCTAAAGGCGGGGCTACTCGCGCGCAGCCGATTGATCTGGGCGCAGTCCACGGCTCCCCAGCGGAGAGGGTACTTCCTCGCCGGCGTTGGATTGGCAACTGGCCACGCTCTTGACGCGATTGCAGAGGGGGCCAACCTACTGCTGGTTCAGGCCAATGCAGCGCTTCTTACCAACAACGCAGAAGAAGCGATCGCGGCGATCACCAACCTCGCTGAGCAGGTGTTCGCCTTCTATCCGTTCATGCCAGACTCCTTGCCTGACAACTGGCACGACATCCTGCGCTGCTGGTTGCTCGGCCAGCCGCTAGCGGGCATTGTCGCTGGCCAGGAGTCGGAGACCCTTCAGTTTATCGAAGGCGGTCTCGTCTATCGTCTGCCGTGGGCCATGGAGGCCATACGAGTGCGGGCCGCCGCCAACGGCGATACTGTCGCTGACCTGGAACTTGAGGATTTTGAACTTGGCTTAGCTGTCCCCGCTGTCGAAACAGGCACGATGAATCGTTCAGCCTCGATTCTGATCCAAGCCGGCTTCAGTTCCAGACTCGCCGCTATAAAGGCCGTCGCCGATACGGCGGCAACTTTCACTACCAGCCAGGCATTGAAGCTCTGGCTCAATTCCGAAGCTATCGCCATGTGGAGTGCACTGCCGGATTGGCCCACTGCAGAGACCAAGGCGATGTGGATCGAATTCGCGCAAAGCTTCACGCCAGCCGACAGGCGAACTTGGACTGAACGCCGCTATTGGGCCGGCGTCGCTTGGTATGGCGTCCCGGTCCCACCTGGTGCGCCTGTCAGGCTCCATCACTGGAACGGTCAGCCGATCGTCCTATCAGGAGAGGGGCTTCCCATGGGCACCCTTCAGGCTGCGCTCAACCCAGTTCGGAGCGGCCTAATGCGGGCCACAGTGTCTCAAGAGCCCGGCAGAATCGACCTGAGTTATTTAGGCCCCGACGATTTGTGGCAGGTGTAACTCCCAATCTCCAAACTATGGATGAAGAAAGCAGGTAGCGTCGTATCGTCGGGAGACCTTCATGCGCCGACTTTGGAGGCAATCACCTTCCTGAATCCCCGATCCCGCGCAATGAACGCCTCCAGCATGTGCGGGATCAGCGTCACCGCATCGACCGCTTCGCCGTAGGTCTGCCCATGCAACGTGGCGTAACGGTCGAGGTCGGCCTTCAGGCTGGCCGGACATGCAAAGGTCAGCTTGACGGTTTCGCTCTTGGGCAGCGGGCCGAGCCGCAGCTTGTTCGTGTTCATTGCGAGGCTCCCCTGTTGAAGAACAGCGGTTGGTACGGACGCAGCACCAGGTCGCGGTTGACGATGATGCGCACCGGCAGGCCGGGGCGAGCCGTCAGCGTGGGCTGGATGTTCATGTTGCGCCGGGTCATCTCCTGGCCGATCTGGTTCACGCTGTCCTGCACGCTGTCGCGGCCGGCAATGACGACGCGATCCCCGCCCTGGCGATTCTCCGGGGCGGCCAGTTCGGCGCCGACGCCCAGCAGCGTGGTCAGCACCGCGCCGGCGAAGATGCGATCCCAATGCCAATCGACACCATCCTCCAGGCCCGCGTAACCGGCCGGGTCCGTGCCCACGAGGTTGTCGAGCTGGCTTGATGAGGTGTCCGGCAGGATCAGCCGGTGCCACACCATCTGGAGTCGGGTCTGCCCGTAGCTGACCTGGCTGTTGTAGCGGCCCAGGATGCGCGAGCCCTGCGGGATCAGCAGATGGCGGCCGGTGGCCGTGTCGTAGATCGGCTCCGTCACCGTGGCGATCACGTCGCCCGGTAGGTCGGACTTGATGCCCGTCACCAGTGCGCCCGCGATCACCGTGCCGGCCATCACCTGATACGGCGAGGCAGGTAGTTGCAGGTTGCCAGAATTGCGGGTTTGCACAGGACCGGCATTGCTCAGAAACGCTTCCTTCTGGTCCTGCCGGTTCTGCACGGCGGTGGGATCGCCCGGCTGCGCGGCCGTCGAAGCCGGTCCGGCGGCCAGCGGATCGAAACCCGCCAGTCCGGTCAGCGGTGGGGTTCCTGCCATGCTCTGAGTGGGAGGGGCTACGGCGGCGCGCTGTCCGCCCGTGCTGAAGAACACGGACGAAGCCGCCGCTTCCTCGGCCTCCTTGAGCCGCGCTAGGCGCTCGGCTTCGGCCGGGTCATAGCCCGGTTGCGAGTAACCCTGCGCTCGCTGTTCGGCGCGCAGGATCGGTGCTCCGAGGTCGCCGGGTAGCGGTTCGCCCAGCTCCGGCGGCAGCGGTGGCAAGGTCGGCGGTAGTTGCGAATAGTCGATGGGCAACTGCGCCAGCCCTTCGGAGCGCGACACGCGATCGACGTTGTACAACTCGGTCGGCTCGCCTGCGCCACGGCGCTGCGGTGCTTGCAGCGACCAGAGCGTTGCGCCCAATACGGCGGCGGCCACGCTGCCGACCAGAACTGCCAGCATGCGCCGGTTCAACCGCGTGACGGGACGCGGCTGCGCCCGCAGGGCGACTTGTTCCGGCGCCAGCTTCGGGGCGGCGCCAAGCATGTCCGGAGAATCGTCCTGGCTCATGGTCAGTTCCTCCGCGCGCCCGTCGTGCCGTCCGTGCGCTCGATGCGCACCACGTCGCCCTTGTCGCCACCCAGGCGCAATTCGGCCGCGCCGAACAGCCGGTCCACGATGTAGTACGGCGACCGGAAGCGGTAGTTCACGAGTTGGCCATCGCCCTGTGCGCCGATCACGAACAGTGGCGGCAACTCGCCCTGTGCGATGCCGCCGGGAAACTGGATGTAGACTTTCTCGCCGTCGTCGAAGGCGCGCAGCGGCTTCCACGGTGTATTGCTACCGCTGATCGCGTAGCGGAAGCGGATGTTCTCCAGCGACAGGCCCGTATCGAGCGGCGCCGCCGTCTGCGCCGCCCGCGCCTGGCGCTGCAAGGCCAGCATGCGGTCGCGCGGATAGTCCCAGGACACCGACGCCATCCACGCCTTTTCGGTCGAAGTCAGTTCGATCAGATAGGTGCGGCGGCTGGTGGTGATGACCAGATTGGTCTTGAGGCCGGTGCGGATCGGCTTGACCAGCACGTTGACGCGCAGTTCGCCGCCGGCGCCGCTCGACGTATCGCCGACGATCCAGCGCACCGTGTCGCCGGCGGCGACCGTCACCAGTTCCTCGCCGGGCTGGAGTGTAATCACCGTGACCCGCTCGGGACTCGTATAGACCTGGTACAGCGCGCCGTCGGTAAACGGCCAGACCTGAATCGCATTGATGTAGCCTTCGCGCGTGGGCGCCATGCGCGCTTCCTCGTTGGCGCGGGATACGCGCACGCGCTCGTCCTCCGGCTCGGGTGTCACCTCCGTTTCCGCGAGTTCGGGCAGCGGCATCAACTGCCCCGGTAGCGGCAAAGGCTCCGGCACCGCAACCACTTCCATCGGCAGAGGTGGTTCGGGCAAGGGCTGCGCCTGCACCGGCTCGTCGAGCGTGATGCTCGGTGGCTTGCGTGGCGTGGCGCAGCCCGCCAGCGTGACGGCAATCAATGCAACAGCATAAAAGCGCAAAGACGGTTTCATGGCCTGCCTCCTTCGGTTGAGTCGAGTTCACGGCTCCATGACAGGCCGTTGACGTAGATGCCCAATGGATTGCGGCGCAACCGTTCCTCGGTGCGCGGCGTTTGCAGCACGATGGAGACCACCGCCGTCCAGCGTTCCAGCCCTGCCGCCGCGCCGTTGACGTAGCGGCGCTCCGTCCAGCGCACGTTGAACGACGTGTCGCTGGCGCGTACAACGCTGTTGATCTCCACCGTCACCGTTTCCCGGCCGATCCGCGCAAAGGGATCGTTGGTGCGCGCGTAGTCGTTGAGCACGGCCGCGCCGCGGTCGGTGGTGTAGTCGTAGGCTTCGAGCCAGTTGTCCCGCACCACGATCGGGTCGATGGACAACGAGCGAACTATCGTGACGAAACGTGCCAAGTGATAGCCGATCTGCACGTCTGTTGGCCGGTACGGCGTGGCTGCCTCACCGACGGCGCGCACCTGCCCGCCGTGGTCCACCTCCACCACGTAGGGCGTGACGATGGACTGCGCCGAGCGCCAGACGAGGCCGCCCGCCATCAGCAGCGCGAGCGCGAGGCAGCCGAAGGCCATCAGCCGCCAGTTCTTCGCCTGTGCGCGGGCCGAGCCGATGCGCTCGTCCCACACCTG
>Ga0154020_10005943_pt1 | contig 14299 bp, 13 predicted proteins | sample Klosneuvirus_201_FD_109709 | JGI IMG/M metagenome (GOLD analysis project Ga0154020, IMG submission 109709) | Active sludge microbial communities from wastewater, Klosterneuburg, Austria - Klosneuvirus_20160825_MG | ecosystem: Engineered > WWTP > Aerobic digester > Activated sludge | place...
ACCTTTGCTGCTTCAAAGCAAAGTCCAACCAATGGTATGGATAAAGTAAATTCTCTGACAGATGGCGGCACCGACGTAAAAGTAAAAACAAATTGTAAGACTAAACTTGACCCTGACGTTTATCAAATAAATCAGCAAACACTCTATTTATCTCAATCCTCTAGGGGCACCAGATTTATCCCTCAAGAGACTAGATTTATCTCTCAAGAGACCAGATTTATCTCTCAAGAGACCAGATTTATTCCTCAGGATACAAAACGAAAAGTATTTGAACGATCAGGAGGATGTTGTGAGTTTATTGGAGAAAATGGAAAACGATGTCATAGCAAACATCAACTAGAGTGGGATCATGTCATTCCTTGGAGTCAAGGTGGTGGTAACGATGAAAAATCGCTGCGCGTTTATTGTCGAACCCACAATCAATATCGAACAAAAGAGACCCATGGGTTCTGGTTTAGAGCGAAGAATCGTATTTGACGATTCCTTTTTCTGAGAGGTTATAACTTTTGTATTCCACATGAAATCATAAAGAATCAAAGTAATGTCTCCCTCAAAAAAAACCGCCTAATATACGTCGAAGTGAGATTTTAGCGAGGCAACGAAGTATTTTTTCAATTTCGCGACAGCGAAAAGAGTTTCACGACAGCGACTAATTAAGTTGCAAAAGACTGTTGTATAAATATTCTCTATTTTTATAACCAATAAATAAATGTGCTAAAATTAAAAAACTAGGTAAAATAATTTCTCGTTTATTTAAAATAAGATGATACAAAATGATATTCAACCAAATTGGAGTAAAAACAATCCAAGCAAGACCACTGTAAAATCCTGATACCCAAGCAAAACCCACACTTATTTCAATAATTTTAACAATAAATAATATATATTTAGAATCCTCTAGAGCCTTGATAAAATTTAATGCCTTTTCAGAAGGTTCAGGAATAGGTAATTTTTTTAAAAAACCATCCAAACCCATGGTCATATAATAAAGTCCGATTAAAATTTCAAAAGTCCGTTCAATTATGTTATGCATTTTCTTTTCCAATCCCTTTTTTATTACTACAAATCATTATCATCATAATAAGTGGTCTTAGTGAATAGTTTGAAATGAAATCTGATGCATTAACACATGTTTTTACTTTAAAAATATTCCTTGATTTACTTTACATTTATTTAAATATAAGATGAAAAACAGTAAAGAACTTCAAGCGCTTTTAGGTAGTTATACCTTTCTTTTGATGAGGAGATTTTGATCATGTCCTATAACCATCACGATATTGATTCTAAATGGCAAAAAAAATGGGCTGAGGCAAAAGCCTTTTGTGTTGAAATTGATCATTCCAAACCTAAATATTATGCCCTTGATATGTTCCCCTACCCCTCAGGATCTGGATTGCATGTAGGTCATTTAGCCTCCTACACTCCAACTGATATTATCGCTCGCTATAAGCGAGCTAAGGGTTATAACGTTCTCCATCCCATGGGCTACGATGCTTTTGGACTTCCCGCAGAACAATATGCTATCCAAACTGGAGTGCATCCTGATATTACAACCAAAAAAGCTATTACTAATTTTCGTCGTGTTTTACAATCCTTTGGCTATAGCTTTGACTGGAATCGCGAAATTTCAACTTGCGATTCTTCTTATTACAAATGGACTCAATTTATCTTTTTAAAACTTTTTGAAAAAGGCTTGGCTTACCAAACTGAAGCTCCCGTCAATTGGTGCCCAGCTCTACGAACAGTCTTAGCCAATGACGAAGTGATTGATGGAAAAAGCGAACGTGGTGGACACCCGGTTATTCGAAAACCAATGAAACAATGGATGCTTAAGATTACTGATTACGCAGAACGATTACTCCAAGATTTAGATTTAGTCGACTGGCCTGAAAGAACTAAAGAAGCTCAACGACACTGGATTGGCAAAAGTGAGGGAGCTGAAGTTCATTTTAAAATAAAAAATCATTCTCACACCCTTGAGATTTACACGACGCGACCCGATACATTATTTGGTGTTTCATTTATGGTACTCGCTCCTGAACATCCTTTGATTGAAAAAATCACAGCCAAAGAACAATTAAGCGATGTTCAAAACTATTTGAAACAATCCACAACTAAAAGTGAAATAGATCGCAAGTCAGCCACGAAAAAAACAGGAGTTTTTACAGGCGCACATGCCATACATCCTTTTACTCAACAAACAATTCCTATTTGGATTTCAGATTATGTTTTAATGGATTATGGAGCGGGAGCGATTATGGCTGTGCCCGGCCACGATACAAGAGATTTTGATTTTGCCACGACATTTAAACTTCCGATTCTTCGCGTACTAGAGGGTGGTGAGTTACCATTTGAAGGCGAAGGCACTCTTGTAAATTCAGATTTTTTGAACGGACTCGAGAAAACTGGGGCTGTCTCAAAGGCCATTGAAAAACTCGAAAACCAAGGTGTTGGCAAAAAGAAAATTCAGTATAAATTACGAGATTGGCTTTTTAGTCGTCAACGATATTGGGGAGAACCTTTCCCAATTGTTCGGATGACAGACGGCCAAGTTTGCGCCGTTCCATTAGAAGAGCTCCCAGTTGTTCTCCCCGAAGTGGCAGACTATCAACCGACTGAATCAGGCGAGGCACCACTTGCAAGATCTAAAGAATGGGTCCAATACAAAGGCTCTCTCGGCACAGGTCTGCGCGAAACCGATACGATGCCAGGCTCCGCCGGCTCAAGCTGGTATTTTCTACGCTATATTGACCCCCATAATAACAATGAAGCTTTTAGTCCTGCAGCAGAAAAATATTGGATGCCCGTGGATTTTTATTTAGGTGGTGCGGAGCACACTGTTGGACATTTATTGTATTCACGTTTTTGGCATAAAGTTCTATTTGATATCGGACTTGTCACTTACCCAGAACCCTTCAAAAAATTAGTCCACCAAGGATTAGTACTAGGACCTGATGGCGAAAAAATGTCTAAATCACGAGGTAATGTGGTTAATCCCGATGAGGTCAGAGATCAATTCGGAGCGGATGCTGCTCGCTGCTATATCTCATTTATGGGTCCTCTTGACAAAGATAAGCCATGGGCGACTAATGGCATCGATGGAGTCCGTCGTTTTTTGGATCGTGTTTGGCGACTGGCGTGTGATGATGAAGGGCAGCTTCAAGCCAGGGATCAAGAACTGCCACTTGCTGTCGAAAAACTACTTCATAAGACAATCAAAAAAGTTTCTGAAGATTTTGATAATTTGAGTTTTAATACGGCTCTGAGTGCCATGATGATTTTTGTGAATGAATTGTACAAGACCGAATTAAAACCCAAGTCTGCATTAAAAATCTTAGCGCAATTAATGATGCCACTTGCGCCACATATTGCCGAAGAACTTTGGGAAAAATTAGGAGGACAAGGTTTTGTTTCACTAGCACCTTGGCCCAATTATAAACAAGAATTAGTGATTGATGATGTAGTCACGATGGCAGTTCAAGTCCTAGGAAAAACACGCGGGACTATCGATATTTCACTGCAAGCATCACAAGAAGAGGCTCTAAAAGTTGCAATAGCTGTTCCCACTATCCTCAATGCTATCGGTGATAAAACTATTGATAAAGTAATTTATAAACCAGGAAAAATTTTGAACTTGATAATAAAATAAACGTAAAATGGCTTTTTCTTCAAATTCATTTTTGTAATCATTGAAGAAAAAGCCATTGATATGATTTGCTTGAGTGAATTAAAAAGGACCATTCACTCTATTAAACTATCTGTTACCTAACATATTTTTATTAAATGACTTACAAGGCTCTTGCACACGAGCATAACACTCAACAGCAGTCACAGTAGTATGATGTCCATCAAGTTCAAAAGTATTGCCATGAGCTTCCAAAGTTAATACTTTTCCGCTGCTTTCAGCTTTCATTACATTTTGTGCGTAATCAAGCCCCTTTACCTTACATAATAAATTAGCTGCATTATTTTGTTCGTCACCATGAATAGGGTATTGTCGACCATTATACTCATAAGTTGGATTTTTTACTGAAATTACCACTTCGCCCGACTCACAAATTTCTCCGCTAGCATTTGCATAATCAACAGTTCCACCCATTGGGTTGCCGCGATTGGCATAATACTCAAGAGTAAATCGTGACTCTCCACCTGGTCTAGAAAGCTTTGTAAATCGATCAGCTTTTGAAGTGACTCCACTTAAACAAACAACTGTAGCAAGGGCTCCAGATAAACTTAAAATCCAATTTTTTTGCATATATTGATTCTCCTTTATTTTTAATAATCAATTAAATTATAAATTAACAGAATTAAAGATAATTCTTAACTCACTTTTACGAATTGCACCATAGCACTGTAAAATTAAAAATGTAAGAGACTATTATAAATTAATAATGTTTATATATTAGAAATGAAAAATTTTCATATATTGAAATAGAGATATAGATCCGTGTTCAATAAAGATTACTATCTGATCACAATCGATGCTTCATCAGAATGAATGGCCACACTTCCCTTTTGTGTGCCTGGAAGTTTAGAATGTACAACTCTAAAACGTCCTTCTCGAGTAGGCTTCAATGTGCCTGGTAGTATTAGTTCACCTGATACCGATTTTAGGTTGAGTGAGGCACCACTTGATGCTGGAAGCTTCACACTCACTTTTCCTCGAATTGCATTAAGATCAATGAGAGAATCCGTTTTTAATTGAATTTGTAACTGACCATCAGCGCTGGTCCCCTCAAGTCGACCTGCAAACTCATTTATCACCAAATTTCCTTTTCCCCATTGTAAGTTTACATTTCCTTGATGATCAGAAATTTTTGCCGAAGAGGAATAACTTTCAATAGATAATGCACCTGTATTTTTCTCTAATACTAAATCACCACTAAAAAGTTTTATCTTAGTAGCTCCTTGACTCTCAGAAATGGATATTTTGCCTCCAAAACTTTCAATTTCAAGAGTCCCAGTATGTTTTGTGCTTTGAATATCCCCTTTCTGCATAAAATATTTAATACCTTCTCCCGTATTTTTACCGGTTATTTTTCCTTTTAATGCACTTAGAGTTAACTTTGAAACGCCTTGTAATTCTGCTCGGACTTCCTCAAATGCAAATTTAGAACTGGGAGCTCCTGGCGGTAGTTCTATGCTTAAAATTGTATCTTCAATGCTAATTCCTTCTTCAGGACCAGTAATTTTAAGAACTTTAGATAAAGACTCATTAGAGTTAAGATTAGAGCCCGAACTTGCTGAACCACTTGCAGAAGTATTTGAAATTCCACCAGAGACTAAAATACTTTGAACTTCATGACGCCACAAACCTTCTTTTCCTCCCAAAATACTAACTTTGAGTGTGCCAGAAGAGTCTCCTTGCTTAATGACCACTTTTGCCGCATGCGCTCTCACCTCAATTTCACTCAAACCATAGATTGGGATATTCCAAATCAAGGACCATGCAAATGAGCTCCAATTAAGTATTGAAAAAAAGCAAAAAGAAATTAAGGTAAACTTTGATTTCAAAAATATCCTCATGTCCTTCTCCCTTGACAAAGTATTAAAAACTATAGTCTTTAAAATTCATAGAATAAAAAAGTTATTATGAAAATACTGACCAAAGGGAAGTTTTTCATAATACGGGGTGATTGAAAATCACCCCCAAACTAACAGGAAAAATAACTGACTATGATATAATTTTTTAATCATGATCAGTTATATAAGGAGATCATCAATGGAAAATGTTTATATTACAAGTGCTGTTCGCACACCAGTCGGATCTTTTCAAGGTGGACTTAGTAGTCTTACTGCTCCACAATTGGGCGCCATTGCAATAAAAGAGGCTGTCACAAGAAGTCAAATTAAACCTGAAGATGTTCAAGAATGTATCATGGGAGAAGTTTTGACCGCAGGCGTGGGACAGGCCCCAGCGCGCCAGTCAGCTATTCTAAGTGGCCTACCAACTTCAGTAGCTTGCTTGACGATAAATAAAGTTTGTGGATCTGGCTTGAAAGCGGTGATGCTTGGCGCTGATTCTATTAAATTAAATGCAGATCAGATAGTTGTTGCTGGTGGTCAAGAGGCTATGTCCCAAGCACCTCACTTAATGGAAAATTCTCGCGTGGGATATCGCATGGGATCAGTCGCTTTAGTGGATTCAATGATTAAAGATGGACTTTGGGATCCATTTAATAATTGGCACATGGGGAATGCTGGTGAACTGTGCGCTAAAGAGCATCATTTCACACGTGAAGCACAAGATGAATTTGCGATCGACAGCTATAAAAAGGCGCAAAAAGCTCAAGAGAATTCTTTATTTAAAAATGAAATCGTAGCTGTCACGATTGCTGGAAAAAAAGAATCGCTTTTAATAGAAAAAGATGAAGAACCAGGAAACGCAAAATTTGAAAAAATGGCAGCTCTCAAACCAGCTTTTGATAAACAAGGAACCATTACTGCTGCCAATGCCAGTAAGCTGAATGATGGTGCCAGTGCTGTAATCTTAATGTCAGAATCTCAATTTAAAAAAAGAAATATAAAACCTTTAGCCAAAATTGTGTCTTATTCTAGTTTTGCTCAAGATCCTAAATGGTTTACAACGGCTCCCGTTGGTGCCATTAAAAAAGCACTTCAACAAGCACAACTTTCAGTCAAAGATATTGATTTCTGGGAGATCAATGAAGCTTTTAGTGTTGTCACAATGATAGCAATAAAAGAACTTCAGATCCCTGCAGAAAGAGTTAATCCGCATGGTGGCGCTGTAGCCTTAGGACATCCGATTGGCGCCAGCGGCGCTCGACTTCTCACAACACTCACTCATGCCCTGCATACTCATAAGAAGAAATATGGACTGGCCACACTTTGTATTGGTGGTGGAGAAGCTGTTGCTATGATCATCGAGAGAATGGAGCAATAATTATGGCTGCGTTTTCCAAAGTATATACCAATGCCACGGAGGCTTTAAAAGATATTGGAAACAATATGACCGTACTGGTAGGAGGTTTTGGTCTCTGCGGAATTCCAGAAAATTTAATTATTGCACTACGGGATTCAGGTGTCACCGGACTTACCTGTGTTTCAAATAATGCCGGTGTCGATGACTGGGGATTAGGACTTCTTTTAAAAACAAAACAAATTAAAAAAATGATTTCAAGTTATGTTGGCGAAAATGCGACTTTTGAAAAACAATATATGAGTGGAGAGCTCGAAGTCGAACTAACACCACAAGGGACGCTTGCGGAACGTCTACGTGCTGGCGGTGCTGGGATCCCCGCCTTTTTCACTCCTACTGGTTTTGGAACCCTGGTCGCTGAAGGAAAGGAATCTCGTCAGTTCAATGGCCGAAATTATATTCTCGAAGAGGCCATAACTGGTGACTTTGCTTTAGTTAAGGCTTGGAAAGGTGATGCCTTTGGAAATTTAATTTTTCGCAAAACAGCCAGAAACTTTAATCCTATGGTTGCCACCGCCGGAAAAATTACCATTGCTGAAGTAGAAGAACTGGTAGAAGTCGGACAACTCGAACCTGATCAAATTCATACGCCAGGCATTTTTGTACAAAGAATTTTCAAAGGAACTAACTATCAAAAGCGTATTGAACAGAAAACTATTCGTAAATAATTTTATTTTATTTATGTACTATTGATAATGGTTTTAAACCTGGGAGGAAATAGACTATGCCCCTAACTCGTGAACAACTGGCGCAACGTCTTGCTAAAGAAGTAAAACCTGGTAGTGTTGTAAATCTAGGAATTGGTATTCCAACATTAGTTGCAAATTATTTAGCACCAGACTCTGGTGTTTTTCTACAAAGCGAAAACGGACTCTTAGGTATTGGACCTTTTCCACGCGAATCAGAAGTTGATCCAGACCTCATTAATGCTGGAAAGCAAACCATCACTACTATTCCAGGAGCCAGTTTTTTTTCTTCCGCCGATAGTTTTGGTATGATCCGTGGTGGGCATGTTGATCTCACCATTCTTGGCGCCATGCAAGTTGATCAAGAAGGAAATATCGCCAACTGGATGATCCCAGGAAAAATGGTCAAGGGCATGGGGGGCGCCATGGACTTAGTGGCTGGAGCTAAAAGAGTTCTCGTGGCCATGCAACAAACCGATAAAGATGGAAATTCAAAACTACTAAAAAAATGTGATTTACCACTAACGGGACAATCTTGCATTCATCAAGTTTTTACAGATTTTGGTGTTTTTAAAATTGCTAAAGGAGAATTTATTCTCTTAGAGTATGCCCCAGACTTGAGTATTCGAGAAGTTATAGCCGCGACGGAAGGCCAGTGTCATATTGCACACGATGTTCGTCCCATTGAACTGTAAGCTCATTGACCATAAGATTTAAAAACCTCACAATAAAAAAGAGTCTTTGCTAAGTAATTTCTAAGAAATATAGGAAGACTTACTTTTTTGTGAGGAGATATCTTTGTCCGCGGGTGCCAAAAAAATTCCAGCTGGTCATTATTTATTTCGAGACGGAGATCCCTCTGATGCAATGTATGTAATTAAGGGTGGAAGACTTGCTGTCACTAAATCCAAGAATACCTCCGAAATTATTCTCGCTGAATTAGGACCAGGAGCCATGGTAGGCGAAATGGCTTTTTTCGATGGAAGACCAAGAAGCGCCTCAGTGAAGGCGGTTAAAGACTCTGAAGTTATTTGTCTTCCATTTAAATCGCTGCATGCTCAATTTCAAAATTTCCCCGAATGGTGCAAAGCCGTGATGCGAACGGTAAATGATCATTTACGTGAAGCTAATATGAGAATTAAAGCTCTTGAAAAGCCTCCAGGAGAAGAAGATCTATTTCCTCCTCATACGATTAACAAACTCATCTCTATTCTTAATTTAGTAGGGCTCCGTTATGGAAAACCATCAGAAGAAGGATTGGTGGTTCCACAATACACACTAAGAAATTACACCATTCAAATTTTCCAAGAAGCTACTCATAAAATGGACAAACTTCTACAAGGCCTTAATGATATTGGTTTAATAATATTTGAAAATCTTACTGAGGGAAGACAGAAAATCGTCATTGTTCAACAAGAGATGCTATTTGATTTTGTTGATTGGCACAACGAATGGCTTTTTAAGAAGGAACAAGATCGAATTCAAATAAAAGAAGAAGAACTGAAAATATTAAAAGCACTCCTGCATTTTGGTCAAAAACTCATATTGAACGATAAAGGTGTTGTTAAACTTCCATTAAAAAAGATGCAAGATGAATCTATGAAGGAACTCGATTTTCTTGTAAAAGTAGATGATGTTAACTCCTTAATTGAGAAAAAACTTGTCACCGATAAAACCACAGATAATGATAATGATGGTGTTTACATCACATTTATCCCTAGCGAACTGGAAAAAATCACTCCCAAATGGGATATAATCTACAAACTCAAAAAAATAACTCGATAACTTATCAAACTATTAAACTAGTTTTATTTAATGACCAATGCTTAAGGCTATTTATAAACAAAAGTTGACCTATCGCAGCTCAATTGAGTCGAGGGTAGACAAGTCTTTGAAAATATTAAAAAATAATAGAGTAATCCAATTATTAGGAGATGCTTTGCTATTACGAAATATAAATTGTAAAATCAATTTACTAAACTCCAAGCATTGGCTTAAAAAAGTTTTAACTTCCTGTAAACCAGTATTTATGTTAATACTATTTATTCTACTGTTAATCCATACTGATATTGTTTTATCTCAAGTATCAAATACGTCAACAACTTCCAGCGAAGCTGTTCCCTCAAAAATAGTGAATCAGAAGAAACAAAAATCAGTTTTTAAATCAGCAGATCCATTATCAGAATCCACTCCGGCTTCATCCCTACCAACAGCCACTACGACATTACCAAAACGTCCTTCAGTTCCTTCCACAACAGACCACTCCACCACAGCAACATCGCCATCGCCATCACCTTCGCCATCGCCATCACCTTCGCCATCGCCATCGCCTTCGCCATCGCCTTCACCTTCGCCTTCGCCTTCGCCATCGCCTTCACCTTCGCCTTCGCCTTCGCCCACTCTTCCTACATCTAAATCTACCACTCCCCTCACAATTACCAAAAGCTCATCAATTTCATTAGAAAATTTCAATCTTAATTTACATGTGTTAGCTTTTCCACCTGAAAAAAATGGAGTTAAAATATTAGATCCACAGATCTCATACTCTGTTGATCAAAATGTGGATGAGGATATTGTTCTTTCTGATGTTATTTTTAACTCAAAAACGTTTAAAGCTTTGGCTGGTAAAGCAAAAGAGTTTGGCAGAAGTGAGTCCTTATCGATCAATGATGATGACGCTATCTTATTTTTAACAGCACCATTGGCGCTAGGTACCCATGAACAAATTGAAGTTCTGGCTGAGAATGGAAATACTATTTTCTCAAAAACAATTCAAAAAGAGAATAGAGAAAAAGGCACACTGTTTGCGAAAGGGCTCGGTAAAAAGTTCTGGGACAATGTAAATTTAAAAATTCAAACACATATATTATTTACTTCAGACAGTTTGAAAGAACTACTACTTAATTCTGACAAAAAAAGCGGTTTCCGTTTTTGCTGGAGTAAAAAGGAAGATTCCTTCTTTTCACGATATTGCACACCCTATTATCGATATTCCAAAAAAGAACTGAAAATTATTACACAAACTCAAGCCGCTAATACAAAAGTCTTGGCTGACACCACAGAACTTAAACCCATTGGTGAAATTAATCTTGCAACAAACCAAACAAAAAGAATTTTACTAACGAGTGCACAAGGGTTTTCAATTGAATTTAAAAGTAAAATCTTACCACTTAACTTAAGTCGGTATTTTCTTGATGAAAGCGACCAATGGATTTATTTTATAGGTCACACTTATCCTCCCATTAATTCAGAAGTAAAACATTTTCCTCACTTCAACCCGGAAAGTTTTAACGTTTATTTTAACTGGCAGTCCACCATTGGTGATTTAAAAGATTATTGGGTGACAGTTGTACCTCGCAATAATACATACCTAAGTTTATTAGGCCAAGGGGGCGGAATTTTTCGTTATCCATTAAAAGTTGAAAAAGTACCATCTATTAAAACTAAAATTATACTGAATAATCCAATAAGATCAACTTATAGTAGCACTCCTAAAGTAAAGGGAACGATTAGTAAAGACATTGAGGTTACGCCAGTTGCACCTAGCAAATTTAAAGTTTCAAAAAATTTGCAAAGCTTTTTATGGCAGCTCCATGCTCCCGAAAAAGGTTCTGAAAATATTAGTTATTTGAACATAAAAGATAAAGCCAACACGAGTGAAGAATTTTCTTTTATTTCAAACTATTCTGTTTTTAGAGGTTATAGTGGTGAGTTAAGCTTGAGACTAGCAGGTGCTTTATCGGCAGATTATAAAATAAATTATCTTGGTGAAATTGCCTACAATCAATGGTTTGAAAATATTTTAGGTTGGGAAAACTATTATTTAAGCCAACAGCGTTGGGGTATATCAATTAAAAATTTTAAATCGATCAATTCTAAAAATACCTCTTTTCAACTTCAACTCACTACTATTGATTTAAAATATCGTTTTACTCCAGGGCTTTGGGAACGTGATGAGACCTGGGGACTCATCTTCGGTGCAGAAGATGTCATCATTAACGATATCCATGGTAGCTTTGGAGGAACCGGTATTTACTGGGCCAGGTCTATGCCAAAAGTATTTGATGATATTATGAATTGGTTTCCATACATGAGTTATCCCAAATGGGTGGACATGGAATTTATTTATTACTTCACTCCACTAAGCAATCAAGTGATCACAGGTAATCAACCCACTTACTCTATGAATTTCCATGGAAAATTACTTTGGACCAAATATTTTTTTGGTGAAGCAGGCTTTGGACTCAAAGCCTACTCTTACCTCAAACCATCAACTGAAGAACAAGTTAGCGTACAGGCTTTATACGGAACTATGGGATTAGGGATTAACTTTTAAAAAGATCTCTTGAAATGTCAGATACATTAATGAGAATACCGTGAATTAAACTAATAAGTGCTCAACTTCAATTAAAAAACATTTCTACAAATATCGAACAAAGCATGTCTTCATTTATTATAATAATATCGATATGAGATAATTCATAAAAGCATTAATTTTGAGATTAACTGGGAAGAACTTTTACTATTTCTTAATAATCGATCACTTCCTCACACCTCTTTTTCATATCTTCTTGTGATGGTGAGATGGCGCAGCGAAAGTAATTATCATTTAGACTTTGATATTCCAATTAGTGATTTTTATGAAGACAGATTTGAATAATAAAGGTCAATTTTGATTGAAATCAAAAAATTAAAAAACACGATTTTGACAATGGAGAAAGATGTTGATGGGGACACTATTTTTAAACTTACTGCATCTTTTTTATTTTTTAATGAGACTTGCAAGGTTCAGAAATCCATAGAGTACTTGCTTCACAAGCATGAGTCTGCTCACCGACCAAAACACACAGGATTGAATTTATAGTTTGTCCTTGAATAACTAACTTCACATTATCATCGGTATTACCATCTTTATCGACTTTATTTTCTATATAAGCACACTTTGAATTTAATTTTGGTAACTTATTAAAATATTTTACAGCTTTCTTACCATAAATTGAAAAACTATAGTCTTTATCATTCCCCATTCCAAAAGTGGGAATAGTAGCAAGAGTCAGAAAACAGGCTAAGATAATTTTTTCATTGAATACCTCTATAAGATTTGTGCGAATTAATTTCCTATTTTTTAAATTCATTTTAGGAGATTAACATAAAAATCAGAATAAATCACTTTAAATATTCTATTTATATTATTAAAAGTGTATCAATAAAAAATGAGAGAAGAGAATTAATTTAATTGGTCAAGAAATTGCATATTATCTATTTATGATTACTTTTCAGAAGCTAAACAAACTTAATAAGATCTACTTATCTATGTTTTTTACACCAATGACAATTTTAGGCTTAGTGTTGACGGTGTCCCTTTATGCAAACAGTTCTCTTGTGTGCTCTAAACTCTTTGAAACTAAAATAAGTAATTCTATATTAAGTATAGACGATTATGAATATTACTCTAATATTTTTGACAAAGCTAGAGGACTGAATCAACGGATTCCAATTTTTAAAACGTGGAAGGTTGATTCAGATGATGCTATTAGATCAGGCGAATATGCAGCAATCTATTATTATACTGTTCATCCTAGTTTTGTAGAAATTAATTCAAATTTAAGAAAAAATACTCCTGAAAAGGAACTGAAACCATTTATCAGAGCCGTAATTAAATTAATAATTTCAGGACTAAGCAAACTACCAGATTTTAAAGGATCTGTTTATCGAGGGGGCGTGCGAAATGAAGTGTTTTATGATGAAGTATTAGAAAAATACAAAGTTGGAACTATAATAACTGAACCAACTTTTCTCAGCACATCAGAAGGTTCTCGATCGAGAGTTCATTTTAAAAGTGATCCACTTGTTGATTTTTACATTGTATCTAAAACAGGTAAAGATATACAAGATATTGCAATCAATCCCAAAGAGCATGAAATTCTTTTTCTTCCAGGCACACGCTTTCATGTCGATAAAGTAGTCGATTCTCCTCGATTGAAAATCTGGATGACCGAAATCTAATTATAATTCTCCCCAAAAAAGGAATCGTCAAATACGATTCTTCGCTCCATACCAGAACCCATGGGTCTCTTTTGTACGATATTGGTTGTGAGATCGACAATAAACGCGCAACGATTTTTCATCGTTACCACTGCCTTGACTCCAAGGAATGACATGGTCCCACTCTAGTTGATGTTTGCTATGACATCGTTTTCCATTTTCTCCAATAAACTCACAGCATCCTCCTGATCGTTGAAACACTTTACGCTTAGTCTCTTGTGGGATAAATCGATTGCCCTTAGTGGCTTTAGATAAAAAGAGTGTTTTTTTATTTCCATGATAAAAATCAAGGTCATGTTTACTCTTACGATTGGTTTTAACTTTTACGTCGGTGCCGCCATCTGTCAAAGAATTTGCATTATCCGTATGACCTTTCCCCCAAAATTGGGGCCAAATTTATTCGGAGTCTCCAGTTAAAGTTGGCACAATTGCTACTATCGGAGAACGCTATTTTAATGAACTGTGAGGTCTTTCATGGTTACAGGTGAAGGGACTTACCCACCCTTCCCACATCCCATGAAAAAAAAAATCCCTTCGGGCTTTTTCATGGGTGTGGAAAGCGTGGATAAGATCCACAGGCCTATTCGTATTTATTATTTAAAGTATTGTTTACTTAAAATACAAAATC
>Ga0154020_10005945_pt1 | contig 14297 bp, 7 predicted proteins | sample Klosneuvirus_201_FD_109709 | JGI IMG/M metagenome (GOLD analysis project Ga0154020, IMG submission 109709) | Active sludge microbial communities from wastewater, Klosterneuburg, Austria - Klosneuvirus_20160825_MG | ecosystem: Engineered > WWTP > Aerobic digester > Activated sludge | place...
GAAGTGAAAAAATTGCTGGATGCTGGCACACCGCATGTAATCAGGTTGAAAGTTCCACGCAATGAAGAAATACGTTTTCATGACATCATCAGAGGTTGGGTTGTAGTAAACTCTGCGCAAGTTGATGATAAAGTTTTATTGAAAAGCGATGGTATGCCTACTTACCATCTGGCACACATTGTTGATGATATTGAAATGCAAATATCACATGCGGTGAGAGGTGAAGAATGGCTGCCAAGTGCACCTGCCCACATTTTAATTTACAGATTTCTTGGATTAGAAAACGACATGCCAAAACTGGCGCATTTACCGCTTATTCTTCGTCCGGATGGTCAAGGAAAATTATCCAAGCGCGATAAATCCGGATTACCAATGTTTCCATTAGACTGGCATGATGAACGTACAGGAGAAAATTATGTAGGTTACCGCGAATCAGGTTTTTTTCCGGAAGCTTTTATTAACATGCTCGCTTTATTAGGATGGAATCCCGGTGATAACCGAGAGATAATGAGCAAAAATGAATTAATTGAAAGTTTTTCTTTCGAACGCGTTAATAAATCAGGGGCTAAATTTGATCCTGAAAAAACAAAATGGTTCAATCAGCAATATTTACGCCATTACAATGATGCTGAATTAGCAGATGCCGTTATGCCCGTACTGGAAAGCAAAAACATAAAGACAGATAAAAAATTTGTTACTGAATTTTGCTGCTTAATTAAAGAAAAAGCACATCTGGTAACAGAGTTTTATGATTTAGGCGCTTACTTTTTTATTGCACCCACAACATTCGATGAAAAGGTAATGACTAAAAAATGGAACGACACTTCTAAAGCTATTTATACTAAACTTCGTGACAAATTAGCAAGCGAAAACGAATGGACTGCTGATTCACTTCACAAATTATTTGAAGCTGCCTCAGCCGAATTAGGAAAAATTGATATGCAGTTAGTCCGGGTTCTTACAACAGGTGTAGCGGGCGGACCTCAACTATTTGACATGATGGCCTTGCTAGGTAAAGAAGAAATTATTAAACGCTTGGAGTTTGCTTTAAGTCAGCAGAAGTAGTTTAATTATTTGTTTTCACCAGTTTTTTACGGAATGAGTTTCCGGCAGATGTTGTAAATTCTATTAAATAAACACCATCATTTAATTCGCTTACAAAAGCATCTGCCCTGTAACGTCCCGGATTCTGGTATTCATTTTCCAGAACAACCATCACTGTTTTTCCGGTTAAATCAAAAATTTTAAGGCTTACTTTTGTTTGTTGTGAAACCGTATAAACCACTTGTACATTGTTGTTAGACGGATTAGGGTTTACACTCTCAATATTCAATTCATTCTTTCTATCCATTTCAGGCAAGGTAGTTGTGAATGCCCAAACCAAATCATCAATTAAAGCCTTTGTATTAGGGTGCGCCCAATTATAACCGAAGGCAGAAACATTGCCGGTTGGATAAATGCTAATAAAAGCAGAGTCACAGGTTGATGCCGTGTAAGTAGAATAACTTATGGGAATGATAAACTGATTATAAACATTAGTGGTGCCGGTAATTGCACTGGTAAATACATTGCTTTTTGCTGCATTGGCATAAGCACCATTTTTCCATACTTCCACGTCAAACATTAACGAATCGCCTAACTGGGGGTAAAATTTATACCAGCCCATTAAAGCAGCAGGTAAAACAGATGATGCATATGGAAAATCCTGTACAACGGCTCCGTTTAACGCCGGTGGCACACTCCCATAAATAGCAGCAGCGTGGCTACCTGCATGCGCAACAGATGTATCCCGTATTGGGTAGAAACTATAAACCGCACCCTGATTCCATCCATTTGGTTTACCGCTGCTGACAGATTCGAAACCAGGATTGGGAATTTGTGAAAATAAAGTAATGCAAAATAAAATCAGGGTGGATGTAAATGTTATTCTCATATCTAATTAAATTAATAGCTTTAAAAATCCCGCCTTTTTATAGGCGGGATTAATTTCATCACGCGGAATCACCGCGACTTTTTAACCCAAGGGGTTTTAATAAAGCGCCTTTTCAGATTTATGTCAGATACAATTTTATTTATCCTCACATTATGCCTAAAAAAGCTGCTAACAATACCATAAAAAATATGATTTTCTTTGCCATTGTTGCTGTTTTGTAAGATTATACGCCAAGAATGGCCCAAGGTTGCATTTTTTGTCCATTCTAATTAAATAATGATAAAACACGACAATTATTAACTTTCTACTTACAAATATTTTTATATTTTTGTTAAGATAATCACCCATAAAACTGAAACAAAATGAGGCGTTGGATATTTACTCACCTAGTCATAATACTTGGACTGAATTTAACGCTTGCTCAATCGGCTAAAAAATTCTTTTCGGCAGCTGAAAAATTTGAACAGGCTAATAATCTGAACGAGGCAATTATCAATTACGGCAAAGCCATCGAATTTGATCCTAATTATGAAAAAGCATATGCGGCCCGTGCACTCTGTTATGAAAAAATAAACAAAAAACAGGAAGCGGTTGAAGACTATAAAAAAATGATTGTTTTCTCCCCAAAAGACAAAGAATTATATTACAATGCCGGACGTCTGCTTTTCGACTTGAAAAATTATAAGGGCGCGGATGAAATGTTCCGAAAAGCCCTGGAACGAGACAAAGGATACGAAGAAGTAATTTCGTTGGAAATTAAAACACTCTATGCCACTCAGGATTATTCCTTCGGTTTAACCGTTACCCAATACGCTCTCGATCTTAAAAAAACTGCTGAATATTATTATCACCATGCTGTGATGTATGATAGTTTGAAAAATTATGTAGAAGCAGAAAAAGAATACAAAAATTCAAAATATTTCGATTCGAAATACATGCCTGCCTATGCCGGACTGATGCTGGTTCAGGTAAAACTTAATAAAATTAATGATGCCATGACCATAAGTGAAACAGCGATAGGCAAAGACGCAAATTTCGTTGATGTTTACCGTGCAAGAGCTTATGTTTATGTAGCTAAAAAAGATTATCAGAACGCCTTAAACGATATTACCAAAGTTATTCTCACCCAACCTACTTCTCAGAATTATAGATTCAGAGGTACGGTTTATTCCAGAATGGGACAACACCAAAACGCTTCCAATGATTATTCGGAAGTTATTAAGCTAAATGCAAAAGACGTTGATGCTTATTTAAGCCGAGCTGCTACCTACGAAGCTGTTTCCAATTATAAACTGGCCATTACCGATTACAACACAGTGGCAAAATTAGGCGCAGGTGACGCGAAAATTGAAAGTATTGTGAAGGAAGCACGTAAAAAAATATTTGACCTCAGTCGTGAAAGTAATAAGCCTGAAATTTTTATTACCTCTCCCTCCGTGCCTTCATCCACTTCTATCAAAATCAGCGCCGATAAAGATGAAGTAGTTTTTAAAGGAAATATAAATGATGTAAGTCAGATCAAATCCATTAGCGTCAACTCTGTACCCGCTGAGTTCAGCAAAGATTCGCTCAATCCGCTTTTCAACGTAAAAGTTTCGGGCATACTAAAAGCAAGTGAAATTGTTGTGTTGGCAACCGACGTATATGAAAATACTCAGAATCTGGTTTTGAAAATAGAGCGCACCGAATCAGATAAACCTATTGTTTCACTGGAGACACCTGCTGCTTCATTCGACAATGAAATTTTTCTGGAAAACAATGCTGCTGAAATTTATATTCAGGGAAAAATAAAAGATGAAAGTCTGATTTCTTCCATAAAAATCGACGGTGTTGCTGCTTCTTATTCGGTAACCGCGCTTAATCCTACATTCAGTTCACAAATCAGTATTGCTAACAAAAACAAAATTACCATTACCGCTGTTGATGCCTTTGGTAACGAAAGCACCACGGATTTTACACTTAACCGCAGCGGAGCAAGTGCAAATGCCAGCCCAATGGGAAATACATGGGTGGTTTTTATCGAAAACGGCAAGTACCAGAATTTCGCGAGTTTGGAAGGGCCGGCAAAAGATATCATGCTGATGAAGTCAGCTTTGGCAGGATACAACATCACAAAAATTCTACATAAAAAAGATATGACCAAATACCAAATGGAAAAATTCTTCTCCATTGAATTGCGCGATCAGGTAAAAAACGCGAATATCTCATCATTATTGGTTTGGTACGCGGGCCATGGTAAATTTGTGAGTCCAACCGGTTATTGGGTTCCAGTAGATGCTAAAATAGATGATGAGTTCAGTTTCTTCGGAATAAATAACTTAAAAGCTGCTATGCAATCATATTCATCACAGCTTAAACACTTACTAGTTATTACTGACGCTTGCGAATCGGGGCCAACCTTTTTGTTAGCGATGCGGGGTGCTGAAGAAGATATACGTTGTGAAAAATCAGAACTCATCAAATCCAAATCGGCTCAGGTATTCACTTCTGCCGGCTACGAATTAGCCTCTGATAATTCACAATTCACAAAAACATTTTCATCGTCACTCATTAATAATACAGATGCCTGCATCTCGATAGATAAAATAGTTAAAAGAGTTACAACTGCTGTAAAAGACGCCGGGAACCAAGCACCAAAATTTGGTAAAATAAAAGACCTTGAAGACGAGGGCGGCACATTTTTCTTCATGAAAAAATAATCACGTTTAAGTTTACTTTATATGAAGAAAAAAAATACCATATTTCTTGTATTGCTTTTTCTTCCTCTATTCTTTATTTCTCAAAGCTATTATTTTGAAGGCTACGGCGTCCGTAACGGTCTTGCACAATCGAATGTGGCCGCCGTGTTGCAGGATAAAGAAGGCTATTATTGGCTCGCTACCGAAAGCGGTGTTTCGAAGTTTGATGGTAAGAATTTTTACAACTATACCACTGAAAATGGTTTGGCGCATAATAACGCCACCGCACTATTATTAGACAAAAACAATGTGCTATGGATAGGACACAACAACGGCCAATTAACAAAATACGATGGTAAAACATTTAAGGCACTCACTATCCCTTTAATGCCTGCCGATAAAAAGATCTACTCGTTGTTTGAAGACAGTAAAGGTCAAATCTGGGTAGGCAGCAATAACGGTGCTATTCTCATTAAACATCCTGAATCAGACCTCAACGAAAAGAATGTTGTGTCCTATTCTTCACAAGAAGGATTAAGTCCAATTATTTTGTCCATACAAGAAAACAAACAAGGCCACATCTGGTTTCTTACAGATATTGGCATAAAAGAATTAGATACCCAAAATGAAAAGTTCGATTTTGTTCGCTTACCCGGAATGCCGCTTGCACAAATCACCACATTTTTAATTACCAAAAAAAACGAAACAGTTGTCGGAACTTCTAACGGCGCCATCTATAAGGTAAGTCCCGATTTTCAAAGTACTGACTTACTTTTTGATTTGAAACAAGTCGCTAGCATTGGTTCATTTGCCAATAATTTTATTTACTCCCTTTTCGAAGATAGCAGGTCCAGTATCTGGGCCTCCATTTATAACTCGGGTGCGTGTAAGATAGATGTCAAAAACCGATCGGTACTATTTAATACAAGCAACGGCTTACCTGCAAATAAAATTAAATGCATCGCCGAGGACCGAGAAGGTCATATTTTATTAGGAACCGTTGATGAAGGCTTACAAGTTTTCAAAGGCGAAAAGTTCACAGGTTTATCAAAAACAAACGGATTAATAAATTCACAGGTATATAGTGTTTGTGAGGATACAGATCACAATATTTGGCTAGGTACAAATGAGGGTATATCAATTTACAACCCTAATGAAACAATATACGATAAGAAGATTACAAACATTCCTGTAATTAATGGCAGCCCGGTAAATAACGTGAGGGCTATTGTAAAAGACCAAAGCGGTAATATGTTTATTGCGTGTTGGGGCGGACGTGTGGTCAAATACAACGTGCATAGCAAAACATTTTCAGCCATTCCTGAATTGTTTGAAAGTGTGAATCCTTATGTGAGCTGTGTAATGATCGATCACGCCAATAAATTATGGATCGGCAGTGTAGATGGCTTAACAACTTATGATCTGAATTCCGGACAAATAAAAAATCTTCGTACCGTAAATGGCTTGAGTGGGAACGACATTACCTGCATTGTCGAGAACAGCAATCAGGTAATTTGGATCGGTACCAAGCAAAATGGCATCACAACTATCCAAAACGGTAAATACAACGTTTTTAACAAAGATAACGGACTATTAAATAATAACATTACGAGTATTTGCGAAGACAACAAGGGTACTATGTGGATCGGTACTGAGGGCGGCGGAATTTTTGCTTACACAAACAACACTTTCAAAAATCACACAGTTAAAGAAGGCTTATTATCGAATTACATCACGCTGATCACAGTTGATAAGAACAATGATATTTGGATGGGTACAAATAAAGGCTTATGCAAATTAGACCCTGCTACAAATCAGATCACGACCTACCAAAAAAGCGATGGCTTCACAGGAATAGAAACCAAACTTAACGCTGTATTAAAAAATACTGACATTTGGTTTGGAACCGTAAACGGTGCATTTAAGTACTCGTCGGAGTTTGATCAAACCAAACCTATGCCTCCTGTATTGCATTTGACAACATTTAAAGTAAACCTTAAAGACGCAGCGATCAACTCTAAAACCGAATTATCGTACAAAGAAAATTCACTGACCTTTGAGTTCATTGGAATCTCGCTTTCCAATCCGGAGGGCATTCAATACAAATTCAAACTGGAAGGCTACGAAGAAGATTGGCGGCCTGCTACAAAAGAGAACCACGCCGTGTATTCGAATTTACCACCCGGTCATTATACATTCTACGTAAGTGCTTGCAATAGCAATGGCAGCTGTTCGGAAGAAATAAAAATGGAAGTGGTCATTGCTCCTCCATTCTGGCGAACCTGGTGGTTCTACATGTTGGTGATTGCGGTCGTGATCGCAGTTTTGTTCACGTATATTAAGATACGCGAAAGAAATCTGATCCAGGAAAAGAAGATTCTGGAAGATAAAGTGGAAGAGCGTACCGCCGAAGTGGTTCAAAAGAACAAAGAGCTTGATGAAAAAAACAAAGACATTACTGCAAGTATACGTTATGCAAAACGCATACAAGATGCTATACTACCACCCGATGATTTTGTAAGAACATACTTGCCAAAAACCTTTATTTTATTTAAACCAAAAGATATTGTAAGTGGTGATTTTTATTGGCTGGATGATAAAAAAGATATGGTGCTGTTCGCTGCTGTAGACTGCACCGGCCATGGTGTTCCGGGCGCGTTCATGAGTATTGTTGGGCACAGTAAACTCGATCAAATTGTGGGCGAGCAAGGTTTAACAAAGCCTTCTGATATTTTAAATGAATTAAATAAAAGTGTGAGTGATACATTAAGACAATCGTACACAGAAGATAATTCAGTAAAAGACGGAATGGATATTGCCTTATGTGCATTCAACCGCCAAACAAATATTTTAGAATATGCCGGTGCTTATAATCCGCTTTGGTTGATCCGTAACGGCGAACTCATAGAATACAAAGCCGACAAATTTCCTATCGGGAATTTAAAAGCCGGTGAAAATAAAAAATTCACCAACCACTCTATTCAATTAACGCCCGGCGATACACTTTACATTTACTCCGACGGATTTGCTGATCAATTTGGCGGTGCCGATGGTAAGAAATTTAAATACAGTGCGTTCAAAAAACTCCTCCTCGAGAATCAACATTTATCAATGGAAGAACAAGGTGAATTATTGAATACCACCATCGAAAATTGGCGTGGCACCCTCGAACAAGTAGACGATATACTTGTGATCGGAACAAGGTTATAATTAACGCTCAATAACTTCTTTTTTATTGACAAAAGTGTTAATAAAATACCTGTTACAAACAGCCATATAAGTTTAAATTTGTTTGTCTGCAAGGCATTTCCGAGCTGACATGTATTCAAATTAAACTATGAGCGAAGTAAGATTATTCTTTAAAATTGCCGACGATTTAAAAATCGATACCAAACAAGTAAAAGCAACTGTTGATCTTTTAGACGAAGGAGGCACCGTGCCTTTTATCTCACGTTACCGTAAAGAAATGACAGGTAGTTTAGATGAAGTTCAGATAATGGCCATCAAGACAGAAATTGAACGCCTGCGTCAATTAGAGCAACGCCGCGAAAGCATTTTAAAATCTATTGAAGGACAAGGTAAATTAACAGAAGAACTAAAAGCAAAATTATTAGACGCTGATACGCTTTCTAAACTAGAAGATTTGTATTTACCTTATAAACCAAAACGCCGCACCAAAGCCACGATTGCCCGTGAAAAAGGTTTAGAGCCTTTAGCGCAATTGATATTAGAACAAAAAAACAATGATCTATTTGCTGCCGCCATTGAATTTGTAAATAAAGAAAAAGAAGTTGAAAGCCCTGAAGATGCTTTACAAGGTGCTCGGGATATTATTGCAGAAACCATTAGCGAAGAAGCTATTGTTCGCGAAGGAATGAGAAAATTATTTAAAGAAACGGCCATTGTAAAAAGCCGTGTCATTAGAGGTAAAGAAGAGGCCGGAGAAAAATTTGAAGATTATTTTGAATGGGAAGAAAAATTAATCAATTGCCCGTCGCACCGTATGCTAGCCATGCGCCGCGGTGAAAAAGAAGATATTTTAATATTGGATATTACAGTTGACGAAGACAGTGCTCATGATATATTAAAAAAACATTTTATCACTTCCCGTGGCGAATGTGCTCAACAAATACAAATGGCCATTGAAGAAGGTTACAAACGTTTATTACAGCCCAGTATTGAAGCCGAAGTGCGTTTACTAACGAAGCAACAAGCCGATGAAAAAGCTATATTGGTGTTTGCAGATAATTTACGCGAACTACTCTTAGCCTCTCCGCTCGGACAAAAATCCATTTTAGCATTAGATCCCGGATTCAAATCGGGTTGCAAACTGGTGGCATTAGATGCACAAGGAAAATTATTAGAAGAAACAGTTATTTATCCGCACGAACCTCAGCGACGCACAGTTGAGTCAGAAAATATTGTACTGGCTTATTGCGCGAAACACAATATTGAAGCAATTGCCATAGGCAACGGAACTGCCTCAAGGGAAACCGAACAATTCATCAGAAATATTGACGTATTGCCCAAAAGCATTCCGGTGATCATGGTGAGTGAAGCAGGCGCTTCTGTTTATTCGGCCAGCGATGTGGCGCGTGAAGAGTTTGCCGATTACGATCTAACAGTTCGCGGAGCCGTATCTATTGGTCGCCGCCTCGCAGATCCACTTGCAGAACTCGTAAAGATCGATCCGAAATCCATTGGTGTTGGGCAATACCAACACGACGTTGACCAGAATGCATTAAAGAATAAATTAGATGATGTGGTGATGAGCTGTGTGAACGGTGTAGGTGTTGAATTGAATACCGCCTCTAAACAATTGTTATCGTATGTATCAGGCATTGGTGATAGCTTAGCAAAGAATATTGTAGATTACAGAAACGAAAATGGTGCTTTTAAGTCGCGTAAAGAATTATTAAAAGTAGCGCGCATGGGCGAAAAAGTATTTGAGCAATGCTCGGGATTTTTGCGCATCCGCGACGGTATTCATCCTTTAGACAAAAGCGCCGTGCATCCGGAGAGTTATCACATCGTTGAAAAAATGGCGAAAGATTTAAATTGCGGAATTGATGAATTAATGAACGAAAAAGAGCTTCGCAAAAAAATAAATTTAAATACCTACGTTACCGAAACCATTGGTTTACCAACCTTAAAAGATATTATTTCAGAACTTGAGAAACCGGGGCGCGACCCCCGTAAATCATTTGAGGCATTTAGTTTTGATGAAAATGTTCATGAAATTTCAGACTTACGTGAAGGCATGCGATTACCCGGCATTATTACTAACGTGACTAATTTCGGAGCATTTGTAGATATAGGTGTACATCAGGATGGCCTAGTACACATTTCACAATTGAGCGATACTTTCGTGGATGATCCCGCTTCCATTGTTAAAGTCGGACAAAAAGTGTGGGTACATGTAACCGAAGTAGATGCCAAGCGCAAACGAATTGCTTTAAGTATGAAAGGCGAAGGCATGGTTAATTCCACAAAATCCACACCTAAAAAAGAAGAAGCAACTTATGATCCTAGCGATATGAAATCGGCATTAAATGCTTTGAAAAGTAAATTTGGGAAGTAAATTAAGCTCCGCCTCCATTGAACGCTTACTCTAAAAAAGTATGGATAAATAATACACTAACCTATATAAGGATATTACAGTGTTTTCAGGCACATTCCAATATTTCAATGCATTCTGCTGATTTGTTTACAATTATTCGGGAAAACTCTGCGCATGACAGAAACATCGCATAATTTATTTGTTTGAGAATCAAAATTAACTTATTATTATTCTGTTTTTGGACATTTTCTTTTATGATTGATTTGCTATTTATTGGCTATAACAAATGTAAGAAGCTTATTTTTCTGCTTTTGATGAATCTATCTGTTTTCAACATGTCTGCCCAGAGAACCATTGTACTTACAAACCAAACTGAAGAAGTTTACGTTGGCGATTATTGTGGGTTCTTTCTGGATTCTGCAAATAATGCGGGCACCGAAATAGCTATACATGCATGGAAAAACGACAAGTTTAACTTTTTCAATACGCAAATCAAAAGCTTTGGTGTTACAAAAGCTACAGTGTGGTGCGTTTTCAGTGTAAAAAACACAACTTCCGAAACCTTCTATCTTGAACTTGAAAAAACCAGGCTCGATTCAATAGAAATATTTGTAATGCAAGAAGACAGTTCGTTTGCGAGAACCTACCTCGGGGGAAATAAATTTCCGCTGCAAAATAAACCAATCAGGGTAAACAACTTTATTTATCCCATGAAGGGTTTATCGCAGAAAATAAGTATTTACTTATTAAAATTTAAGGGTAAATATATTATGGAATTCCCACTCAAAATATATTCCGACAGCAAAATCATAGAGAAAAAACATGTCCTGGATATATATGATGGAATTTATTTAGGCTTAATTATACTTATTATTGCCTACAACCTTTTCGTATATTTTATTCTACGTGAAAAAGTGCATTTGTTTTATTCGCTCTATGTCTTTTGTGAAGGCAGCATGGTTTTATATTTTAAAGGGTTCGCGTTTGAATTTATTTTTCCATCTTACCCAGAGTTAAATTCCTACCTCACCGTATTGCCAACTTTCACTACCATTACAGCCGTCTATTTCCTTTTCAGCTTTCTGGATTCAAAACGCACATTACCTGTTTTACATAAACTATTTTATATATTCATGCTGATAGCTGTTATTGGCATGGCACTCAATTTTATTGGTTATGATGGAATAGGCATGATGTTGGTTGAAATCGACTCATTTATTACATGTATAGCCATATTATTTGCAGGAATCACCTCATACCGTAAGGGAATAAAACACGCTAAACTCTATGTGCTCGCATGGTCCATATTCCTAATAGGCGTATTAATATATGTATTGAAAGACTTCGGTGTTATACCATTCGACAGCATCACAAGTAATTCCATTCAGATCGGCTCAGCAATTGAAATTATTTTAATTACAGTTGCCTTGGCACAAAAAATGAATGATTTTAAGGAAGAAAAAGAACGCCTGCAGATTATTTCTATTGAGAATCTAATTGAAAAAGAAAAAGCAATCCTACAAAAAAACTTAGAACTTGAAAGCCGTAATAAAGAAAAAGAAATCTTACTGAGTGAAATTCACCACAGGGTAAAAAATAATTTAGCGGTGGTTTCAGGAATACTTCAAGTCCAGGCCGCTTACAATTCTGACAAGGAAATTAAGCAGATACTTACAGATTGTACAAACCGCATCAAATCGATGGGTTTAATTCACGAAACACTATATCAATATGAAAATTTTTCAGCAATCAATTTCAGTATTTATTTGAATTCGCTAACGAACGAAATAAAAAATTCCTATCCTGACGCGTCAAAAAAAATTGAATTGAAATTAAATATTGACGATTCCGAACTAGAACTCACCATGGCTATCCCTTGCGGATTATTGGTTACCGAAGTTCTTACAAATATCTACAAACATGCTTTTATTGGAAGAGAATCAGGAAGCATTGAGATTTGTTTCAGAAAATCAAATGCTAATTTTGAATTGAGTATTAAAGATAATGGCGTAGGACTTGATGAAGCCAAAATGAAATCAAATACCGGACTAGGCCTGTCGCTCATAAAAGCCTTTTCAACCCAATTAAATGGCAGTTTTACTTTTATTAACAACTCCGGATCAGAGTTTAAAATTTCATTTCCGTCTGAAAAGGTTACTTAAAGAAAAAATTCGTAAGCCTGTTATAATTACTTCATCCAGTTTATAAGATCTTTTCCGATGTCTTTTCTGAAGTATTTCTTTTCGTAATTTATTTTTTCGGCAATAGAAAAGCTCTTGTTTACTGCTTCCTGAATGCTTTTGCCAAAAGATGTAACTGCGAATACACGACCGCCATTAGTAACAATATTCATGCCGTCTTGCTTGGTTCCGGCATGAAAAACATGCGAACCTTCATTGTTCTCTAAACCACTAACAACTTTTCCCTTCTCGTAATCTTCCGGGTAACCACCCGACACCAATACTACAGTAGTTGCAGTTTCTGAAATTACTTCGAACGATTTTTTATCTAAGGTTTGGGTGGCTACTCCTTCTAATAAATCTAATAAATCAGAATTAATGCGTGGGATCACTACTTCTGTTTCCGGATCACCCATACGGCAATTGTACTCTATCACCGATGGCTCACCATTATTATTCATTAATCCAATAAAAATAAATCCTCGGTAATCAATACCATCTTTTACCAAACCGGCAATGGTAGGCTTCACTACTTTTTCTTCCACCTTCTTAATAAAAGCTTCATCAGCAAAAGGCACCGGACTAACCGCTCCCATTCCGCCTGTATTTAAACCTGTATCGCCTTCTCCAATGCGCTTGTAATCTTTTGCTGCCGGAAGTATCTTATAGGATTTTCCGTCTGTTAAAACGAACACCGACAGCTCTATTCCGTGTAAAAACTCTTCTATCACTACCGTGTCGGAAGCTTCACCAAACTTCGAGTTTAGCAGCATATTCTCCAATTCCTGCTTCGCTTCGGCAATATCATTAATAATTAAAACTCCCTTTCCTGCAGCCAATCCGCTTGCTTTTAATACAAATGGCGGTTGTAAAGTTTCCAGAAATTTCTTTCCGGCTGCACAACTGCTTTTAGTAAAACTTTGGTAACGTGCAGTAGGCACACCATGGCGTATCATAAACTGCTTGCTGAAGTCTTTGCTACCTTCTAATTGTGCACCATCTTTTTTAGGACCTATCACAGGTATGTCTTTTAATACATCATCTTGCAAAAAATAATCATGTATCCCCTTAACAAGAGGGTCTTCAGGCCCAACCAATACCATATCGATACCCTTCTCCCAAACTAACTTTTTAATGGCTTCGAAATCATTGACGCTAATGTTGACATTGGTCCCGCACTGGGATGTACCTGCATTACCCGGTGCTATAAATAGATTTTCAAGTTTTTTGCTTTGAGCAATTTTCCATGCAAAAGCATGTTCTCTTCCTCCCGAACCTAGAATCAAAACATTCATAAAAAAAATTTGTGTAAAAATAAAAAATCCCGCCGAGGTGATGGGCGGGATTTAGAAATTAATAATATCTTCTTTTATGGAATGAGGCGTTTCCTCTCACCCTTTTCTTAATACGTTCCCTATTAATACGTGACTGTAAGCCGTCTTTGTATTTACGGTTCTGAGTACGGTTTCTTGTGAATAAATGGGGTTGTTCAAAATTCTGTTTTTTGCCGGGACGGGTTGGTTTATACACCCATCCGCCTACAACTTTTGTTCCGCGACCTTTCTTTTTAGTCGATCCTCCATAAGCAAAGCTGCTGCTCTTTTTCATATGAGCACGCGAACTTCCGCCGCGTCTTTGGTTCTTATGTTCCCTCCTACGCTGTGCCAAAACAGGCGTAGTTATCCCGATAGCAAAAAGTAATGTAAATATTAAAAGTAGCCTTTTCAAAAAGTTATAATTACAATATTAATGAAAATATGTTACAATTTCCAGTATTTTTAGATGAATTAGTAAATCTTATCCTATAGATTTTAACATAATCATCTTAATAACGAGTTGCGGATCAGCCCTGCAGCGCCCAGCCCGCAAGGGATTGAGTGAGATGGCGGTTTGATAGAGCTAAATTTTAGATTTTTATACATATTTTAATTATAAATTTACCCCCA
>Ga0154020_10005946_pt1 | contig 14297 bp, 6 predicted proteins | sample Klosneuvirus_201_FD_109709 | JGI IMG/M metagenome (GOLD analysis project Ga0154020, IMG submission 109709) | Active sludge microbial communities from wastewater, Klosterneuburg, Austria - Klosneuvirus_20160825_MG | ecosystem: Engineered > WWTP > Aerobic digester > Activated sludge | place...
CTGGGCGTCAACCTGCGACGCGCCTGGAACGAGTACCTGTGCATCACCCTCGACGAGACCACCACGCGCGAAGACCTCGCGCTGCTGTGGCGCGTGTTCGCAACGGATGGTCAGGAACTGCCCAGCGTCGATGAGCTGGCGGACACGTCCGACCTGATTCCGCCCACACTGCGCCGCACGAGCGCATTCCTCACGCATCCGGTGTTCAACACCCATCACAGCGAGACCGAGATGTTGCGCTACATCCGCGCGCTGGCCGACAAGGACCTGGCGCTGGACCGCGCCATGATCCCGCTGGGCTCGTGCACGATGAAGCTCAACGCCACCAGCGAGATGATTCCCATCACCTGGCCCGAGTTCGCTGACGTGCACCCCTACGCGCCGGCCGAGCAGCTCGAGGGCTACGCCATGCTCGAGCAGCAGCTGTGCCGCTGGCTGGCGCAGGCCACGGGCTACGCCGCCGTCAGCCTGCAGCCCAACGCCGGCTCGCAGGGCGAGTACGCGGGCCTGCTGGCCATCCGGGCCTGGCACGCCTCGCGTGGCGATGCCGCGCGCGACATCTGCCTGATCCCGGAGTCGGCCCACGGCACCAACCCGGCCAGCGCCCAGATGGTGGGGCTGCAGGTGGTGGTAGTGAAGTGCGATGCCCAGGGCAGCGTCGACCTCGACGACCTGCGCCGCAAGTGCGAACAGCATGCGGCGCGGCTGGCGGCGGTGATGATCACCTATCCGTCCACCTACGGCGTGTTCGAGGCCCGCGTGAAGGAGCTTTGCACCATCGTCCACCAGCATGGGGGGCGCGTCTACGTCGACGGTGCCAACATGAACGCGTTGGTGGGCGTGGCTGCGCCCGGCCAGTTCGGCGGCGATGTGAGCCACCTGAACCTGCACAAGACCTTCTGCATCCCGCACGGCGGGGGCGGCCCAGGTGTCGGGCCGGTGTGCGTGGTCGAAGACCTGGCACCCTTCCTGCCGGCTGCATCCGGGAGCGGCCAGGCCGGCAGCAGCGGGGGCGTCGGGCCGGTATCGGCCGCGCCGCTGGGCAACGCGGCGGTGCTTCCCATCAGCTGGATGTACGTGCGCATGATGGGCGAGAGTGGCCTGCGCCGCGCGACGGAGACTGCGATCCTCGCGGCCAACTACGTCGCCGCGCGGCTGGCTGGCCACTACGATATTCACTACAGCAGCGAGGTGGCCACGTTGCGCGGGGGCGGCGTCGCACATGAGTGCATCCTCGACCTGCGCCCCCTGAAGGAAGTCAGCGGCGTCAGCGCCGAAGACGTGGCCAAGCGGCTGATCGATTACGGTTTCCATGCCCCGACACTGAGCTTTCCGGTCGCCGGCACACTGATGGTGGAACCCACCGAGAGCGAGCCGCGCGTGGAGCTTGACCGCTTCTGCGACGCCATGATCGCGATTCGAGCCGAGATTGCCCGCGTCGAGCGTGGCGAGTGGCCGCAGGACGACAACCCCCTGCGCCGCGCACCGCACACCGCAGCCGAACTGATGGGCGCCGACTGGCAGCACGCGTACACGCGCGAAGACGCCGCATATCCGCTGCCCGCGCTCAAACGCCAGAAGTACTGGCCGCCCGTGGGCCGTGTGGACAACGTGTGGGGCGACCGCAACCTGTTCTGCTCCTGCCCGCCCGTGGAGCCGGCAACGCCGAACTGACCCGCCTGGAGGTGCCCATGGCCGTCTCCGTCTTCGACCTGTTCAAGATCGGCATCGGGCCGAGCAGTTCCCACACCGTGGGCCCGATGCGAGCCGCGCGCATGTTCGTCACGCGGCTGGCGAGCGATGGCCAGCTGGCCGACGTGGCCCGGTTGCGCTGCGAGTTGTACGGCTCGCTCGGCGCCACCGGCAAGGGCCACGGCAGCGACAAGGCGGTGCTGCTGGGCCTGATGGGGCACGAGCCGGACGCCATCGACCCGGATGCCATCCCGGCGTTGCTGGAGGACACGCGGCGCAAGCAACAGCTGCAGTTGCCCGGCGGCCTTTGCCTGGCCTTCAACGAGGGAGAGGACCTCACCTTCCACCGCCGCGAGTCCCTGCCCTTCCATGCCAACGGCATGCGGTTCACGGCGTTCGACGGTGCCGGTGCCGAGCTCGCCAACCGCGTGTATTACTCGGTGGGTGGCGGCTTCGTCGTCAGCGATGTCGTCGCCACCGACGGCAGCCGCCACAAGGCGGTGGCCCCCGACACCACCAGCCTGCCGCACCCCTTCCACAGCGCAGCGGAGCTGTTGACACGCACCCAGGAGCTGAACTGCAGCATCGCCGAGGTCATGCGGCACAACGAGCGCCATTGGCGGGGCGACGACGAGATCGACCAGGGCCTGCTGCGCATCTGGCAAACCATGCAGGAGTGCGTGGCACGTGGTTGCCGCACCGAAGGCCTTCTGCCCGGCGGCTTCAAGGTCAAGCGCCGGGCGGCGGCCTTGCACCGCTCGCTGACATGCAACCCCGAGGCCGCCCTGCGCGACCCGCTGCAGGTGCTCGATTGGGTGAACCTCTACGCCTTGGCAGTGAACGAAGAGAACGCAGCCGGCGGCCGCGTGGTCACGGCGCCGACCAACGGTGCCGCGGGCATCGTGCCGGCTGTGCTGCACTACTACCACCGGTTCGTGCACGGCAGCAGCGACCGCGGTGTGATCGACTTCCTGCTCACCGCGGCGGCGATCGGCATTCTTTACAAGGAGAACGCCAGCATCAGCGGCGCCGAGGTGGGCTGCCAGGGCGAGGTAGGCGTGGCATGCTCCATGGCGGCAGGGGCGCTGTGTGCGGTGCTCGGCGGCACACCCGAGCAGGTAGAGAATGCCGCCGAAATCGGCATGGAGCACCACCTGGGTCTGACCTGCGACCCGGTGGGCGGCCTGGTGCAGATCCCCTGCATCGAGCGCAACGCCATCGCCTCGGTGAAGGCGATCAACGCCGCGCGCATGGCCCTGCGCGGCGATGGCACCCACTTCGTGAGCCTGGATCAGGTCATCAAGACCATGCGCGAAACCGGTGCCGACATGATGACCAAGTACAAGGAAACGGCCCGCGGTGGGCTGGCGGTGAACATCGTCGAGTGCTGAGCAGGCCGCCGCTTCGATCGACGAAGGTTCGCGAATTGGCCGGTTTCCGCCGCTCTTATCCCGTCTTTGTCATCGTTGGCGATGCCTGAACATGGCACCCGTCGAGAATTCCGTACAGGGTTCTCGCTGTCGAACCGTTGTCCAGTCTGGGAGTTCGCCATGTCCAGCTACGGCCTATCCCCCGTCGCGCCCGCCCTGAAGCTGATGTGCCGCTTGAGGTTGACCGGCAAGATGCTGTGCATCGCCGTGCCTCTGCTGGGGGCTCTGCTCGGGGCGTACCTCGCTGCGCTCGGCGTCGGCGACGCCGGCATCACGCACGTCCTTCTGGGCACCAGCCTGGCGTTGCTTGCCTTGGCCGGCTATCTCGCGTTGGGCTTCCATGCGAGCTTCGGCAAGCGGCTGGCCGAACTGCACGATGGCGTGAAAATCGTGTCGGCCGGTGATCTGTCGCACAAGATCGAGATCGCTGGCACCGACGAATTGGCGTTGATCGGCGCACTCGTCGAGGCCATGAATGGCCGGCTGTCCACCATGGTGGCCGAAATTCGCAGCAGCGCCGCACGAGTGGGCATGTCGGGCGAGCAGGTCGCCCACAGCAGCCAGGAGCTGTCGCAGCGCACCGACCAGCAGGCCGGCAGCGTGCGCCAGGCTGTGGACACCGTTCAAAACCTCGCCCAGGCCGTGGCCGCCAATGCCAACGCGGCGGGCGAACTCGATGCGCTCACTGAGCGCTTGAAGGCCCGGGCCGAATCGGGCGGTGCCGCCATGCGCCACTCGGTCGAAGCCATGTCCGGGCTCGAAGACAGCTCCAAGCGCGTGGGCGAGATCATCGGTGTCATCGACGGCATCGCATTCCAGACGAACATCCTCGCGCTCAATGCAGCGGTCGAAGCCGCCCGAGCCGGCGAGGCCGGCCGTGGCTTTGCCGTGGTGGCCGCGGAGGTGCGCCAGCTTGCTCAACGCTCGGCTTCGGCCGCGGCGGAGATTCGTCAGCTCATCGCACGATCGAGCGAACAGGTCGACGGATCGGTCAGGCAGACACGCGAGGTCGGCCGCTCGCTCGACGAGTTGGTCGATGGCGTGCGCACCGTCTCCCAGGCGCTGCGAGGCATCGCCCAGGCCAGTGCCCGTCAGCGCGACGACCTGCAGCAGGTTTCGACCAGCGTGGCCAGCCTCGACGAAATCACGCGCCGCAACGCCGAGATGGTCGATGTGTCCCAGGGTGCCTCGCATGACCTCGTCGCTCGGGCCAAGACGCTTACATCCGCAGTGGCCAACATCCGCCTGCGCCAGGGCAGCGCCGATGAAGCGCGCGCGCTGGTGGCGCGCGCCGTCGAGCTGGTGAAGCAGCGCGGGGTGCACGGCGCGTCCGAGCAATTGCACTCGCGCCAGGCCGGGTTCGTCGACCGCGATCTCTACATCTTCATCGTCGACCGCCAGGGCTACTACCGGTTGCACGGCTCCAAGCCGGCCACCGAGGGCAAGCGGGTGCACGAGATCTCAGGCATCGACGGCGACAAGTTCGTGCGCGACGCCTGGGCCGCAGCGCCCGGAGATGGTGGCTGGGTCGAGTACGACATCGTCAACCTCGAAACCGGCGCTGTACAGCCCAAGGCGTCGTTCGTGGTGCAGATCAACGACCAGCAACTGCTGGGTTGCGGCATCTACCGGCAGACGGACAAGACACCGACTGCGGCTGCCTGAGCGAGCCCAGGCGCCGAATGGACGGCGGCCGTCACCGGCGCCCGCGCAGAATCCTTCGGCTCAGTTTGTATTGACCTGCGTCTGTGAGCCGCAGCGCGATCAGGTGCCGGCGATCGTCCTCATCGTGCTCAAAAGTCGCAACCACCTGGACCAGAGTGGATTGCCCCTCGCGACGGCACTCCACCGCCTGGAAGTCATACTGAGCATGGTCGTCATTGAGCTCGGAAATCGACACCGTGCCGACCACCACCGGACCCTGTTGCTGCGTCGCATGTGCAACGCGCTGCACATAGAGTTCGCTTCCAGCCCCGTCGTACACGTCACCGACGATCACCCGAAAGTGCCCTTCGCGCCCATCGGCTTTCCACGCCCCACAGCGCTGGACGGAGCGCCACACCACCGATAGCCCCGCGACCTGGTCGACCAGGATAGATTGCGCCGCCTGGGCCGGAAGGGTCAACGCGGCCGTCACCGCGAAGCCGAGATGCATCATCCACATCCGGTGAACTCTAACCGCTCGGCTCGCGGCGACTTGCCAGCGAACAAGGGGGCCGGCCAACGACCTTTCACCCCCTTCCGCCGTCGTCAGTCCCGATTGGCCGCAGCCGGTTCAGGAAGCACGCCGCTGGACGGTTGTGGCGTGGGTGCCGCGACGGGCTTCTTTTCCCGCACGAGGTAGCTGTACAGCACCGGTACGACGATCAGTGTCAGCAGCGTCGAGGTGATGACCCCGCCGATGATGGCGCGGCCCATCGGGGCCTGGAGTTCACCGCCGTCGTTGAAGGCCAATGCCAGCGGCAGCATGCCGAACACCATGGCTGCGGTGGTCATGATGATCGGCCGCATGCGGATCAGGCCGGCCTGCAGCAGCGCATCGGCCATCGTCGCACCGGCCTTGCGGGCATGATTGGCAAAGTCGACCAGCAGAATCGCGTTCTTCGTCACCAGACCCATCAGCATCACCAGGCCGATCATCGAAAACACGTTCAGGGTCGAGCGCCAGAACAGCAGCGCCAGCATCACGCCGATCAGCGCCAGCGGCAGCGAGGCCATGATCGCAATGGGTTGCAGGAAGCTGCCGAACTGGCTGGCCAGGACGATGTAGATGAAGATCACCGCCAGCGCCATCGCCGACAGCAAGCCGCCGAAGGCTTCGGCCTGCTGCTGCATCTGGCCGCCCACGTCGAAGCTGTAGCCGGGGGGCAGCGTGGTTTCCTTGATGAGCTTCTGCACGTCGGCGCCCACCTCGCCCGATGAGCGGCCCTGCACGCCGGCAAACACGGCTTCGCGCCGTTGCAGGTTCTGGCGGCGGATGATCTCGGGGTTGAACACCGATTCGATGGTGGCGACGCTGTCCAGCGTGATCGGGGTGCCATCCTTCGCAAAGGCCACCGGCAGGCCGCGCAGTTGCTCCACTCGTTCGCGCTGGCTTTCGTTGAGTCGCAGCACCACGTCGACCTGGTCGCCGTCGGGCGTGGTCCAGTAGGTTGCGGTTTCGCCATTGACGTAGGCGCGCAGCGAAGATGCCAGTTGCGGCGCCGTCAGCCCCAGTTCGCGCACGGCGCCCGGCTTGAGCTTCACGGCATAGGCAGGCAAGCCCGGCTTAACCGACAATTCCACGTCGACGATGCCCGGGATCTTCTTGACCTTTTCGGCAAAGTCGGTGGCCACCCGGGCCAGACCGTCGGCATCGTTGCCCAGTATGGCGATGTAGATCGGGCGGTCGAAGCCCACGGCCGCATCGGTGCCCGGAATGCGCGCGATCTCGGCGCGTATGGCCTCCTCCACTTCCTTCTGACTGCGTTGACGTTCCTTGCGCGGCTTGAGCGCAATGTTCAACCACGCCTGGTTGCGCTGGCCCGCGCCGCCCACCCACGTGGACACCGTATCCACCTCGGGCATGGCGCCGACGATGGTCTCGATCTGGCGCACCTTCGCATCGGTGCGCTCCAGGCTGGAACCCACCGGCATGCGCAGCGTCAGCTGGGTGAAGCCCTGGTCCGTCTGCGGCACGAACTCGCTGCCCACCAGAGGTGCCAGCCCGATCGCGGCCACGAAGCTGAAGACTCCGGTGGCCAGAACGACGCCACGCGGGGTCAGCGTGGCGCGCCGCAGGCGCCGGGGGGTAGCGGGGTCGCGCCGGCCAGCCGCGTCGAAACCGCGACCGAACGCGGGCAGCCACAGCCGGTAGCGCCGCGCGGAGAACGCCCGGCGGATCACCCGCTCGTACACGCGGTGCAGCACATCCATCGCGCGGTCAGTGGCTCGGACAAGGTGGCCGAGCACAGGCAGGCGCTTCAGGTGCTCGCTGGGTGGGTCTTTCCAGATGCTGGAGAGCATCGGGTCGAGCGTGAAGCTGACGAACAGGCTCACCAGCACCGCCACCACCACGGTGATGCCGAAGGGATAGAAGAACTTGCCGATGATGCCGCCCATGAACGCCACCGGCACGAACACGGCACAGATGGCGAACGTGGTGGCCATGACGGCCAGCCCGATTTCCTCGGTGCCCTCGCGGGCAGCGCGCAGATGGTCCTTGCCCAGGTGCACGTGGCGCACGATGTTCTCGCGCACCACGATGGCATCGTCGATCAGCAGCCCGATGCACAGGGACAGCGCCATCATGGTCATGAAGTTCAGTGTGAAACCGAACGCATAGACGGCGATGAAGCTGGAGATCACGGCGATCGGAAGCGTCAGCCCGGTGATGATGGTCGAACGCCAGGAGTGCAGGAACAGGAAGACGATCGCCACCGTGAGCAGCGCACCCTCGATCAGCGTGTGACGCAGGCCGTCGAGCGAGCCCTTGACCCAGTCGCTGCTGGCGTACACCAGCTTGAGTTCCACATCAGGCGGCAGCGTCTTGCGCACCTCGTCCATGGCCTTCTTCACCGCGTCACCGGCAGCCACGATGTTGGCGTCCTGCTGCTTGTAGACGTTGAAGTTGATCGCGCGCTGGCCATTGATTCGCGCCGTTGAATCGGCCTCCTTCTCGCGCTCGACCAGCGTGCCCAGGTCGCCGAGCGTGAGCACCAGACCCCCGCGGCGAGCAACGACGACAGCCCGCAGCGCCTTCGGGTCCCGCACCTTGCCCTCGACGCGCAGCAAGGTATCCTGGGTACCGTCGCTCAGCAGGCCCACGGGCTGGTCGGCATTGGCCTCGCGCAATGCGGTCGCGATCTCGGCCGGTGTCACGCCGTACGAACGCAGGCGCACCGGGTCGAGGTCGATGCGCACCTCGCGCACCGTCAGCCCGCTGATCTCAACGCGGGCCACGCCCTCGACGCGCTGCAGCCGCTTGCCCACGACCTGCTCGCCCAGAAGCGAGAGCTCGCGCGCACCGCGGGAATTGGACATCAGAGCCAGGTTCACCACCGGCTGGGCGTTGTCGTTGTTCCAGCGCGCGATCGTGGGCGCCTTCACCTCGCGCGGAAAGCCGGCCTGCACGGCCGCAATTCGATCGCGCACCTCCTGCATGCCGCGGCCCATGTCGGCATCGAGCGAGAACTCGACGCTCATCTGCCCTCGGCCCTCCAGGCTGCGAGAGGTGATGCGCTTGACCCCCGCGATGCTGTTGACGGCCTCCTCGACCGGCTTCATCAACTCGCGCTCCACCGCTTCGGGCGAGGCACCCGGATAGCCGATCTCCACCCATGCACCGGGAAAGGTGATGTCGGGCATCTGCTCGACGCCCAGCTTCGAGTACGAGAACAGGCCCAACACGCACAAGGCCACCATCACCATGGCGGCAAACACCGGGTTCTGGATCGAGACACGGGTCATCCACATGGGGTGCTCCTGATCGGGTGCGCGGGCGCGTTCAACGCGTCGCGAGATTGGCCGACGCGCTGGCCGAGGCCACGGCGGCGGCCTTGCCGGCCACCACGTTGGCCTTCGCGCCCTCGCGCAGGTTGTCAAAGCGGGCAGCGAGCACATGGCTGGCGGGCCCCACACCGCTGACGACCTCGACCCGACCGGCCGCGTCGTCGCGGCGACCCAGCGTTACCGCTCGGCGCGCCAGCGTGCCGTTCTCGATCACCCAGACGTGATCCTGCCCGGATGTATTGCCCACGGCCGGCAGCGGGACCGTCAGGCGCTGCTGCGCGTCTGCCAACTCCACTCGCGCCAGTGCGTACTGCCCGGCGCGCAGCACTTCACGCGGGTTGTCCAGCGCGATCGTCACGCCGATCGACCGCGTACCAGGCTCTGCCGCCGGTGCGATGCGCGCAATGCGCCCGGGCACCGGCTGTTCGAGACCCTCGACACGAACCTGCACGGACATGCCGGCTGCCAGTGCCGCGACCTCGTGCGTGCCCACGCTGCCCGCCAACTCGAGCTGTCGCAGGTCCACCAGGGTGTAGACCGGTTGCTCCAGTGTGACCTTCTCGCCAGGTACCACATGGCGCTTGGCCACGATGCCGGCGATCGGCGCCATCAGCGTGCCTTCGCGCAAACCCACGCGCGTGGTATCGAGCGAGGCCTGGGCGGCGCTGAGCGCAGCCCGAGCAGTATCGAGTTGCGCCCGTGAGTTCTCCAGCGCCATGGGCGATATGAACGACTGCGATGCCAGCCGCTCATTGGATGCATGGGTGCGCTCGGCCTGGACCAGCGTTGCGCGCGCCGACTCGAGGTTGGCCTGCCGCTCGGCCACGCGGTTGCCCAGCTCCGCCAGCTCGATGCGGCCGAGAACCTGCCCGGCGGCCACCCGATGGCCCTCGGCAACCTGCAGCGACAGCAACGCCCCGGCGGCCTTGGCACGCACCACGGCGGTCTGGGGTGCCACCAGCGGCCCCGAGAACTCGATCTGACGCGGCATGGTGGCCAGCCGTGGTTGCACCACCTCGGACGGCTGGAATTCGAGCATGGGTGCCGAAGCGGCTGCAGCGGGCCGCGCTGCATCTGCCGTCTTGGCACCGGCATTGCGCTGCGACGATATCAGCGCGACGCCGATTCCGATTGCCACCACGACGGCCACGCCCCCGCCTATCCATCGACCCTTGTGCATGTCTTCCCCTCGCTGAACTGCGTCCGGTTGCCCCGGGGTGCGCCAGGCGTTTGCCAGGTGCTTCGAGGCGTGCGCAGTCTAGGAGGGCGGGCGATGCCGGCGCAGCGCAATGCGACGAACTGCAGGCTGCGGGCGACGAACTGCAGTGCCGGCCGGGAACCCGCCAGCGACCTGCCGATCGTGCGGGCGAATACCCGCCTGAGCTCAGATGCCGGCTTCCGCCAGCGCACCCAGCAAGCTGTCGCTGCCGTCGCCGTCTGCCGCCGCGTCGGTGGGCGCTGCGGCGCTCAATCCCAGCGTCGGCTCGGCATTGCGGTGGATCGCCGCCCCAAGGAATAGCTCGGCATTCAAGCCGACGATGTACCCGCTCTTGGCGACCGGCTCGCCGCTGTTGGGGTCGCAGCCGGTGTAGTCGATCCAGCCCTGGCCACGGGCAGCAGCGGCCTGGGCTCCCTTCATGAAGTGCTCCGCCATCGCGAACGTCCAGCCCGGCCGGTCGTAGACACTCTGGCCGAGCAGTGCTTCCTGGCCGGCTGCCGCATGACAGACCCCCGCTCGATCGAGCACGTAGACGAAGGCATCGCGGTCGACGAAGCTCACGCCGTCGTTGAGCTCCTGCATGGCCGCATCCACACCCACCGCTTCGACCCGGGCCACGGCACGCTCTACCAGTTCGCGGGCCTCATCGGCCGTCACCTGTCTCAGTTTCATCGACGCCACAGCCTTGCGCAGCGCCGCCGCCTGCTCCACCAGTGCCTGCGAGGCAAACCCCGACTTGCCCACCGATTCGGCGTTCTCCTGGGTGATCCGGTCCAGGCCCTGCACATGCTGGCGCACCTCGTCGAGATGGGTGTCCTGCTGCACGCTGGTATCGGCCAGGCTGCGCAGGCGCAGCGACACTTCGTTGACGATACCTGTCACCGAGGCCAGCGCACCGTGCGTGGTCTGGATGCGGTTCGACGACTCGGCCACCTGCCGGTTGCTCTGGTCGATCAACGTGCGCACTTCGGCCGCCGCGTCCGAGCAGCGCTGGGCCAGCTGGCGCACCTCCGATGCCACCACGGCGAAGCCCTTGCCCGCGTCGCCCGCCCTCGCGGCCTCGACCGATGCGTTCAGCGCCAGCAGATTGGTCTGGAATGCGATGTCGTCGATCACGCCGTTGACCTCGGCGACGCGGCGTGCACTGAGTTCGAGTGCTTGCACCGATTCCACGGCATCGCTCATCGCCGTGCTGCCCGCCTCGATCCGCTCGCGCAACGTGGTGGTCAAGTCGTCCAGCGCCTCGGCGGTACGGGCTGTGCTACGCGAAGCCTCGCCGAGCCTGTCCACGTTGGCCAGCGACAACCTCAACTCGGCCGCCTGCTGTTCGGTGCGTGTTGCCAGCGCCTGCCCATCCTCACCCATCGACTGGCCCGCCTGGCCCACGCGCACGGCGCTGCTGCGCACTTCGGCCACCATGGCCGACAACTGCGCGCTCATGCGCTCGAGGCTGCACCCGATGCGGCCGATCTCGTCGTGGCGCATCGAGGTGATGTAACGGGAGAGATCGCCGCCAGCGAGCGCCTCGATGTCGTTGCCGAGCAGTCGCAAAGCGCGAACGTACCCGTTCACCATCGAGTGCACGGCCACGGCCAGGCCCAACCCCACGGCCAGGCAAGCCAGCATGACGGCGGCGATGGCAACCGCCGCGCCGCGCGCGCGCTCGCCCAAGCGTTGCGTCAGCCGAGCACCGGCCTCAGTATGCAGTTGCACCAGACCCGCATGCGCTTGATCGGCCAGCGTCAGCATGCGCGATCGGTCGGTATCGGCAGCGCCGGGCGCGCGTCGCGCCTGGTCGAGCCATTGCTGCATGCGCTCACGCGCACGCCCCCACGACGCCAGGCCTTCTTCGCCGGCGCGTTGCAGGGCATCATGCCGCGCCCTGAGCATGACCAGATGGTCCTCCAGCGCCTGCAAACGGGCCGGTTCAACGGTCCCGGCACCTGCGGCGGCGTCGACCTGAACGCTGACCAGGTCTTCGGCGAGCGAGCTAACCTGATCGACCTGCATCGACACCAACGACTGCGTGGACGGGCGCGGATCGACCAGCAGGCCCAAGCCTTCGGCGACCAGTGCGGTCAACGCCTGCAGGCGACGCGACGACAAGCCCGCGACGTCGGCGCCGCTGCGCTGACGCTCGGCCTGCCACCACGCTGCCCAGCCCGATGAGCGAGACGCCTGCGCCAGGGCGTCGACCCGTGCCATGACCTCCGTCGCCCTGCGGCGGGCGACATCCGCAGCGGCGTTGGCATCGCCGGCCTGGGTACGTGCCTGCGCCAGCCGGGCCGCCTGCAACTCGAAGCCCAGCGTAGCCACGGTGCCCGTCACTTGAATGCCGGTCAGTTCGTCGCGTGCCTGAATGATGACTTGCCCCCGATCGAGCACGACCAGCACCAACAGCGCCACGAACGGCGCTGCGGCCAGAGCAGCCCCCAGCCACTGCTTTGCACGAAGCGGCCAGCGCGCCAGCACGCGCATGAAGGGCCGTGCCATCGTTTCCAACCTGTGGTTCATGGCGATCCCTTCAGCAGAACTCGAGATGGCGCACCGAGCGTTTGAGGCTGTCGCCCTGATCGCGCAGCCCGGCGGATGCCTCGGACAGCTGCTCGACCAGCCGGGCGTTGCCGGTGGCCGCCTGTTCGACGTCGCGGGTGATGTCCAGCACCTCCCTCGAGCGGCTCTGGCCGTCGTGCACCAGATCGACGATCTCGCCCATGATGCGGTTGACTGCCTCGATCTCCGCATCCGCCTGGCGCACCGCCGTGGCGGCCCGCTCGGCCACGAGGCCGCCTTCATCGATTTCGGCGACCGAGGCCTCGACAATGGCCTGGATCCGCCGCGACGCCGACTCGCTGCGAGCCGCCAGCGCACGCACCTCCTGCGCCACCACCGCGAAGCCCTTGCCGGCGACGCCGGCGCGCGCCGCCTCGACGGAGGCATTGATGGCCAGCAGCTTGGTCTGGTACGACACGTTCTCGACCAGCGTCACCACCTGCCCGATCTCATGGCTCTTGCCCTGCAGCTGGCGCATGCGCTCGTGCAGCCCGGTCATGGCCTTGCGGCTGCGGTTCGCCTCGTTGCGCATCACGCGCACATGCTCGGCCGCCCTGTCCACGGCCTGCCGGCACCGTTCCATCAAATCGGTCACCGATTCGGTGCGGCCTGCCACCGTGCCGATGGCTTCGCGGATGTGGCCGGTGTGGCGCGACAAGCCTGCGTTGCCGGTGGCCACCTCCCGCGAGGCATGCGACACCGCCGCCACGCCCTGCGTGACCGCTTCGAACAGGTCGGACATTTGCGCCGCCGACCGGCTGAGCGTGTTCAGAGCCTCGCCGATCTCGTCGCGCCCATAGCCGGTGGGCCTGATGGTCAGGTTGCCGCGCCCAAGTTCGGCCACCTGGTTGCACAAGTGCGCCAGCCCCCCGGCCAATACCTTGTAGATGCACAGCAGCACATAGGCGCACAGGCCCAGCACCACCAGAGCCAGTGTCGCCGCCCATGCCACGCCGCGCCACTGCTCGCTCGCACGCGCGCGCAAGTGCTCCTGCAGCGAGGACCAGCCGATGTCCTCGATCGCGCGAGCGGCCTGGTCCGCCCGGACGGGTTTCGCCGCGGCGACGGCCTGCGCCTGCGTGCCGGACCCGCGTTCCATCCATTGAACTCGGGCTTCGAGATCACGAACAGCTGCATCCAGTGCGCCCGTGTGTTGCGGCACCTGCGCCAATGCGCGGTCGTAAGCCGGACGAAGCAACGACTGGACAGTGCGCACCTCATGTGCAGCAGACAAGAAGCCGGTGGCCGCCCCGACTTCCCGGTCGGCCCGGCTCGTCCGCACGGCCTGGCTCTCCATCTGCGACAGGCGCACGCCCAATTCGTGGCCGAGCCGCACGAGCCCGTCGCGCAACACGGTTGCCCGCGGATCCTGGTCGAGCCAGGGTGCCCAGGCCGCAAGACCCTCGCCACCGGTGAGGGTCAAGGCATCGGCATAGGCCCGCACGGCAGCCGAGGTGGCCCCTGGGGCGCTGGCTCCCTTCGCAACGCCGCCGCCAGCGCGCTGGCGCTGAAGTTCCTGCCGCGCTGAGGTGGCCGTCGACCAGGCATGGGCAACGGCCACGTGGTCCCGCACAAAGTCGGAGACCGCCGGCTCCACTTGGCCGTACAACCGTGCCTCGTTCTCCAACGCCTGCACGACTTCGCGAGGATCACCCTGCCCGGCATCCACACGGACACTGACCTCCACCAGATCCATCGCGCCATGGCGCAGCCGAGCCAGGGCAGCAAGGGAGTGGCCCATCGAGCTGGCGCGCTGGGCGCTCGCCGCCGCCGCCATGCGATGCCGTGCCACGTCCTGCCCCAGCCCCAGCACGAGAAGCGCCACCGCAGCGGCAGCCACCCATGCCTTGCGCCTCAGCGGCACGTTGCGCAACAGCCGCACACCCGGCCCCCAGACGCCGTGGTACTCCGCC
>Ga0154020_10005947_pt1 | contig 14294 bp, 9 predicted proteins | sample Klosneuvirus_201_FD_109709 | JGI IMG/M metagenome (GOLD analysis project Ga0154020, IMG submission 109709) | Active sludge microbial communities from wastewater, Klosterneuburg, Austria - Klosneuvirus_20160825_MG | ecosystem: Engineered > WWTP > Aerobic digester > Activated sludge | place...
CTTCATTTTGAACAAGAAGGATGCGGTTGGGTTTTGATTTGAGTAGAGCCAGCGCATCTTCATCAAAAGCCGGAGCGATCACCACTTCACAGAACAATTTGTGGACCTCTGTTGCGGTGGCCATATCAATCGGGCGATTGGCAATGAGGATACCACCAAACGCCGAAACCGGATCACCAGCCAAAGCATCCACATAGGCTTGATGAATAGTGGCTCTGGAAGCTACACCACAGGCGTTGTTGTGTTTTAAAATCGCAAAAGTGGGTTCAGAAAAATCCGCAATAAGGTTGACCGCAGCATCCAGATCCAGCAAATTGTTGTACGAAAGTTCTTTGCCGTTCAGTTTGGTGAACATGGCATCCAGGCCCCCATAAAAGCTGCCTTTTTGGTGGGGGTTCTCGCCATAACGCAACACCTGAGCGTTTTGAATGCTCTGTTTAAATTGAGGGAGCTGTTCGCTTTGATTAAAGTAGTTGAAAATGGCGGTATCGTAATGCGATGAGGTGGCGAAGGCCTTTGCTGCAAAACGTTTTCGATCGGCTAAGTCGCTGCTTCCATTTTTTGTTTCCAGCAAATGCAAAAGCTCCGCATAATCGTTTCGTGATGAAACAATCACCACATCTTTGAAGTTTTTTGCCGCAGCCCGAATCAATGAAATGCCACCGATGTCGATTTTTTCAATGCTATCCACTTCTGAAGCATGAGAAGCAACTGTTTCTTCGAAAGGGTATAAATCCACAATCACCAAATCAATATCTGGTATATTGTGTTGAGCCTTTTCCTTTTGATCCGATGGATTGTCGCGACGGTTCAAGATGCCACCAAAAATAGCAGGGTGAAGCGTTTTTACCCGCCCTCCGAAAATTTCGGGGTACGTGGTTATAGAATCAACAGCTGTTACCGGAATGTTTAATTTCTCAATAAAAGTAAGGGTTCCGCCGGTGCTGTATAATTTTACACCCAAGCTATGGAGTTTTTTAATGATGGGCTCCAGGTTGTCTTTGTAATACACTGAAACCAGCGCGCTTTTGATTGGTGTTGAATGGCTCATTTTTGAAATAAAGCGCAAAGATAGGGGAAGAAATGAAACCGAGCGAAGGGATTGGTTTATTGCCCCTTTTGACCTTCCATTTGTTTGTGCAGCCAGGCCAAAGCCTCCTCCCGGGTTTCAAACAAGCGGGTATGAACAGCAGGCTTATTCACTTTTAGAAACAAATTGCCCATGATGCGCAAGGCCAGATTGGAGCTGCATAGCGCCAGGGCCGAAGTGTATTGGGCGTATTCTCTCGAAGCTGCAATCCTTCTTGCAGCATTATTTACCGTGGCACCCTCTTCACCTTCCATTAAAACAAAAAACCTTGAATTGGGTTTGTATTCGCAGGAAAGTTCTTTGGATTCCTTCACGTCTGCTTCTCCAAAAACCTGGCCACTTTTAACCACAATTTCTTTGATTAGATTGTCTCCAATCTTCATTTTAAACCTTTCGCAGTCGAACTCTTTTGCAGACATATGGTGTAGCTAAAAATAAAAACAATTGACTAATATGCCAAAACCGGACCTAACCACTTTTCAGCTTCCACTATATTCATGCCTTTACGTTTGGCATAATCCTCCACTTGCTCTTTGGTGATTTTGCCTACACCAAAATATTGAGAACCGGCATTGGCAAAATAGAGTCCGCTTACTGCAGCAGTAGGCACCATGGCCAAACTATCGGTTAGGGTGATGCCGGTGTTTTTTTCTACATCCAGCAGTTTCCAAATCGTTCTTTTTTCGGTGTGATCGGGTTGTGCAGGGTAGCCCGGTGCAGGACGTATGCCTTTGTATTCTTCTTTGATTAAATCTTCGTTGCTTAAAGTTTCATTTTTTGCATAAGCCCACAATTCACGCCTTACTTTTTTGTGCAACAATTCAGCAAAGGCTTCCGCCAAACGATCGGCCAAGGCTTTTAAAAGGATGGCTTTGTAATCGTCATGGTCTTTTTCAAATTGTTTTACGCGTTCATCAATGCCAATACCCGTGGTTAAAGCAAAGGCGCCCAGATAATCCTGAGACTCACTTGAAGGAGTTCCGTTCTTAGGTTTAACAAAATCTGCCAATGCGATATTGTATTGCCCCGCCGGCTTTTTGGTTTGTTGACGTATGCTGTGGAAGGTGCAAAGTGTTTTTCCATTTTCATGGTATACCTCCACGTCATCTTCATTCACCGTGTTAGCCGGATAAAGTCCAACAACGGCATTGGCCTGCAGCCATTTTTCTGAAACGATTTGTTTCAGCATGGCCTGGGCATCGTTGAAAAGTTTAGTGGCCTCGGTTCCAATCTCAGGGTGACTTAAAATTTTGGGATAAGAGCCCTTTAATTCCCAGCTGTGAAAAAACGGGGTCCAGTCGATGTAATCGGCAATTTCAGCGAGGGAGTAGGCCGTGAATACTTTATTACCAATAAAACCGGGTTTTACAATTTCTGCCGTTTTCCAATCAATCGGCACTTTGTTTTTTCTGGCCTCTTCAAGAGGAATAAATTTATTCTGCGATTGGGCATTTTTGTTTTGCTCTCTCACTCTTTCGTAGTCCTTATTGACCTCTGCCGTAAACCCATCGCGCAATTCATCTGAAATTAAACTGCTGGCAACGGGCACCGATTTGCTGGCGTCGTTCACATGCACCACAGGACCAGAATAGTTTTGCGCAATTTTTACAGCGGTGTGCACTTTAGAGGTTGTGGCCCCACCAATTAAAAGAGGTGTTTTAAAACCAAGGCGTTCCATTTCTTTGGCCACATGCACCATTTCATCGAGTGAAGGTGTAATCAGTCCGCTTAAGCCAATCACATCCGCATTTTGTTTTTTGGCTTCCTCTAAAATTTTGTCGCAGGACACCATCACACCCAGATCAATAATTTCATAGTTGTTGCAGGCCAGTACTACACCCACAATGTTTTTGCCAATGTCGTGGACATCGCCTTTAACGGTGGCCAATAAAATTTTACCGGCGTTTTTTCGCCCATCACCAACAATGCCGGCCTTTAGATTAGCTTCTTTTTCGGCTTGCAAAAATGGTTCCAAATAAGCCACGGCCTTTTTCATCACCCTGGCGCTTTTCACCACCTGAGGTAAAAACATTTTCCCAGATCCAAACAAATCACCCACCACGTTCATGCCAGCCATTAAAGGACCTTCAATAACGTGCAGGGGCCGGCCCAATTTTAGTCTGGCTTCCTCAGTATCCGCATCAATGTAATCCACAATACCTTTTACAAGGGAATGGCTCAGGCGTTCTTCAACCGTTGCTTTTCTCCAGGCTTCGTCTTTTTCAGTTTTTTCTTTGGTGATGCCTTTCAAGGATTCAGCATGCTCAACCAATCTTTCAGTAGCATCCTCTCTTCTGTTCAACAACACATCCTCAACAAGCTCCAACAAAGTTTTGTCAATCTCATCGTAAATCACCAATTGAGCGGGATTGACAATACCCATGTCCATACCGGCTTTAATGGCATGAAATAAAAAGGCCGAATGTATGGCTTCCCGCACATGGTCGTTCCCGCGAAACGAAAATGAAACATTGCTCACCCCTCCGCTCACTTTTGCCAGAGGAAGGTTTTCCTTGATCCATTTGGTGGCATTAAAAAAGTCGAGTGCGTTTAAGCGGTGCTCTTCCATGCCTGTGGCCACAGGAAAAATATTGGGATCAAAAATAATGTCCTGCGCGGGGAACTGTACTTTGTTCACGAGAATGTCGTATGCCCGTTTGCAAATTTCTTTGCGTCTTTCTAAGGTGTCGGCCTGGCCTTGTTCGTCAAAAGCCATTACAATTACCGCAGCGCCATATTGACGTATCTTGTGCGCCTGTTCTATAAACTTTTCTTCTCCTTCTTTTAAGGAAATGGAATTTACTATTGCTTTACCTTGTACGCATTTTAAGCCGGCTTCAATCACGCTCCATTTGGAAGAGTCGATCATAATGGGCACCCGTGAAATATCGGGTTCGGCAGCAATGAGGTTCAGAAAGGTGGTCATGGTTTTTTCGCTGTCCAACATGCCTTCATCCATGTTCACATCAATGACCTGAGCGCCGCCTTCTACCTGTTCACGTGCAACCGAGAGGGCTTCTTCAAAATTACCTTCCTTGATTAAGCGCAGGAATTTTTTTGAACCTGTAACGTTGGTGCGTTCCCCAACATTCATAAAATTGCTTTCAGGGGTTAATGTAAACGGCTCAAGGCCGCTTAGGTGCATCAAGCTGTCCTTAACTGGTCGTTTTCGGGGTTTGCTTTCCCTGGCTAATTCAGCGATGCGTTTAATATGAGCCGGCGTAGTACCACAACAGCCCCCAACAATATTAATAAAGCCTGCTTTTAAAAACTCTTCGATCTGATGACCCATTTCGTGAGCATCCTGATCGTATTCCCCAAACTGATTGGGCAAACCCGCATTCGGATAAGCACTCACAAAAAACGGGGCTTTATCTGAAAGTTCCTCGAGGTATGGACGCAGGTCTTTTGCACCCATGGCACAATTTAAACCTATGCTTAGCAAATCGACATGCGATACGGAATTTAAAAACGCTTCGGTGGTTTGTCCGGATAAAGTTCTGCCACTCGCATCGGTAATGGTGCCCGAAACCATCACTGGCATTTTGCGATTGATTTTCTCACAATGGGTTTGCGTGGCAAAAAGCGCGGCCTTTACGTTTAGTGTGTCGGTAATGGTTTCAAACAACAACAGGTCCGCTCCGCCATCAATTAGTCCGCGTACCTGTTCGGTGTATGCTGTCACCAATTCATCAAAGGTTACGGCTCTGAATCCGGGGTCATTCACATTTGGCGACATGGAGGCCAATTTGGTGGTGGGACCCATAGCACCGGCGACAAACTTTGCAATGCCTGCAAATTCAGGAAACTCTTTTTTAAATTCTGCTATGGCTTCTTTGGCAATTTTGGCGGACTCATAATTTAACTCGTACACCAGGCTTTCCATTTCGTAATCGGCCATGGCAACAGATGTTCCGCTGAAGGTGTTGGTTTCAATAATATCGGCCCCCGCCTTCAGGTATTCTTTGTGAATGGCTTTTATAATTTCGGGTTGGGTTATCGAAAGCAGGTCGTTGTTGCCCTTTAAATCCTTGTGCCAATTCGCAAAACGTTTGCCCCGGTAGTCTTTTTCTTCCAGTTTGTATTGCTGAATCATGGTGCCCATGGCGCCGTCAATCACCAACACGCGTTTTTCAAGTTCCTGTACTATGTTACTCATACAAATTTTAATTCTGTTTCAAATGCATAAAAAAATCCCTTCCAATGTTTATCGGAAGGGATTAGTGTATCGTGTTTTATGTGCTGTACTAATTTGGTTCCGACTTATTTTTCTCGACTTTTTCGAGACGAATTCCCACCTTCTTTTTTAAAGTCAAAAATTCTCAAATTAAAATTCAAAAGGAATCAACTTTTAAATTCTGACTTTTAACTTCTAACTTAAATAAAAGGGTTGGTAAAGCGTCAACGGGCGTTTCCCTCGGCTTTTCTTAATAAGTGAATTGAAAGAACGGAGCGTAAAGATAGGCAAATTCTTACATTTACGTTTATGAGACATTTATTTTTCACTTCGTTTTTGGTTTTTTTAATGAGTGTTTCCTTAAATGCTCAGGAGATTGCAAAAGTACTTGATTTGATGAAGTCACAGGAACTGGCCTGGAATGCCGGGGACCTCGAAGGCTTTATGATTCCCTATGAAAAAAGCGACAGTCTGATGTTTGTTGGAAGCAAAGGCATCACATATGGCTGGAACAACACGCTGCAGCGCTATAAAACCTCCTATCCCGACAAAGCAAGCATGGGAGAGCTTTCCTTCACTATCATTAAGGCGGAACAGCTTTCGCCGGAATGCATTTACGTGTTGGGTAAATGGAGTTTAAAAAAGGAAAAGGCGGCATCTGGGCATTTTACCCTGATCTGGAAAAAAAGCAAAGGGCTTTGGAAAATTGTCAGCGACCATAGCAGCTGAGTTTATTTAAGACTTTTGGGTTCAGGCGAAACGAGAAGGCAGGGGTAGTGTTCATCACCTGTTTCGATGGGTTTACCCGGACTCAGGGTTTTGTTTTTTAAGCCTGAATAATCAGGCTCATAAAACACACACCTGAAACAACGGTTATCAAAAATACTTTCGCCCTGTGCATGTGCCCCTTGAAGATTCACAGGATTGATGTAAAGCCAAACCACATTTTTAGAAGAATCGAGTTCGAAAAACCTACCATTAAAGCCTGAGCAAACAAGGGTATTTCCATTAGCAAGCCTTTGTGCACCCGATACATTTTTTGAAAAGAAGTCGCTTGCTTTAGGTGCCTGGTATTGCCAATACGGATTTTGTGGTAGAAAGGATTTTCCGGGCTCGCGGCTATACCCTCCGTTTTTTGTCATGGGCGGGTCAATCACATCTACTGTGGAATACATGCTGTCCGGTCGTTCCAAACCATTGTTAAACACTATAATTTTGCCTTCATCCGGCAAACCTTTTCCAATCCATTCGGCAGAGTGCTGTTTAAACAATTGCTGGTGAATAGTACCACCGCTTGCATAAGCCCTGGGGTTGCCCCAGCGGTACAACAGATTGCCCCCTCTATTTTGTTTCCCCCCTTTGTTTGTGGCGGTTTGTTTGCTGTTGGCGCTGTGGTCAACAATAAAAAATTCACTGTGGTTACGGTTGCTCACCAGTATCTGGTTTAATTCCGCATGAAAGGCCAGGGAATTAAAGTGAAGCCAATCCATGTCCTCACTCGCTAAAAAATTAATGTCCATGCGCTCGGGGTGATCGGCTACAATGCCGTAATTGGCTTTGCTGGAATCAAAGTCCTGAATCAGGTGATCCCATACCTTCCATTCCCAAACAATTTTAGCTCCATTTTTGCCCTTGGGTTTTAGTTCCAGTATTTTTTCAGTCCAAAGGCAAGCGCCAAGCAGGGTCGGGTTTCTGCCGGCAGCAATGGCCTCGGCCCTTGTCTTTTTTTCCCATACCAGAGCAAGAATGTTCCCGTTCGGCAAAGGATACACATCGTGGTGCATGCAACGCAGGCTATCTGAAATTGAGTAGGACCAAAGTACTTTCGAATTCCAGTCGTACAGCTCCACTCTTCCCCCGCTTGTATGAAACACTTTGTTGGAATCGTCGGCAGTGCGAAGGAGGTGACCATTGGGCAAAAGGTAAACCGATTGTCCGGGCATGTATTTGCTTTTCCACTGGTGAACCAATTTCCCGCACTTGTCAATCAAAAAGGTGCTGGTGGAGTTAAGCGGGGCAAACAACACATAACCGGGTCGGGAGCCTGTGGTTTGGGTAAGCAGACCCAGAGTGCGTTGTGCCTTTGTAAAAACGAAGAAAAAAAGGGCAAGAATAAGAAAGGTTTTTTTCATGGAGGGCAAATCAAAAGCGATTTAGTTGGGTTAAAGAATAGAATACGAAATGGCGTTCACGGATGGCTTTGATTCATTAAAATGCATGAAGGGATAAATATAGAGTAAATTTTATTTCAATGAAAAAGCCTAGCTTAGCGATACCATCCATACACCAAAAAAGCGTTCTGTTCACATGACCCGCACCCTGATTATTTTCTCCAGTTCATTGCTTCTGCTCAGCTGCAGTACACCTCAAAGAACCAGCCCGGCAAGCACTTTAAAAGACAGCCTTGCAAACACCAAAGAGGTATTTCAGGCGCCGGATACCAGTGAATTAAAAGACGATGAGTGGGGCAGAATGGTTAAATACGGGGCCCGCCTGATTGGGAACACAAGTTATTATTTAGGCCCTGAAGGCAGTGTTAGCAAAAACCTGGGCAACAAAATGAACTGCAGCAACTGCCACCTGAACAGTGGCACCAAAGCCTATGGGCTTAATTTTTTTGATTCGCACCGCACATACCCTCAGTTTAGGGCCAGAGAAAATAAAATTCTCAGCATGTCGGAACGCGTAAACAACTGCATTGAGCGTCCGCATAACGGTATACCCTTACCTCTTGACTCAAAGGAAATGGTTGCCATTGTTTCTTACATCAAGTGGCTTGGCGAGGGCTATGATCCGAAAACGCATGAAGGCTATGGTTTGAAATCGATTAAGTACAAGGGACTGCAGGCCGATCCGAGACGTGGAGAAAACGTGTACACCAAACATTGTAAGTCCTGTCACCAGGAAAATGGGGAAGGGCTGATGAATGCCGATAAAAGCTCGTATACTTATCCGCCTTTGTGGGGTGATAAAGCCTATCAGGAAGGTTCTAGCATGCACCGGGTATTAAAAGCCGCAGCTTTTATAAAATACAACATGCCAAACGCGTCGGCTTCTGCCGATAAACCGGTACTAAGCGATCAGGAAGCCCTGGATGTGGCGGCCTACATAAACGATGGGCGTATTCACCCGAGACCCAAAGCAAAGCAGCCCGATTACGAAAACCTAAAACACAAACCGGTTGATTATTTTAAAGGCCCTTATTTGGATTCATTCCCTGCTCTGCAACATGCTTTTGGACCATGGGATGAAATTGAAAGGGCTATGCGGGAGCGTGAGAAAAAGCTGTGAAATGGGTCTTAAGAAGGGCTTCATATTCCCAACTAACTTGACACTAAAGTCAAAAACAGCCTAAGAATAATAAGACAAAGGGCAATATCAAAACACGAAACGCTGCGCCCGGGATTGTGTGATGTATAAACAAAAGCATGACTAAACGAATCCACTGAACGTAGAGGTATCCCTAAGGCAATTGGCACGTTCTTTCTGCCTTGATGCAGAAAGAACCAAAGAAATCAAGACTTCCGAAAAATGGCTTGCAAATCTACAGTTCATTTTTACCCGCAGTCAAGGCGTGCGGTGATACAAGCAAAATGTAACGCCTGTACTACGCACGCTGCGACTGCTTAGCGCGAGCCTTCGCTAAAAATGCACCTTGATTTGCTAAGCCATTTTTCGAAGGTCGCCTAAGCATTTGGGGCTAGAGATGTTTTAAATCACGAAAAGACGCAAGTGCTGATCCGGTTCTTTTGGTTTTTAGACTATAAAGTAATTCACGCTTCTACTGCCCCACGCAGCGTCTTTGCCATCGCACGGGGAGGGATTACCACTATCTTATTATAACCGAATTGAGGGAGTTAAATTTGAACAGCCAAAAAAAGGGCTCCAATAAACATAAAGCCACTTTTGGTTCAACGTATTTGGCTTTAGGCCAAATCCGCAAAGTAGTCTTCCGTTTTTTTGAAGTAATAAATGCCCAAGCCAAAAAAGAATAGGGAAGAGCAAATGCTCAGCAAAATAGGAGTTGGGTTCAATTCTGTTAAGGAAAAGGAGGCCCTGAACAATTCCAAAGGTGCCGTCATGGGATTTAAAGCAATGAGGTATTGAAGAGAAGGACTGGGATTGATGTTGAGGGGGTAGATCACCGGAGAAAGGAACAACACAAATTGAATGAGGAAGGGAATGATGTAGCGGAAATCGCGGTACTTTACATTTAACGCGGCCAGCAAAGCCCCGGCGCCCATGGTGGCTATGCCGGTTAAAATTACAGATAGCGGAATTAACCAAAATGCGTGAACGCTGAGCGGAACGGCATTAAACAAACAGTAGAGCAAAAACACGCTAAAGGCCATGGCAAAATCGAAAAGCCCTACAAACACCGCTGAGACAGGAATGATGAGCCTTGGAAAATAAATTTTTTTAATGATGTTGGCATTGGCCACCATGCTGTTGCCGGCATTGTTGAGCCCGGTGGAAAAGATGCCCCATAACACCAAACCGCTGAAAGCAAACAATTCATAAGGCATTTGCATGTTGGCGGTGGTGCTGATGGCTTTACCTAAAAAGAAGCTAAAGGTGAGGGCAAGTAGTAGAGGTTGCAACACTGCCCACAAAAAGCCTAAAACGGTTTGTTTGTATTTGACCTTGATGTCGCGCAGGGTAAAAATGTAAAACAACTCCCGGTAAGCCCAGAGTTCTTTGAGGCCTAAGCTGAATCTATTTTTTGGCCCTATTTCAAATTCCATACACGAAAATACACATTTGAACATAGAATACCTTTGATTCTCAAACAAGCGCTAAATCGCAACGCACTTAATTTATCAGCACCAAATTGTTTAAATATTAAGCAAGCCTGTGTTCATATAAAAATTCCACTATATTCGATATTGGAATTGTGGGATTGGTTTTTCTTTAAACTTTATACCATGAAAAACGTACTCTCTTCTTTATTGCTCTTCTTATTTTTTTCTATTTGTGTTAAGGCGCAAAACCTTGTTTTAAACCCAAGTTTTGAAAACTATAGCTCATGTCCTTCTTCGGGTCAAATATCAGTTGTGTCAGGCGTAATTAATCCATCACTTGCTTCTCCAGATTATTTCAATTCATGCACCACTAACACGAATTATACAACGCCTCAAAGTATATATGGTTATCAAACTCCTAGGACTGGTAATGCATATATCGGAATGTATACTTTTTTAGACGCTCCTGGAGACATATGCGAATACATCCAGTGTCAGCTTTCAAGCACTTTGTCAAGCGGAGAGTATTATTGTGTTAGGTTTTATGCAAACATAGCAGATAGTAGTTTATTTTTATCAAGTGACATCGGAGTTTTTCTCTCAAGCAATCCGATTTTTAATAATTCGTCTTCAGTTTTTACAATTAACCCGAATTATAGTAACACCATTGCTTTTGATAAAAATTCATGGAAAGAAGTTGCGTTCAGTTTTCTCTCAAGCGGAGGCGAAAAATTTCTAACAATTGGTAATTTTAAAACAGCTGCCCAAACACAAACTACATTATCACAAGGTGCGTCATGGGTAAGTGGAAGTTATCTTCTTATTGATGATGTTTCTGTAACTGCTGGAAATTGCGTCACAACGAATTTAGTTGATAGAAATGAAACGGATCAATTAGTTATCCCAAACCCTATACTTGGCGGAATAGTATCACTTAAGTTTTCCGGAGAAATGGCTGATGTGAAGGACATTAAAGTTTATGATAGTGTGGGGAAAGAGGTTTTTCCCGAAAGAATTGTATACCAACATGAAGTTAGAATAGATTTAAGTAGTTATACGAGTGGGATATACTTTATTGTTAGTTCAAGCAAGCATTTCAATTCAAAAAAAATAATAACAATAACAAACTAAAATGACAAAAAGAATAATTTTTCTAGTATTGTTAGCAACGACATCGTTGCATGGACAAAATTGGCTATTAACAGGAAGCCCTGGCATTCTTCCAACAGACTTCCTTGGCTCTACAAATGTGATACCTCTTAATTTCCGCACAACCAACCTGCAGCGTCTGCAAATTGCATCAGTGGCTTTCGGTGCGCCTTTGTTTCCGGGTAGCGGTATAAACAATACCATGCCGGGCAATCGACCGGGAAGGGTGGCTATTTCGTATGATGCAAATGCTCCTATTGCAAACCCTTTATCAAAACTTCAGTTGGATTAATGCTGCAATGCCAAAGCCCGTTTTTTCCCGAAATCCAGAATCAGGTCAATGAACTCAAAAGGTTTGTAATGGTTAATGGCGGCCTGGTGAAAAATGCAGGTGGCGGGAGTCATGCCGGGCAGGGAGTTGACTTCAATAAAAATAACTTCCACTTTTAAATCAGCATAAATTCTTACAAAAGCATCAATGCGGCAATACCCGCTCACGCCTAAAATTTTGGCTGCCTTACCCAATTCGCTTTTTACATGTTCGCTGATCAGGCGGCGGTCTTTTTCGCTTTTGGCATAGCGGGCCGGCGTGATGTTCTGACCTTGTCCGGCTAAAAACTTTTCTTCCAAACTCAGCACTTCCCCTTCAGCCAAAGCTTCTGAGGCTTCAAACACCTCGTACTCAATTTCACCTCTCGAATTAAATCGGGTGAGCATGCCTCCTGTAATCTCTAAAAAATGGGCAGCGCCTTTTTTGCTGATTAATTCCTCAACCAAAATGGTCTCCTTGCGGGGAAACTCTTCTTTGTCCTTGATGTTTAAATACTGCGCGGCTTTAGAAGGCAAGGTTTCTTCTGTGCGGAACATCAACTCACAAAAGGCCACAAACTCTTCACGGCTTCTGATTTTTTTCACGGCCGAGCTGCAACCATCATCAACCGGTTTGGAAATGAAAGGGTAAGAAATGTATTTCTCTAGTGAGGCCAGGGTTTTTTCTCTGTTGTTTTGCCAGTCGGCTTTGTGTATGAGCAAATGTTCGGCCACCAAAAGACCGTTAGTTTTTAGAATTTCGTTGGTTTTGTATTTGTCAATGGTAATCTCAGAACTTTGTTTGCCGGAGCCGTTGTAAGGCAGTCCCAGTTTTTCAAGTTCCGCTTGCACGGCACCGTCTTCACCCGGACGGCCATGCAAGGCAATAAACACCTCATCCACTTTGGATTTAAGTTCGGTATAATTTAGTTTTTGGGGAGACCCTACAGAAGCCGTTGAAACGTATTTCTCAGTAATGCTTTTGCACTGTTGCTGGATTTCTGAGATGAGAGGGTGCACTTTAAAATGTTCCACCTTTTCACGAATATCGTCGGCATTGTCCTTTAACAGAAGGTTGATTGGCAAAAGGTACATCTGATGGGCCGAAGCATTTCCTGTTAAAAACACCGGTAAGGGCACATACTTTTCAGAGGAGGACAATTTTTCGTACACGTTTCTGCCGCTTTCAACAGAAATGTGTCTTTCGGAAGAGTAACCTCCGAGAATAACTGCCACCCGTATTTTTGAAGTGCCGGCATCTTTATCTGTTTTTATGGCGGCATCCAATTGGTTCAAAAGCCGGGCATGACCCAATTGCCCTTTGCTTTGCACAGCACGTTTAGAAAGAGAAGTTCGAATAATAAAAGTGAGGAATTGAGAAGGGTTTAATCCGATTTCTGCCGCCTGATGGAAAAAGAAGGAGGAGGGCATCATGCCGCTGGTGGTGTTGGGATCGTTCAAGTAAATTTTACCATCTGTTCCGTAAAAGCCATCAATGCGCGCGTAAACATCAAAATGCAGTTCTCTGAACAAACGTTCGCAGTCTGCACGTATGGCTTGAATTTTATCGGCTTCAAGGTCAATGGGCGTAATTTTTCGTGAGAGGCCTGGCAGGTATTTACTTCTATAGTCGAAGAGCTCCTTGCCTTTACGAATTTCGGTTGGGGGCAAAGCAATGGCTTTTCCGTTTTCGTCTTCCAATACGATGCAGGAAAACTCTCTACCCTCAATAAACCCCTCCACCAAAACAGTGCTTTCTCCATCAAGACTTTCCAACACAAAACCATCGTCGGAATGCTGTTTATCAAGAAACGCAATGAGTTGTGAAGGATCGTAAACAACAGGATTCCCAAGGGATTCAGGATAAGAAATAACAACTGGCAAACCCATGCCTTCACGAATATCCGCCAGGGTTTTTATTTGGGCGATTTTTTGTTCTGGGCTTAAGGCTTTCCACTCCTTAGCATCTATCCATTTTGTGAACAGGGCTTTTTCAACGGCTTTCATAAATTCCAATTCGGAAGCCTCGTTCAAAATGCTTACGCCTATGCTGGAGCCTTGGTTGGCCGGTTTGATCACGCAGGGAAAACCAATTTTTGACTTTACCGTTTCAAACACGGATTTACAATTTCCCGAGATCCAGTCCTGGCGATTTATTTTTAAAAAAGCAGGGCTATTAAATCCCTTGCTCACCATCAATTCTTTTTGAACGGATTTATCGATACCGATGGAAGAAGGCAAAATCCCGGAACCACTGTAAAGAATGCCGTAAAACTCAAACAATCCCTGAATGCGTCCGTCCTCCCCGTAAGGCCCATGCAAACACAAGAAGGCAAAATCAATGTTGTGTTTTAATTCTTCAATAGAAATCTTTCTACCCAAACCTTTGAGGAGATTTTCCTTTCCTGCTGCGTCAAGGGCGCCTAAATTTTCAGCGTACAATTGAAAGGGGGAATCCTGTGGGAGAAACTCTACCGGAGGATAAAAGTCGCGTATGCTGCCTTTGTAAATAAATTCCCAGTGCAGTTCAATAAAATTGCCAAAGCTGTCAACAAAAACAGGCACTGCATCGAATAGGGATTTGTTGAGGTTATCGTAAACCGTTCTTCCACCAGCAAATGAAATTTCCCGCTCTTTGCTGGGTCCCCCGAAAATAATACCAATCTTGATTTTGTTTGCCATAGCCAAATCCCCCACAAAGGTCGGAATAATCAAATGTAGAGGAAAGCGCTGAATGCCCGATTTTTGCTTTTGCAATTAATTAACAGGGGTCTGTAAATACCCTTTGGGATAAATTGTACTTTTCGACCACAGAATTATGTTTATC
>Ga0154020_10005948_pt1 | contig 14293 bp, 9 predicted proteins | sample Klosneuvirus_201_FD_109709 | JGI IMG/M metagenome (GOLD analysis project Ga0154020, IMG submission 109709) | Active sludge microbial communities from wastewater, Klosterneuburg, Austria - Klosneuvirus_20160825_MG | ecosystem: Engineered > WWTP > Aerobic digester > Activated sludge | place...
GAAGGACTCAATAATGCTATCCGTGGAATTATTCGGAGATCTTTTGGGTTCCATAATTTTGACAATCTCAGACTCAGGGTTCTCTCCGAATTAGGGTAGTTCCGTATAAATCTTAGGAGAACCATGTATGTTCACATAACAGAGGAATAATAGAGGCACTTTCTATTCAATTGCCTGAACTTGTCGGCTTAGAACTATATGAGCTTGCAGAACATGCCAGACACTTTGAGACAATTGCTTCGATGTTTCTCAATAGTATAGTTTGGAGAAAAAAGGATACTCTTTCTGCTAAACTAAAAAGTTATATCAACGAGGTAATAATACAGGAACTTAATTATTACGATGTTTTTTTAAGTATTATTCTCGAAGTTACATCTCAGCCCGGAAATTACTTTAACAGTGATTTTTTGCATAAGTATTTGATGTCAATGACCTTAGCTGATAGGGATGCTTCTTGGACTCAATGTATATACTCGCTCTATCCGGGCGACAAAAACTATGTTTCTATAATAAAAAGGATACTCGATTGGGCTTGGTCAGAAGAGAACAGAACAAATATTTCTGATGAATCATTACGGTTAATGTGTCAGACTATGATTTGGTTTCTTACTAGCAATGATAGGACGTTAAGAGATTCGACGACAAAAGCACTTGTTTGCTTGCTTGAAGAACGAATTCCTATACTGATTCAATTGCTTGTAATATTTGAAACAGTAAACGATCCATATATTTTACAGAGATTATATGCAGTAGCATACGGATGTGCAGTCAGAACGAATCAATTACATTTACTCAAGGACTTAGGTGAAAGGGTATTCCAACAAATATTCAATAAACCCGAAGTAGTTCCTGATATACTACTCAGGGACCACGCAAGAGGAGTGATTGAGTTTGCTGTACATAATGGAGTTACGTTTGAATTTGACTTGATGAAGATTAGACCACCATATAACTGTTCATGGGATGATAATATTCCAACCAAAGAAGAGCTGAGAAGCACTTATGCCGGTAAAGAGTATTCAACTCTCGAATTTTCAGTATTGGGATTTGGAGATTTTGCTCGCTATATTATTGGGACTAATAGTAACCAATTTGATTGGTATGAGAACAGATTAGGAGATACTATACATTTTCGGGAGGAGGTATTAGATAGATTTTTATCGAGGTTAGATCCAACCCAGCAACAGCTTTGGGGTGATTTAATACCCTATATTTTAGGTGATTCAACAGTAGATGAGTTTTTTGAAAATGATTCTTATGTGATTATAAATCCTGAAAACTCTCAGATTGAGTTTAAGAAAATTATAACAAGAAAATCAACCAGAACAATAAAGTTATCAAATAAAAGTTTCGAAAAATCCCTAACAAAAGAATTATTAGCTGTTTACCTACAGGAAATTAAACCATATTTAGATCTTGACAGAAACCTTATAGAAGATAATAAAATCTTTGACTTAGAATTTGCGCAACGGTATATCTTTACTAAAATCATGGCGCTAGGGTGGTCGCCTGAGAAGCATGGTTACTTTGACAACAACATTGGTCATTCATATTCACATGGTCGTAGATCTAAAATAGTAGAACGGATTGGAAAAAAGTATCAGTGGATAGCATATCATGAATTTCTTGCAAGAGTAGCAGACAATTTCGTTTTCAAAAAAGGTCATTACGATGGCACTTGGAATCCGTATGTACGAGATATTGACCCAACAACAGTGATTAAGAGCGAGGCGTTGGTTAAATCTGATAGAACTGACTTTTGTACAGTTGATTATGATAACTGGAATATTCAAGATAGTGAATGGATGAAATTTGCAGGTGACTTGCCTAACCCATTGCAAATAATAAATATAACTGACCGCGACAATGTAGAATGGTTAGTTCTTGAGATTCTACCGGTTTGGAAAGAACCAATCGAAATTGGAGCAGATAGTTGGGAAGTTCCACATAAAGAAATATGGTATCACATACATAGCTATATTACAAAAAATCAAAGTTATGACAATATTGTTAATAGCTTGTTAGGACAAGATTTAATGAGATTCGACTTTCCACTTCCATCAAGCCGGTATGAGTTCTTTAGTAGGGAATATCATTGGTCACCTTCTCTGCAACTTTTTAATTTACAAGAACATACTAATAGGGCATTTGAGCCGGTAACCGATGAGGAGGGTAGAATTATAGGTGAGGTTTGTAATACCACTCTCGATTATCTGTGGGAAGAACCAAAAGATGCTTCTAAACAAGAATCACTAAAATTATGCAAACCGACAAAATTACTTCATGATTTGCTTGGACTTGAGTATTCAAAGATAGAAGGAATTCTTCGAAATAGCGAGAATGAAGAAATTTGCTTCGACCCAAGTACCACCAATCCGACACATTCATGCCTTATTGTTAGAAAAAATGATTTCTTGAGGAAACTTAAAGAGAATGATTTGAATGTGTTCTGGACAATTCGAGGCGAGAAACTTATACTCGGTAGTTTACATAAAAGTAATGAGGATGATACCAGATTGTGCATCTCTGGAATTGTTTACGTAAATTCAAACTCAGGAACACTCTTACACCGCCCTCACTTTAAGCTTGAGTGAGATGATTCTTGTCTATTTGACTATTCATCTACTTCCTCACTATGCTATCTCAACCAATAAATTTCCCTAAATTGCATACCTATCAATCAACGACTAATATACCCATGGAAAATCACAACGAAGTATCAGAATTTATCTGGAATATCAAAGAACATATCCGAGATGAGTACGCCGAAAAAGACTATGAAGATGTCATCTTGCCCTTTACGCTCCTACGGCGTATTGACTGCGTTTTGGAAGGGACACACGCCAACGTAGTCGAGGCAAATGAAAAATGGAAGAACACTGCATCCCCCGAAGTACTCGATCAGCTCCTGAAGAAAGCATCCGGGCAGAACTTTTACAATAAATCTGATTTTACCCTGCTCGGACTGACGAAGGACATCAGTAATATTGGCGTGAACTTTGACGCTTATCTAAAAGGATTTAGCGATAATATCAAAGATATTCTTCTCAATTTCAGCGGTGGTCCGGAAAAAGGGCTTTCTCCAATCTATGAAACTCTCCTGAGGAAGGGCTTACTACTTATCGTTACGAAGGAATTCGTTTCGCCTAAGATTGATTTGCACCCCGATAAGGTGAGTAATCATGCTATGGGCACGATCTTTGAAATTCTTATCCGTAAGTCAAAAGAAACAAGCAACGAAAAAGCAGGTCAGTACTTTACACCCAGAGAGATTGTTCGTTTGATGGTGAACCTTGTTTTCGCTAACGAAACAACCAAACTTCAAAAATCCGGTGCCGGAATCAATATTTATGATCCATGCTGCGGTACAGGCGGAATGCTCACCACTGCAAAGGACTACTTGCAAGAAAGCGTGAATAAAAATCTTGACGTATGGGTATATGGGCAGGAAATCAACGAAAAAACCTACGCTATTGCTAAATCTGATCTCCTCATGAAAGGCGAAGATGCCGAGAATATCAAACACGGCAACACCATAACCAAAGATAGTCTAATTGGTAGAAGTTTCAGCTACATGCTTACTAATCCTCCATTTGGTGATGATTGGAAGAATATGCGTGATTTTGTCGAAACCGAGTCTGAGCAAAAAGGATTTAGTGGGCGATTCGGTGCAGGTACACCCGATGTAAGTGACGGTTCGTTCCTATTCTTACAACACATGATCAGCAAGATGAATCCGCAGGGTAGCACCATAGGTATTGTATTTAATGGCTCGCCACTCTTTAACGGAGATGCAGGGGGAGGATGGAGTAATATACGCGGCTGGATTATGGATGAGCCCAACGATTTACTTGATTGCATTGTAGCGATGCCCAAAGATTTGTTCTACGGAACCGGTATCGGTACGTACATTTGGATATTGAACAACAAAAAGCCGGAAAACCGCCGCGGTAAAGTGCAGCTCATCAATGCTGTCCATTCCAAATTCACCAAAAAAATAAAGAGTCTCGGTAAAAAACAATACGAAATCAGCGAAGAAGGTATCAAACTCATAACCGAAATTTATAAACAGTCTGAAAATTATTCACTTGAAATAGTAGAAGATGGGAAGTCACGAACTATTGAAGTGAGCAAAATCTATGATGTTGAGGACTTCAAATACACCAAAGTAACCGTTGATAGACCCCTCCGACTATCTTACCAAATCACCGATTACCATATCGTAGCTTTAAAAGCACACAGCAAGTTTAAAGAATTAGCAACAAGCAAGAAGTCTGACAAAGCGGCTGCTGAAATTGAAATTGCCAAGGGTAAAGCAGTGCAAGAAAAAATGCTGTTGTCGCTTAATGGATTGAAAAATATGCCACGTGTAATGAATGATGCAGCGTTTTTTGCCGCTTTTGCAAAAGCGATTGAAAGTAAACCCGGCAAAGCATACGTTAAAATGTACCGAGATGCACTCGGTGATAAAGATGAAGATGCTGAGGTAGTGTTTGCTGATCCTTTCGATATACCTCAACAAACAGGCAGAATCTGCGATTGGAAAATAAAGCCATTGTATGATAGTGACTTACGCGACTCTGAAAGCATTCAATGGAAAGAGAATATTACCGAGTATTTTGAAAGGGAAGTATTGCCCTTTGCACCTGATGCGTGGATGGATCGTGAAAAAGACAAAATTGGCTACGAGATACCATTTACGAAATTCTTCTATGAATATAAGCCCTTGCGAGATCTAAACGAAATTATGAGCGATATTGAGGCATTGGAACAAGAAACGGAAGATTTGCTCAGCGATATTAAAGGAGATTTATAATGAAATTCATGAAGTGGGAGCACTATGAAAATAGGTAACTCCAAGCAAGACAAACGGAAATCTATGGGTAATCCAAAGCCCGGAGTGCTAATTCCTGTTCCTGCTCCACATTCAGAAATGCCCGAGGGGTATTCTACCTTTATCAAGTATATTAAGGATACTATTGCCAAAGCGCGAGTGAAAACTGTACTTTCGGCAAATGCTTCAATGATAATGCTGTATTGGGAAATTGGTAATGCTATTTTGGAACGGCAGGCAAATGAAGGTTGGGGTGCAAAGGTTATTGATAGAATCTCGTATGACATCAAAAGCGAATTCCCCGACGTGAAAGGGTACTCTTCACGTAACCTTAAATATATGAAGAAGTTCGCCGATGAATGGCGAGATAAGGAATTAGTGCAACGCACCGTTGCACTAATTCCTTGGCGAAGCAATATCACCCTTCTTGACAAACTGAAAGACCCCGAGCTGCGGCTATGGTATGCACAGAAAACCATCGAAAATGGTTTTGGAAAGGATATGCTGGTATTTCAAATTGATACAAAATTACATATACGAGAAGGCGCGGCTATCAATAATTTTGCTGTAGCTCTGCCACCGGCTGACTCGGATTTAACTGCACAGATATTTAAAGACCCCTATATCTTTGACTTCTTGGGTACTGCCGACCCGCGACGAGAAGCCGAACTTGAACAAAAATTGATAGATCATATTCAAAAATTTCTTTTGGAGTTAGGGCAGGGATTCGCTTTTGTGGGAAGACAGGTGCATCTTGAGCTCGGGAGTAGTGATTTCTATCTTGATTTGCTTTTCTATCATCTCAAGCTTCGCTGCTATGTGGTAATAGAGCTTAAAGCCGGAGAGTTTGAACCCGAGTATATCAGTAAGCTGAATATGTATATGAATGTAGTAGATGATATTCTCCGGCATCCTGACGATAAAAAGACAATCGGCTTGCTGTTAGTGAAATCAAAAGATCAAATGGTGGTCGAATATTCACTCGCAGGCTATACCAATCCAATTGGAGTCGCAAATTGGGAAAGAGATATAATGCAGTCACTACCCGAAAACTTAAAAGACAGTTTGCCAAGTATCGAAGAAATTGAAAAAGAATTGGAAGAGAATGAATTATGAAAAAATATCCTGAATATAAGTCGAGTGGGGTAAAGTGGCTGAACGAAATTCCAAGTAGTTGGGTTTCTAATAGACTTGCCTCTTTTGGAAGGTTCACAAAAGGTAGTAGCATATCTAAATCAGACTTGGTTAGTCAAGGTCTTCCCGTAATACTGTATGGCGATATATATACCAAGTATAATTTACGGGTAGATAATGTAATTAATTTCATTCCCAAGGAATTAGCAGATGTTTCAAAGTTGATTCGTAGGGGTGATATTCTCTTTACTGGCTCAGGTGAAACAAGGGAGGATATTGGAAAGTGTATTGTATATTATAGTAACAAAGAAGCGTATGCTGGAGGAGATACTATAATATTTACACCGAAAAATCATGATTGTCTTTTCTTAGCTTATTCATTGAATAGCAATATAGTTGTTAGTAAGAAAGCTATGGACTCAAAAGGTGATATTATCGTTCATATTTATGCTTCATTACTAAGAAATATTTCAATTCCAATTCCCCCCCTCTACGAACAACACAGCATCGTCCGCTTCCTCGATTACAAGACAGGGCATATTGACCGCTTTATTGCTAACCGGCAGAAGCAAATTGAACTCTTGAAAGAGCAGTTGCATTTCAAAATAAATGAAGCAATTACAAAAGGTATTAACAGACTAACAAAGTATAAATCTACAGATATTAAATATGTTCCTGAGATACCTGAACATTGGGATATTAGAAAATTTAAGGGACTTACGTCAATTCTAACATGTGGAGTTGCAGCTACTCCTGAATATGTGGAAGAAAGTGAAGGTGTCTTATTTCTATCAGCGCAGAATGTAAAACCATTTAGAATGGTGCTCGAAAAGCTTGCATATATTAAACCATCTTTACATAAACAACTTACAAGATATAAAAAACCACAAAAAGGAGATGTCTTAGTTACAAGAGTAGGAGGCGAAAGTAATATTGGCGATGCTTGTATAGTTAACATGGATATAGAGTTTTCTATCTACGTAAGCCTAACTCATATAAGACCCAACAAGAAGATTTTGAGTGAATACATTGTGTATTTTTTTAATACTGAGTACTGTTATCAACTAAACCACGAAGGAACTGTTGCAGGCGGTGGTCAAGGAAATTTGAATGTAAAAAATGTTGAACGATACCGTATCCCATTACCCCCCATCGAAGAGCAAAGAGAGATTATTGAATATCTTGATAACTACAGGGTAGAAATAGACACACTTATCTCCAAATATCAGAAGCAAATAGAGCTGATGCAGGAATACAGAACTTCACTTATCAGCCAAGCGGTTACGGGTAAGATAGATGTGAGGGATTGGGAGCCCAAGGGAGATGAGGAGAAAGTAGTCAATTGAGAAACAGACAAGATCTACCGAAACTAATACTAAACCAGATATTATAACAGATTATACACCAAATATATTGGAGATGGAATTATGAGTCAAGTACTTAAAAATAAGATAGAAGCAAATGATACAAGTATCAATAGATTACTGAAAGAGCAAAAATTTACGATTGATTATTTTCAACGAGAGTATCGCTGGCAGGAGAAGCATATCAAGCTATTTGTAGAAGATCTAACCACTACATTCCTAAAATCATATAACCATGAGCATAAGAGAGCTGATGTAGCCAATTACCAAAGTTACTATTTGGGACCGGTTGTATTTAGCGTTAATCCAGAAAATGGTAAAAAATCAATTATTGATGGTCAGCAACGTATTACTTCTATCACTCTATTCTTAATTTTCCTCAATCATTTACAGAAAAATAGAGATATTAAAGTTTCAATAAGCGAACTTATATTTTCGGAGTCATTTGGTGAAAAATCGTTTAACATGACCGATGAAATGAGAGAGCCATGCCTAAAGTCATTATATGAATTTGGCGAATATACTCTTCAGAACGATGATGATGAAACTATTCGCAATATGGTAGCACGTTATGAAGATATTGAACAATCGTTTCCCGAAGAATTAACTGAAAGCGCTTTGCCTTTTTTTATTGATTGGTTTAAAGAAAACGTAGTCATTGTCGCTATAAAAGCATACTCAGACGACAATGCCTACACCATTTTTGAAACGATGAATGACAGAGGATTAAATCTTACATCTACAGAAATGTTAAAGGGTTATGTGTTGTCAAAGATTACTGATAAGAAACAACGTAACGAAATTAACGGCATTTGGAAAACACAAGTTCAAAAATTACATGAATTTGATGAAAACGCAGACCAGAGTTTCTTTCAAGCGTGGTTTAGAGGAAAATACGCAATTTCGATTAGACCCGGTAAAGCAGATGCAGAGGATCAAGATTTTGAGTTAGTAGGGTCACGGTTTCACAACTGGTTTAAAGATAATCATAGAATACTGTTTAACTTGAAATCTGCAAGTGACTTTTACACGTTCTTTAAAGAACAATTCCCATTTTATGTCAGTTGGTATCTGAAAATATTGGAAGTTAAGAAGGAATATAATACAAACATACCTCACCTAAATTACATTAATCACTGGGGCATAGCAGAATCGTTGCAAAATCCAATGCTGTTAGCTTCAATAAAGGTTACTGATGATACTGCAACAATACACCAAAAGATTGATTCCGTTGCTCGATATATCGAAACTTTTACCGTAAGAAGATCATTGAATTACCATAAATTCGGTCAAGCTTCAATCAGATATACCATGTTTAATATTATCAAGCTCATCAGAAATAACGATTCGAAAACACTTGGAATTAACCTCAAAAGTGAAATAGGTAAAATAACGGATATGTGGAGTGGTGTAAAGGAGTTCGGTTTACATGGTCAAAACGGAAGATTTGTTAAACATCTACTTAGTCGTATAACAAGTTACATAGATGAACTGACCGGTCACGGAGATCGAAATTATAGAACATATCATCATCCGGTAGGTAGGCAGTTTGAGATTGAACATATTTGGGCAAATAAATTCAACGAGCATAGGGATGAATTTGAGCAGTTACCTGACTTTGTAAAATGGAGGAATTCAATAGGAGCACTTATTTTGTTGCCACAAGGGACAAATCAAGCATTTTCAGATAAAAAGTATGAAATCAAGGTTAAGTATTATATCAGGGAGAACGTCTATGCTCAAACATTGCATTCAAGCTATTATGCACTTAATCCTAATTTTCTTAACTCTCAGATAATTCAAAACTTGGGCTTCAAACCGCACGAACAATTCAAAAAAGAAGACATCAAAGAGCGTCAACTATTAGTTCAGAAAATTTGCGAGAAGATATGGACTGATGAATATTATAATACAACTAACGATCAATTATGAGCCAAACAAGAGAAGTTAATTTTGAAGACACAGTCTTTGATTATTTGGTAGATAGTGAGTTATATATTGCTCGGACAAGTAATCACTTCGATTTGGAGAGTGGTCTTGACAAGGAATTGATGGAGCAGTTTATCCGTTCATCACAGCCCGAAACGTGGAAAAAGCTTGAGAAACAGTTCCCAACTGATACTATGGATGCGGTCGTCCGAGAATTTGTCAAACTCCGTGAAAAAAGAGGGCTGCTTTCGCTGCTTCGAGATGGATTTGTATTGCAGGGTGCGAGCATAAAATTTACCTTTTTCAAACCTTCCTCCGGCTTAAATCCCGATCATTTATTGAAGTACCAAGCCAATCAGTTCTCGGTTACTCGCCAAGTTCATTACAGCATTCCATACCCCAATAAGAGTTTGGATTTAGTGCTTGCGATCAACGGTATCCCCATTATTACTCTTGAACTAAAGAATGAATTTACCGGACAAAATATTACTCATGCGGTAGAGCAATACGCCAAAGACCGAGATAGTAAAGACTCATTTCTCAAAAACTGTTTGGTACATTTTGCTGTTGACAATAACACAGCAATGATGAGCACCAAATTAGAGAATGGAAATACTCGATTTTTACCGTTTAACCGAGACACGAAGAATCCTGTGATTCCCGACAAGTTCGCAAGCAGTTATGTGTGGGAAGAAGTCTTGCAAGCCGATAGTTTGCTTGAGATACTGAATAATTACATCTTTTTTGACAAGGATTCCAACTCTAATATTTTTCCGCGTTATCATCAACGAGATGCCGTTCGTAAATTAGTTGCAGATGTTAAGGAACATGGAACCGGCAAGAACTATCTGATACAGCACAGCGCCGGGAGTGGCAAGACTAAAACGATAGCTTGGCTTGCTCATCAGCTTGCTAATTTGTTTGGTAGTAATCAAGAGCCAATCTTTGACAGTATTATAGTGATCACTGACAGAGTGGTATTGGACAGACAATTACAAGCACAAATCAAAGATTTTGAAAAGATTGGTGGAACTGTCAAGAAAATAACCAAAGGCAGTTGGGAACTCATCGAGGCATTAGAAAAAGGGGATAAAATCATCATATCTACTCTTCAAAAGTTTGGCTATATCAGTGATTTAGCGAATCTCAATGGTAAGAGATTTGCCGTAATTGTCGATGAAGCTCATAGTAGTCAAAGTGGTGAAAATGTAAAGGATTTAAAACTGTCTCTAACAACTGATGAAGCATTAAAGAATATCATCCAACAGGATACAACCAATATAGAGCCCAAAGATCCCGTTGAGGAGGTATTAGAAAAAGTAATGGCAAGTCGTCAAAAATTGCCACACCTATCGTTTTTTGCTTTTACGGCTACACCCAAGCCCAAAACATTGGAGCTTTTTGGGATTCCCGATGCTACTCAGCAGACCGGTTTTCGTGCATTTCACGAATATACAATGCGCCAAGCGATCGAAGAAGGGTTTATCTTAGATGTGATGCAATACTATGTAACCTTTAGTACTTACTTCGAGTTGATTAAGAATGAACATGCCGAAGATGATGTAAAATATGATAAACTGAAAGCTAAGCGCCTGTTGCTTCAAGAAGTCAACAAACATTCTTTTGCAATATCCAAGAAAAGTCATGGAATGCTCGCGCATTTTATGGAGAAGACCATTCATAAGATAGGAGGCAGAGCAAAAGCAATGTTAGTAACGAGTTCGAGAGCACATGCAGTATTGTACAAGCTTGAGTTCGACAAAATCATCCGAGAATTGGGATATAATATCCGAACGCTTGTAGCTTTTTCAGGGATTGTCGAGATTAATGGTGAAAAATATTCCGAGGAGAGTATGAATGGTGAAAGAGTAGCTGATATTGCAGAAGATTTCAAAAAGCCGGAATATAGAATCCTCATCGTAGCTAATAAATTCCAGACCGGATTTGATCAGCCACTCTTACACACTATGTTTGTAGATAAGGCATTGGGAGGTGTGGCAACGGTACAAACACTCAGCCGTCTTAATAGAACAACAAAGGACAAGCAAGACACTTTTATTATTGACTTTGTGAATTCGCAAAAGGATATTCAGAAAGATTTTCAGAATTATTACCAGAGTACAACTCTTGATAAAGCGACGGATAAACAGAAATTATACAACCTGAAACATGAGATAGACGAAGAAAATGTATTCGCTCAAGACGATGTTTCGTATTTCATAGAAATGTTTGTCCGAAAGAAAGTCAAGTCAGAGGTTCTGTCACCATTCTTCAAAAAGATAGTGGATGAACGATATGCTGGACTTTTGCCGGATGCTAAGGATAAGTTTAGAAAGAATCTCAACAAGTATGTTCGGCAGTATTCCTTTATATCTCAGATTATTACGTTCATTGATACTGACCTTGAAAAATACTATTTGTTTACGAAGCTACTGTTCAAGTATTTACCGTATGATAAGGAGACGTTGCCTTTGGAAGTCATACAAATGGTAGATATGGACAAGTACAAGAATCAAGAAGTAGCAAACGGTAGCATTAACTTGAAGCCCGAGGACGCAACACTTGAGAATCCTCAAGGTGATGGTCATAATGGTAAGCCGCAGGAAGTAAAGGAAATGTTGGAAGTTATTGTAAAGGAAATCAATGACAAGTATGCTGTTGAACTGGGTGATGACGATAAAGTAGTGAAAGAAACCTATAACACCCTTAAATTGGACGAAGGATTAATGGCGAGCTTGAGAGCTGATAATATAGAGGATGTAAAGCGTATGAAGCTCAGAGAGAGTATTGATAAAGCACTTCTAAAGAACGCCGAGCCACCGATAGAATTTATGAATCGGCTTGCTAATGACCGAGGGTTAGCAAATTATGTTGTCGGTAAATTTTATCAGCTTTTGATGAAGGATGTAGGGGAGGAGTAGTAAAAGAAAGGATAATTTTGGTTAGGTCAAACTGATGGTTGATGAATATTTATCACCTGACTTCAAAATCAAATCCTTCCAAATTGACTGAATAGTTTTATAAAAGTTTCAGCATTAACATACTGAATTTAATGAGATAGTTGGTTTGTAGAAGACCTGAAGAAAGTTGATATCCTCATATAAAAGATGCTGTAAATATTTTTTTTCTTGGTTATGAAATAAATTCTTGTTAATTTCGTTTAGGTTTATTAAACAATAACATCATTGAAAGAAAGTTGGAAAAATAACATGGAACACGAAATAACATTTGGTGAAAGAATGAAGGAACTGAGACTTAGGGAAAAGTTCTCATTAAGAGATCTTGCAGCCCGAGTTGGTTTGTCAGCCGGGTACTTATCACAATTGGAAAATAATAAACTCAGCATTTCAGGCTTTCCATCTGAAGAAAATATTAGTAAAATTGCCAGTGTTTTGAATGGTGATGAAACGGAGCTTGCATTGCTGGCAGGGAAACTTTCGAATGAGATTACTACAGGACTTAAAGATGGACTTTTAAGTGGTAATATCAAGAAAGAGCAGGTATTTGAATTATTTAGGAGCGTAAAGAAATGATTAAACCGTCATTTTTAAGTAAACCTTCGATTGAAATGTCTGCATTTCAATTGCGCTCACAATTGAAGGAATACTATAAAAGTGATATTTTCTTAGATTTTGAAGATGGTATCGACGGCGAAAAACTCCTTGAATTTCTTCTTCACACAGACCAAATAACAGATTTTGATTATACTTATAAAGAAGGGCTTAGCGAAAAATTCTTAGGTAAATTTGATTTTGTAAATAAAGTGATATATATATATAATGGTTTGAAGGAAAAAAAAGGACGTGAAAACTTCACAATTGCACATGAGGTAGGACATTTGATTTTGCACTATCCTCTGTATCTTACTCAGTGTTTGGATGATGAAGATGATCCACAGCTTTTACCATTTTCATTAACAAGTAGTAGTGAGTTAGTAGATTGTACTAACAACAGACATGATAGTAGTTTAGAATGGCAAGCCAATTATTTTGCAAGCTGTTTTTTAATGCCAGCGGAAAGGTTTAAAAGTGCCTTCTTTTATTGTTTGAAGCAATTTGGAATTAAAAATAGAGGATTTGGATTTCTGTATGTGGACAAACAAAAGTGTAACATAGATAATTTTTTCAGAGTTACAGATAGTTTAATGAATAGATTCAAGACTTCGAGAGAAGCTACTTTTGTTAGGCTAAAACAACTTGAATTAGTTGATAAAAATTGTATAATTCCAAGAAGTGACTTTGATAATAGATCTATCGAAAGGATAATAAGATCCAAATATCCAGAAATATTTTGACAAAGTCGTTTAGGTTAACGTAAGCTAAACAAATAACGATGAATAGAATTCCTCTCATCCGATTTGCCAGATATAATACGTATAGGTTGATTAAACCTATACACAAGGCATCAATAATAAAACTAAAAAAATATGATACTAAAAAACTCTTTTTACTATACCCAAAGGAAAAAATATATGGAAATGGTTGTGATTCCAAAGGCAGATCTTCAAACTATGATAAAAAATGCAGTCATAGAAGCGATGATTACCTCATCTTCTCAAGTAGAAGTGGCAAAGGTGGAACCTGAAAACGAACTTTTGACACGAAAACAAGTTCAGAGAATTTTCAATGTGAGTTTGCCCACTTTAACCCGTTGGGTAGATAAGAATATTCTTCCATGCTTACGAATAAACAGATGTATTCGATACAGGGCAAGCGATGTTCAGAAAGCATTGCAACTGAAGAAAGGAGGTGTTTAGTTATGTTGTAACAAATTCATTTAGTTAGAATGGAGAAATACGGCAGTACCGGATGTATTATGGGTACTTGACAAACTTGAGTAACATAGAAATTATTTTAAAACTAATAAAGGGATTTAGTCATGATACAAGTAAATAAAAATGGTCTTCCATTATACGAAAAAAGTCAAAACGAGCACGGTGGTGTAATAATTAGAGTAAAAAAAACAGTGTATTATTATGATTTAAAGAGGATTACAGATTTTGTATGTTCAAATGAAAATCGACTTAATATAA